>Ga0208516_100201_pt1 | contig 30805 bp, 30 predicted proteins | sample LakWasM117_HOW13_2_FD_183931 | JGI IMG/M metagenome (GOLD analysis project Ga0208516, IMG submission 183931) | Freshwater sediment methanotrophic microbial communities from Lake Washington under simulated oxygen tension - Sediment Metagenome... | ecosystem: Environmental > Aquatic > Freshwater >...
GCACGCGGCCCAGGCCATGGGCTATTTCACGGCCGTGCTCGACGCCGACCCGGAAAGCCCCGCCGGGCTGGTGAGCCACCACCACATCCAGACCGGCTACGAGGATCCCGACGGCCTGGCGCGGCTGGCCCAGCTGAGCGACGCCGTCACCACCGAGTTCGAGAACGTACCCGCCGTCTCCCTGGCCGCGCTGGCCGGGCAGTGCCCCGTGGCCCCGGCCGCGCGCGCCGTGGCCGTGGCGCAGGACCGCGCCCAGGAGAAGGCCCATTTCGTGCGCTGCGGCGTGCCCTGCGCGCCCTATGCGGTGATCGAGACGGCCGAACAGCTGGCCGCCGTACCGGCCGATCTGCTGCCCGGGATTCTGAAAACAGCCCGCATGGGCTACGACGGCAAGGGCCAGGTGCGCGTGCCAACCGCCGCCGAGCTGGCCGCCGCCTGGGCGTCGGTGGGCCAGGTGCCCTGCGTGCTGGAAAAAATGCTGCCGCTGGCGCTCGAATGCTCGGTGATCGTGGCGCGCGGCGCCGACGGCACCACCGTGCACCTGCCGGTACAGCGCAACCTGCACCGCGACGGCATCCTGGCCGTGACTGAGGTGTATGAAGAAAATCTGCCTCCAGCGCTTTCACACCAAGCGTCTCTAGCTGCGATTTCAATAGCAAACGGCCTGGATTACGTGGGCGTGCTGTGCGTGGAGTTCTTCGTGCTGCAGGACGGCCGCCTGGTCGTCAACGAGATCGCGCCACGCCCGCACAACAGCGGCCACTACAGCCAGAACGCCTGCGACGTCTCGCAGTTCGAACTGCAGGTGCGCACCCTGGCCGGCCTGCCGCTGGTGCAGCCGCGCCAGCACAGCGCCGCCGTCATGCTCAACCTGCTGGGCGACCTGTGGTTCGCCCAGGGCGAGACGGCCCAGACGCCCCCGTGGGCCGAGGTGCTGGCCTTGCCCGGCACGCACCTGCACCTGTACGGCAAGACGCTGGCCAAGCATGGCCGCAAGATGGGGCACCTGAACATCACCGCCCCCACGGCGCAGCAGGCGCGCGCCACGGCGCTGCAGGCCGCTGCGCTGCTTGGCATCGCCCCGTTCTGAGCCGGCCATGATCCTCGACGGCTCCCTGCCCGACTCCATCGCCGCGGCCGCCCGCGCCCTGCGCGGCGGCGCGCTGCTCGGGCTACCCACCGAAACCGTGTACGGCCTAGCGGCCGACGCCAGCAGCGACGCCGCCGTGGCGCAGATCTTCGCCGCCAAGGGCCGGCCCAGCGACCACCCGTTGATCGTGCATGTGGCCGACGCCGCGGGCATCGCGCATTTCGCCAGCGCCGTGCCGGCCTTTGCCCAGGCGCTGGTCGACGCATTCTGGCCCGGCCCGCTCACGCTCATCCTGCCGCGCCTGGCCGGCGTGGCGACGGCGGCCACCGGCGGCCAGGACAGCGTGGGCCTGCGCTGCCCCGCCCACCCCGTGGCCCACGCCGTGCTGCAGGCCTGCGCCGCGCCGGGCGACGGCCTGGAACGCGGCGGCCCGCCCGTCTGGGGCCTGGCCGCGCCCAGCGCCAACCGCTTCGGCCGCGTGAGCCCGACCACGGCGCAGCATGTGCAGGACGAACTGGGCGATGCCCTGCTGGTGCTCGACGGCGGCCCCTGCGGCGTGGGCATCGAATCCACCATCGTGGATTGCACACGCGGCGTGCCCGTGCTGCTGCGCCCCGGCGCCATCACACGCGCGCAGATCGCGGCGGCCTGCGGCCTGCAACCGCTATCGAAAGAAGCGCTGCCAACGCTGACTCCACGGGCCTCAGGCACGCTGGAAGCCCATTACGCGCCGAACGCCAAGGTGCGCCTCATGGACGCCAAGGCGCTGCAGACGGGCCTGGACCTGCTTGGCGCCGAGGCCGCCCACCTGGCGGTGTACGCGCGCACGCCGCTGCGCAGCGCCTCGCCCCAGGTGCTGCTGCGGCGCATGCCCGACGACGCCGAGGCTACGGCCCAGCAGCTGTTCGCGGCGCTGCGCGACTTCGACGACGCGGGCGCGCGGCTCCTCTGGATCGAGACCCCGCCCGACACGCCCGACTGGGAAGGCGTGCGGGACCGCCTGCAACGCGCCGCCGCCGCCTGAAATCCAGCGGCGCGCCAATCGTTAAACTACCGAACCCTTACCGGAGAACACAACATGGCAGCAAATTGGATGCGCCGCACCGCCCTGGTCGCCGCATGTGCGTCGGCCGCGCTCTTGGCGGCCTGCGGCTCCAGCACCACCGAATCGGCCATCAAGCCCGATCGCTTTATCGCCTTTGGCGACGCCCACAACGACATCGGCCAGAAAGGCGCGCGCTACACGGTGAACAACGGCAGCGTGAACAACTGGACGCTGCAGCTCGTGTCGCACTACCAAAAGACCCTGGCCCCGGTGTCCAGCGGCGGCCTGAGCTACGCGCAGGGCAATGCCCGCATCACCGCCCAGCCCGATGCCGCGGGTGACGCCAGCACGCCCACCATCACCGCGCAGATCGACAGCTTCCTGGCCAGCAAGAGCTTCGCCGCGAACGACATCGTGCTGCTCAACGGCGGCATCAGCGACCTCATCGTGGGCATGGCCGCCGTGCGCGCCGGCACCCTGAGCCCCGACGACTACCTGACCCAGGCCCACGACAACGGCGTGGCCCTGGCCGCGCAGGTGCGCCGCCTGGTGGCGGCCGGCGCGCCGCACATCCTGATGACGGGCAGCTACGACCTGGGCAAGACGCCCTGGGCCACGGCCATCGGCCAGACGGAGCTGCTGAGCAAGGCGAGCACCCGCTTCAACGAAGCCGTGCTGATCTCCATCAATGGCATGGGCGAGCATGTGCTGTTCATCGACTCGGCCTACTACGTGAACATCTTCACCTCGGCCGGCTCGGCCTATTCGTTCACCAACTCCAAGGCGGCCGTGTGCACCTCGGTGGACGCGGGCAACGGCATCGGCACCGGCGCTGGCCAGGTCAACTCGGCCCTGTGCACGGCCTCCACGCTGCTGGCGGGCGCCAACGCCGACCAGTATGTGTTCGCCGACAACGTGTACCTGGGCCCCTCGGCGCAGCGCCAGCTCGGCACCTTCATGTACGACAAGCTGCGCGCGCGCTGGTAAGCACGGCACCACGCACGCAAAAAGGCCGACCCTCGGGTCGGCCTTTTTCATGGGCCTGACCCGTCCTGCCAGAGGTTGACACCTTTTCTAGAAAGAAAAGGCAAGTCTCATGGAAACAGGCGCTAAGCGAACGCAGAGGGATTACACGCTAGCTTTTAAGCTGGCAGTAGTCGAGCAGGTAGAAAAAGGCGAGCTGACCTACAAGCAGGCCCAGGTTCGCTATGGGATCCAGGGTCGCTCGACGGTGCTGGTGTGGCTGCGCAAGCACGGTCGCCAGGGGTGGGGACGTGCGGCATCATGTGAGGCCATGACCCGAGACAAAACTCCCGCACCGCTGACACCCGAGCAGCAGATCAAGGCGCTGCAAGTGCAGCTGAAGGAGGCCAACGAGAAGGCCCAGCTATTCGAAGCGATGCTCGATGTGCTTAAGAAGGACTATGGAGTGCGCGTCGTAAAAAAGCCTTTGGGCAAGTCCTCGCGCAGCAGCTCGTCCAAGGGCTGAGCGTGGCGAGGGCTTGCCGCTACATGGGCCACAGCCGACAGGCGTACTACCAGGGCCAGCAGCGCCGTGCACAGCGCGAGAGCCGAGCGCAGGCGGTAGTGGAGTTGGTGCGCGACAGGCGCATTCGTCAGCCCCGACTGGGCACCCGCAAGCTGCACCATGTGCTGCGCGAGCCGCTGGCACAGACGGGCATTACGCTGGGGCGCGATGCGCTGTTTGACGTGCTGCGCAACGCCAGGATGCTGGTGCCGGTGCGACGGGCGTATCACAAGACCACCGACAGCCACCACCGCTTTCGTCGTCATCCCAACCTACTCAAAGCGGGAGAACACCAGCTCAAGGCCACCGCTTGCGAGCAGGTCTGGGTGGCCGATATCACCTACCTGCCGACGGCTGGCAAGTTCGTCTACCTCAGCCTGGTCACGGATGCCTACTCGCGAAAGATCATGGGCTGGCACGTTCACGATAGCCTGCAGACTGAGCCAGTGGCCCAAGCCCTGAAGATGGCCTTGCGTGCGCGCCAAAGCGATCAACGCCTGGTGCACCACTCGGACCGGGGCATCCAGTACTGCTCAAGCTATTACCAGGCAATCCACCAGCGCCACGGCTTGCAATGCTCCATGACCGATGGCTATGACTGCTACCAGAACGCGCTGGCTGAGCGGATCAACGGCATTCTCAAAACCGAGCTGTTGCTGCAGCGGCCCGCTGACTTGGAGCAGGCCCGGCGCATGGTGCGCGAGTCGGTGCAGATCTACAACGCCGAGCGTCCGCATCTATCGTTGAAAATGCAAACGCCCGATGCGGTGCATCGGGCGCCCTTGGCCGGCATCCGCCGGTCTAATTCTCCGTCCCAGGTGTCAACCTAGTTCAGGACGGGTCAGCCAGCGCGCACTGCGCCGGGGCCATGGCGCCTAAAAACGGTAGACCACGCCCAGCGCCACCACATTGGGGTTCAGCTTGGCCTGGATGGTCTGGCCTGTTGACAGCGTATTGCGCGTCTTGACGAAGGTCTTGTAGTACGCAACGTCCAGCGACCACCGTTTGTTCAAGGCCACGCTCACCCCCACCTGCGGGGTCAACCCAAACCGCGACTCTGCGCTCAGCGTGGTGGGCCGCGATGGGTTGCCACCCGTCAGCCCCGTCAGCGCGGCCGTGCCGCGTTCCTTGAAGAATCTGGCATAGGTCACGCCCAGGCCCACATAGGGCCGCACCTGGGCATCGGCCTCCAGAAATCGGTACTGCGCAAACACGGTCATGGGCAGCACCTTGACCTCGCCGATCTTGCCTACGCCCGCAATGGCGCCAGCGCCCACGATGTCGTGCTTGAACGGCAGCGCCAGCGGCACATCGACCGCCCAATGGTCGGTCAGCATGTAGGTGATGCCGCCCGACAGCTGCGTGTCGGCGCGCACATCGATCTTGGTGCCCGTGAAGCTGGGAGCCAAGAGATCCCCACTGGTGACCTGGGGCGCGATCTGCGTGGCGCCGGCCCGGACCAGCCAGCTGCCCGCCGTCTGCGCCTGCGCGCCGCCAGCGGCCGCCAGCACCAGGGCGCCTGCGGCCCCCACGAAAGAATGCCTGATTTTTTTCATGATGGTGAAACCTTGTTCCGCCGTTGTTGTTACAGCCAGCCCGCGCGGGCCAGCGAGCGAGACACCAGCTGGCTGACCAACTGGTGGCCGTAGGGCGTGGGATGGAAACTGTCGGAGAACACGTAGGTCTTCCACCAGTCCGCGCCGCCGGTGGCGCCCGCAGGGGAGGTCTTGGCCGACAAGGCGGCAGCCGTGCAGGTGGAGAAGGTGTAGCTGGGCAGGCCGTCCGCACCCTGGCCCGTGATCGGGCATGCGGCGTCCTTGGCATTGGTCAGCCCGAACTGCGCCGGGTTGTTCACCTGGTCGTTGAAGGAGGTGTAGAAATCGACCACGACGACCTTGCTGTTGCCCGCGAAACGCTGGGCCAGTTGCGCATTGAAGGCCTCCATCCAGCCCTTCAGAAGCCCCTGCACCTGTGCGCTGGCGGCCGCCCCGGCGCTGACCGTGATGCCACCCAGCACCTGCTGCAGGCGCGGAGTCTTGTCGATGGCGGGCATGTTCAGCACGGCCACGCGCATGGCTCCCTTGTTCAGGGCATTGGCGTCAATGGCACCATGGAACTTATCGGCCAGGGCCACCATGTAGGCCCCACCCAATTGAGCCATGCCCGTGGCGCCACCTGCCAGCCCGGTATTGACGGTGGCCGCCGGCAGCAGCGTGGAGAGCAGGGCACGGTAGGCCGCGCCACCATCCTTGGAAGCCGAGAGATAGGCACCAATGAGGTCGGCTGCATCGTTGCCCCCCCCATCAATCAGCAGCAGGTCGCCCGCGCTGAAGCCATCGGCACCGGCATCGGTCAGCTGCTTGACGATGGACACCGGCGACGTGGGCGCCGTGAAATGATTGATCCGCCCGCCACCAATCGCGTAGTTGGTACAGCCCGCCGCATTGTTGAACGCAGTCCCCGTGGACACGTAGCGCGGGCACAGTGTGTTGCTGTAGCTGCTGGCCACCAGCTCGGGCCAGATCGGGGTGGACGATGGGCCGGTGGGCGCCGCCCCCTGCACGGTGAACTTGACCCCGAAAGTGCCGCTGTCGGCAATGCTGTCGCCCATGACCTTGACGGTCTTGATGGGGGCCACCGGTGTGGTGTCAGACTCGCCGCCGCCGCACGCGGCCAGCAACGACGCCACCGCCAGAGAAACCCACAATGCCTTGCGCTGGAAATTCATCTGCCATCCCTCTCGCCATATTGGTTTACATTAGATAAATAGCACGGTCGTGCTATTTACTAATATCTTAGGACCGAAAGCAAAAACGCCCCACCGGGTAAACACCGGCGGGGCGTAGGGAGCGGGCTCTAAAAGACGCTTTGGCGAATTACTTGACGGCGTCGAACACCGCGCGCGCCTGCGCATGGCAGAACGGCGGCTCGTAGGTGCCATGGTAGCTGCCGTAGTAGGTGGCGAACGCGGCCGAGGTCGGGTCGGTCGGGGCCTGGCCGCCCGGGCCAAAGGTGGCCTGGACCATGGCGTCCACGTCCACCGAGGTCACATTGGCCAGGCCCCGGCTGTCGAAGTCGGCCTTCATCACGACCTGGTGGATGGCCGGCGGCACCGTGGGGTCGCCCGCGCCGCCGCACAGCAGCACGCGCGCCTTGGGGTTCCAGCCCAGCAGGTCGTTCTTCTTGGCCGCGACGACCAGTGGGTGCGTGGCGCTGGTCTGCGCGCCGAGCAGGAAGTCGCTCTGGAACACCGCATCGCGCGCTTGGTTGGGCGTGACGCCGGGGCCACCGGGCAGCATGCCGCTGGAGACCAGCGTGGTGACGTTCAACGTGGGGTTGGGCAGCAGGGTCTCGATGTAGCCTGAGTACGGGGTCTTGAACGCCGTCTTCACGTCGGTGTAGACGTTGCCATAGACCTTCTGCCAAGCCGTCACAAGGAAGGGCACGAAGAACTGCACGCCGACGATGGCATCGGGCACCTTGAGCGAGCCCGACAGGTTGTACGGCCCGGCCAGGTGGGCACCCGCCACGACGTTGAATTCGGTCGCATGGTCGCGCTCGGCGGCGCGGTGGGCGGCCATGGAGGAGTGTCCGCCCTGCGAGTAGCCGGTGAACATGACCTTGCCCGAGAGGTTGGCGCCCACGGTGGACGCGGCCGCGCGCGCGGCGCGCACCGAATCGAGCACCGTGCTGGCCTCAGAATTCGCGTGCAGGTAGGGGTGGTAGGCGTACTCGGACTTGGCATAACCCAGGTAGTCGGTGGCCACCACGGCATAGCCCTGGGCCGCGTACATGGCGGCGAGCAGGAAGGTCTCCGTGTCCTGCGGGTTGGCCAGGGTGCGGGGCTTCTGCAAGTCAGTGCCCTTGGCATAGGCCACCAGGGGCGCGGCTGCGGTGCAGGCGGCGCCGCCCGGCACCAGCATCACACCCGAGGCATTGGTGCTCTCCGTGCCCTGCGCGCCCACGGTGTGGTAGTTCAGCGCCACGACCTTAACATCGCACTTGGCCTTGCCGGTGATCGGCTGCAGGCCCGTGGCCGCCGTGCTGGCGTCGATCTGCGCGGCGGTGAGCGTGGTCACGGTGACAGGCGTGTCCTTCAGCGAACCGCGGGCGGGGTCGTCGGAGCCGCCGCAGGCGACGAGCAGCACTGCGGCAGCGGCAACGCAGGAAAGGCGGAAATACGTCATGGATCAATTCCCCAAGTCAGTTCGAAAAGCGGCCATCGTGCCTGCACCTGCGGTGCAGCGACCATTGGGGATTACGCGAGCCCGCGCGACCGGTTCAGAGACTTTAGCGAGAGCGACCGTAGCGCAGCTTCATGGCCAGGATGGCGCCCGCCAGCGCCAGCGTGACGGCATTGGCCGCCACAATGGGCCAGGCACCGAGCGCCAGGCCGTACACCAGCCACAACGCGATGCCCACGGTGAACACGCTGTACATGCCCAGCGAAATGCCGCTGACGTCACGCGTGCGGAAGGTCTGTAGCGCCTGCGGTACGAAGCTGCAGGTGGTGAGGGAGGCGGCCAGGTAGCCGATGAAATCTTGAAGAAGCATGGAGGGTCCCGGGCGGGGCGGTTACTGGTCGCGTGCGGTCCAGTCGGTCAGGGCGTCGAACACCGGGCGCGCGGCCGCCGCGCCGGGGTGGTTGACCACCGCCACCAGCACGTAGCGGCGGCCGCTGGCGGCATGCACATAGCCGGCCACGGCCATCACGTCGCGCAGGCTGCCGGTCTTGAGGTGGGCCGCGCCGGCCCGGCTCTGGCTTCGGCGCAGCGTGCCGTCGACCCCGGCGATGGGCAGCGACGACACCAGCTCCGGCATGACCGGCGACAGCCAGGCCGCCTGCAGCATGCGGCCCAGGGCCTGGGCGCTGATGCGTGCCTCGCGGCTCAGACCGGCGCCGTTGTCGACCTCGGGCATCCCGGCTTCGCCAAAACGCACGCGCCACCACTGGCGCAAGGCCTCGCGTGCGCCCTCGAAGGTGGCCACGCCGTTTTTCTGCAGCGCCAGCGTCAGGAAGACCTGCTGCGCCATGACGTTGTTGCTGAACTTGTTCACATCGCGCACCACCTCGGCCAGGGGGGGCGAGGCCATGCTGAAGGCGGGCCGCAGCCCGGCGGGCACCTTGCCCTCGCGCACGCTGCCTGAGAGCCCGCCGCCCAGCTCGCGCCACATGCCCTCCACGGCGCGCGCGGCAAAGCCCCGGGGATCGGCATGGGCCACGGGCCAGCTGCGCTCGCCGCAGGCGGCGGGGTACACCCCCAGGAAAGCCAGGCGCACCGGATCGGCCAGCTCGGCGCGCAGGGCGCCGCGCCAGTCGCCACATTCGCTGCCCGGTGGCGCCAGCGCCACGGTGGCCTGGCGCTGCACGCCGGCCAGCGGTGGCTCGTACTGGATGCGAGCCACCCCGGCGGCGGCGTCGGGCACGAAGCCCATCACCACCGATTTGTAGTTGAGCAGCAGCGCATCGGGTGCGGCGTTGTAGGGGCGCAGGGGTTCACCGTCGAAGTGCGCGGGGTCATGCCCCGGCATGTCGAAAGCGCTGCGGTCAAGCACGATGTCGCCGGCGATGGCCTGGATGCCCTGGCCCTGCAGGCGCCGCAGCAGCAGCCACAGGCGCTCCACGACCAGCTTGGGATCGCCCTGGCCCTGGATGTAGACGTTGCCCTGGAGGCTGCCCGCCCGCACCACGCCCTCGATGTAGACCGGGGTGCTCCAGGTGTGGGCCGGCCCGAGCTGCTCCAGCGCCGCATAGGTGGTGACCAGCTTCATCACCGAGGCCGGGTTGACCGGCACCTGGGCGCGGTGCGCCAGGCGTGCCGGGGCGCGGGTGTCCTGGGCATCGGCCACGAGCACAGCCAGTGCCTCGCGCGGCAGCCGGGCGCGGACCAGCGCAGCCTCCACTTCGGGCGGCAGCGCCGCAGCAGCGGCATGGACGGCCTGCGCGGCGGTCAGCAGACAGGGCAGCGCCCAACGGCGCAGCAGGGAGGGGAACGGCAGCATGCGGCAAGTCTATCGCCCGACACCCTGGCACGGCATCTGCCCGGGCGCGGATAATCGCGCCATGCGCTCCCTTCCCGCACCCGCCCGTCCCTGCTGCCCGGCGCCATGAACCTGCTTGCCTTCGACACCAGCACCGACACCCTGTCCATCGCCGTGCAGCGCGGCGATGCCCTGTGGCAGCACAGCGGCCCCGGTGGGGCGCAGGCGTCCGCCAGCCTGATCGCCGCCGTGCGCGGGCTGCTGGAACAGGCGGGCCTGGATTTCACGCGGCTCGACGCCATCGTCTTCGGCCGGGGCCCGGGTTCGTTCACCGGCCTGCGCACGGCCTGCGCCGTGGCCCAGGGCCTGGCCTTCGGTGCCAACGCCGGGCGCGGCATCCCGGTGCTGCCCATCGACACCCTGGCCGCCGTGGCCGAAGAGGCGCGCCAGCAGCACGGCTGCACCGAGGTGGTGGCCGTGCTCGACGCGCGCATGGACGAGGTCTATGCGGCGCCCTACCAATGGCGCGGTGGCGCCTGGCACGCGGCCGGAGAATTGGGCCTGTGCGCCCCCGAGGCCGTGCCGGTGCCCGCCGGCTGGACCGTGGCGGGCAACGCCCAGGCGGCCTACGGCGACCGGCTCGCCAGCGCAGCCCGCCATGTGCACGCGCTGCCCACCGCCACCGCCCTGCTGCGCCTGGCGCCCGCTCTGCTGGCGGCGGGCCAGGCCGTGCCGGCCGACCAAGCCCTGCCGCTCTATGTCCGCAACAAGGTGGCGCAGACCACGGCCGAGCGCGCCGCCGCGCGGGCTGCCAGCGCCACGCCCACCCCGGCACCGCACCAGCCATGAGCGCGACCGCCCTGTCCCTGGCCGATGCCGCCGAGGCCCGCTTCGAGCCGCTGTCGCTGGCGCGGCTCGACGCCGTGCTCGAAGTGGAGCGGCTGGCCCACCCCCATCCCTGGAGCCGGGGCAATTTCACCGACGCCCTGGCCAGCGGCTACCAGGTGCAGCTGCTCCTGGGCGAGGAACAGATCCTGGGCTATTTCGTGGCCATGCTGGGCGTGGACGAAGCCCACCTGCTCAACCTCACGGTGGCCCCGGCCTTCCAGCGCCAGGGCTGGGCCCTGGTACTGCTCGACGCCCTGGCCCTGTGGGCGCGTGGCCAGGGCGCGCAATGGCTGTGGCTGGAAGTGCGCATGGGCAACCAGCGCGCACGCGCCATCTACGAGGCCAACGGCTTTCAGCGCGTGGGCGAACGCAAGCGTTATTACCCGGCCGCCGACGGCGAGCGCGAGGACGCCGTGGTCATGAGCCGCCCGCTATGAGCCTGCACCTCGACCCACGCCAGCGCGCCATGCTGCAGGAAATGGGCGTGCGCCTGTGGTGGCCCGCGCCGGTAACGCCCTCGGCAACGTCCGGCCCCAGCGCCGACCCCCTGCCCCACAGCGCGCCAGCCCCTGCCGTGCCACCCCCTGCGGCCAGCGCCCGGCCCCCGGCCGCGCCCCCGCCTGCCCGGGTACCGCAGGCGCCGCCCCCGGCGTCCTTGGCCACCAACACGGCCAGCCCCGCTGTGGCGCTGCAACTGCACCCGCCCCGCACCCTGTACCCCAGCGCCGACCCGCTGCAGGCCCCGGCGGCCCTGGGCGCGGGCTGGCTCATCGTGGCCGAGGGGCAGCCCGAAGGCGACCCCTTCGCGGGCGATGCCGGGCGGTTGCTGGCCAACATGCTGCGCGCCCTGCAACTGCACCGCCACCCGCGCGTGCACCTGTGCGCGCTGTCGGCACCCGCCGGTGCAGCCGGCACCGAACCACCGGCCGCCGTGCTGGCCGCTGCGCTGGCCGACCTGCAGCCCTCGGTGCTGCTGCTCATGGGCCGGACCGCCGCCCGCGCCGTGCTGGGCCGCACCGAACCGCTGGGACGGCTGCGCAGCGAGCTGCACCAGGTGGGCGGGGTCCCCGCCGTCGTCACCTACGACGCGCCCTACCTGCTGCGCGCACCCGACGCCAAGCCCGCCGCCTGGGCCGACCTGTGCCGCGCCCGGGCTCTAGGGCGTGCCATCACTTAATTCCCCCACGCGCTGGCCCCGCAATGCGGATGGATGCGCGAAGCGGGGCGCCGCCCATAGTGATCTATGGGCAAGCCACGCGACAAAGCAGACGCCGCATTGCGAGGCCAGCCCGAAGGGAAAGCCGGCCAGGCTGTGCATTGCGTCGTTGCCCTTCGTTTGTGTAGCCGGGCTACACGGCACTCAGGGCGCCTAGCACTGCACAGCCTGGCCGGCTTTCGCGTGGGGGAATTAAGTGATGGCACGCCCTAGCCCCGACCGCCGCCTGATACCGGGCCATGCAAGCGTCATATGCCGGTGCGATAATCCGCGTTTTGCAATTCTGGAGACCGTTCCGTGGAAGCCTATCCCAGTCGATAGCTTTCAGCTCCCAGGCCAGCGGCCGGGGCTGAAAGCGCCCCAACACCGCCACCGGCCATCAAAAACAGGGAGTGAGCCATGCTCAACATCTTCACGCTTGCCAACGGGCGCCTCGTCCAGGAAGAGATCGAATCGCTGGAGGAGCTGTCGCAGTTCCAGCCCATCTGGGTAGACCTCGAATCGCCCACGCTGGACGAAAAGCGCTGGGTCACGCAGTACTACGGCCTGTCCATCCCCGAGGATGCGATGGACGAGGACATCGAGGAGTCGGCCCGTTTCTACGAAGAAGACAACGGCGAGCTGCACATCCGCAGCGACTTCCTGATCGACGACCACGAGCAGCCGCGCTCGGTGCGCGTGGCCTTTATCCTGAACCTCAGCAACCCCTCGCTGCGCAGCAAGGGCGTGCTGTTCTCCATCCACGACGAGGACATCCCGGTGTTCCGCCTGCTGCGCCTGCGCGCGCGCCGGGCACCGGGCCTGATCGAGGATGCGCGCGAGGTGCTGCTCAAGCTCTTCGACGCCGACGCGGAATACTCGGCCGACACGCTCGAAGGCATCTACGACGACCTGGAGAAGGTCAGCACCCAGGTGCTGGCGGGCGACGTGACCGATGCCCGCGCCGGCGAAGTGCTGGCCGCCATTGCGCGCCAGGAAGACTTGAACGGCCGCATCCGGCGCAATGTGATGGACACGCGCCGCGCCGTCAGCTTCATGATGCGCAGCAAGATGCTCAACGCCGAGCAGTTCGAGGAGGCGCGCCAGATCCTGCGCGACATCGAGTCGCTCGACAGCCACACCGCCTTCCTGTTCGACAAGATCAACTTCCTGATGGACGCCACGGTCGGTTTCATCAACATCAACCAGAACAAGATCATCAAGATCTTCTCCGTGGCCAGCGTGGCGCTGCTGCCGCCCACGCTGATCGCCAGCGTGTACGGCATGAACTTCCAGCACATGCCCGAGCTGGCGCAGACCTGGGGCTATCCGTACGCGCTCCTGCTGATGTTGGCCAGCGCGCTGGGCCCCATGTGGTACTTCCGCAAGCGCGGCTGGTTGAAATAAGACATCCCCCCGAGCGGCTGCGCCGCTCCCCCCTTCTCTCGGCTGACGCCGGGAAGGGGGGCGACGCCAGCGCGGCGGGGCGGCCCTTGCGCGGCGTCTGCTGGCCTGGGCCGCGCCGGTTTCAAGGCGCCCAGGAGCATTCGAGCAATATTGGCCTTTAGCGCCCGCCCACAAAGCGTCGATAGCTATTCTTTTTATAGCATTTCAAGCAGGCCGCGCACGATGTGGTCGGCGTAGCGGCTGGCCACGGTCTGGATGAACAGCGGGAAATCGACGTGCGCGTCGTTGTCGGCGCGGTCGGAGATGGTGCGCACGGCGGCGAAGGGCAGGCCGTAGTCCAGGCACACCTGGGCCACGGCGGCGCCCTCCATCTCCACGGCCAGCACGTCGTGCCCGGCAGCCACCAGGGGCTCGCGCAGCGCGCGCGAGACCTGGGCGCAGGTCACGAAGCGGTCGCCGCTGGCCACCAGGCCCTCGTGCAGGCGCGGCGGCTGGCCATCGGAGTGGGCATGAAAATCGGCTACAGCGCTTGCCAGACAAGCGCCAACAGCGCCTGAAAGGTGAGCAGTCAGCGCCGCATCGCAGGGCAGGCGCACGCCTGGGTAGCCGGGCACGCGCCAGCGCTCGAACAGCGGCGAGGCATCCATGTCGTGCTGCACATAGTCGCGCGCCACCACCACATCGCCCACGCGCACGCCCTCGCCCACGCCACCGGCGACACCGGTGAAGACGATGCGCGCCACGCCGAAGCGCTCGATCAGCACCGTGGCCGTGGTGGCGGCCGCCACCTTGCCGATGCCCGATAGCGCCAGCACCACCGGCTTGCCATGCAGATCGCCTTCCCAGAAGACACGGCCCGCGTGCGCCACGCGGCGGGGCTGCTCCAGGCTGCCGACGAGGCCGGACTGTTCTTCGGGCAGGGCGCTGAGGATGGCGGTGGTCATGGGGTGGCTTCCAGAAAAAGAAAGAGCGGCCGAGGCCGCTCCGTATTGTGGCGCACGGGGCCGCTGGCCCCGGGGGTCACTTCTTGTCGCGCAGTTCGCGGCGCAGGATCTTGCCCACGGGCGTCTTGGGCAGTTCATCGCGGAACTCGACCACCTTGGGCTGCTTGTAGCCCGTCAGCTCGTGGCGGCAGAACTCGCGCACCGCGCTCTCGGTGAGGCCCGCATCCTTGCGCACGATGACCAGCTTGACGGCCTCGCCCGATTTTTCGTCGGGCACGCCCACCACGGCGCATTCCATCACGCCGGGCATGGCGGCCACCACTTCCTCGACCTCGTTGGGGTAGACGTTGAAGCCGCTGACCAGCACCATGTCCTTCTTGCGGTCCACGATCTTGAAGTAGCCGCGCTCATCCATGATGCCGACGTCGCCGGTCTTGAAGTAGCCGTCCTCGGTCATGACCTTGGCGGTCTCGTCCGGGCGCTGCCAGTAGCCGGCCATGACCTGCGGGCCCTTGATGGCGATCTCGCCGGGCTGGCCCAGCTCGGTGACGGTGTTGCCCTCGTCGTCGAGCAGCTTCATGTAGGTGCTCGGAATCGGCACACCGATGGTGCCGGTGAATTCCGTGGCCGTCACCGGGTTGCAGCTGGCCGAGGGGCTGGTTTCCGACAGGCCGTAGCCTTCGCAGATGGGGCAGTCGGTCTTCTCCAGCCAGAGCTTGGCCACGGCGCCCTGCACGGCCATGCCGCCGCCGACGGACACCTTGAGGTTCTTCCAGTTGACGGTGTTGAAGTCCGGGTGGTTGGCCAGGCCGTTGAACAGCGTGTTGACCGCCGGGAAGCTGTGGAAGGTGTGCTTGGACAGCTCCTTGAGCACGGCGGGCAGGTCGCGCGGATTGGGGATCAGAATGGTCTTGCCGCCCATGCGCATGGACAGCATCATGTTCACCGTGAACGCGAAGATGTGGTACAGCGGCAGCGCGCAGATGCTGGTGGGCTGCTCGCCGGCGGGCACCTTCTTCATGACGGGCTCGTTCCAGACCTCGGACTGCAGCACGTTGGCGATCACGTTGCGGTGCAGCAGCACGGCGCCCTTGCTCACGCCCGTGGTGCCGCCGGTGTACTGCAGCAGCGCGATGTCGTCGGGCTTGATGTCGGGCTTCTTGAAGGTGCCGCGCGTGCCCTGGGCGATGGCGTCATTGAAACGCACTGCGTTCGGCAGGTTGTAGGTGGGCACCATCTTTTTGACGTTGCGCACCACGTAGTTGACCAGCGCGCCCTTGAGCAGGCCGAGCTGGTCGCCCATGGCGCACAGCACCACGTGCTTGACGGGCGTCTGGGCAATGCACTGCTCCAGCGTGGTGGCGAAGTTCTCGATGATGACGATGGCCTTGGTCCCCGAGTCCTTGAGCTGGTGCTCCAGCTCGCGCGGCGTGTACAACGGGTTGACGTTGACCACCACGAAGCCAGCGCGCAGGATGGCGGCCACCGTGACCGGGTACTGCGGCACGTTGGGCATCATGATGGCGACGCGGTCGCCCTTGACCAGGCCCAGGCCCTGCAGGTAGGTGGCGAAGGCGTTGCTCAAGGATTCCGTCTGGGCGTAGCTGATGTCCTTGCCCATGAAGCTGTAGGCCACGCGGTCGGCGTACTTGTGAAAAGCCTCCTCCATCAGCGCCACGAGGGACGGGTACTGCCCCGGGTCGATGTCGGCGGGCACGCCAGACGGGTAGCTCTTGAGCCAAATGCGGTCGGTCATCTCCAAGTCTCCTGATATGTCCATCACGTTTGAATGACCGTGCCAGAACCATTTCGCACGGTCGTGCTTTTTTGCTGTGGAATTATGCCCTGTCAGCCCTTGAGCGCACCCAGCACTTCGTCAAGCATCTTCTTGGCGTCGCCAAACAGCATGCGGTTGTTCTCCTTGTAGAAGAGCGGGTTGTCCACGCCCGCATAGCCCGAGGCCATGGAGCGCTTCATCACGATCGAGGTCTTGGCCTTCCACACCTCCAGCACCGGCATACCGGCGATGGGGCTGGCCGGGTCTTCCAGGGCACTGGGGTTCACGATGTCGTTGGCACCGATGACCATGGCGACGTCAGTGTCCGGGAAGTCCTCGTTGATCTCGTCCATCTCCATCACGATGTCGTAGGGCACCTTGGCCTCGGCCAGCAGCACGTTCATGTGGCCCGGCATGCGGCCCGCGACCGGGTGGATGCCGAAGCGCACGTTGACCCCCTTCCCGCGCAGGGTCTGGGTGATCTCGTTCACGGTGTGCTGCGCCTGGGCCACGGCCATGCCGTAGCCGGGCACGATGATGACGTTCTTGGCCTCGCGCAGCAGCTCGGCCGTCTCGGCTGCGCTCACCGGCACCACCTCGCCCTGCGGCTCGGCAGCCTCGCCGCTCTTGGCCGGCGTTCCGCCGCCCGAGCCGAAGCCGCCCGCGATCACGCTGATGAAGTTGCGGTTCATCGCGCTGCACATGATGTAAGACAGGATGGCACCCGACGATCCGACCAGCGCACCGGTCACGATCAACAGGTCGTTGCTCAGCATGAAACCCGTGGCGGCGGCGGCCCAGCCCGAGTAGCTGTTGAGCATGGACACCACCACCGGCATATCGGCACCGCCGATGGCCATCACCATGTGGATGCCGAACAGCAGCGCGATCACGGTCATCACGACCAGCGGCAGCATGCCGGACTGCACGTCATGGGCGTTGAGGAACTCGCGGCCAAACCAGACCACCACCAGCAGGCCGGCCAGGTTCAGCCAATGGCGCGCGGGCAGCAGCAGCGGCTTGCCGCCGATCTTGCCATTGAGCTTGCCGAACGCGATCAGCGACCCCGAGAAGGTCACGGCGCCGATCAGGATGCCGACGTAGATTTCCACCTCGTGGATGGCCTTCTCCGCGCCCTGCAGCTGGATCGAGGTATCGACGTAGCTGGCAAAGCCCACGAGGCAGGCCGCCAGGCCCACGAGGCTGTGCATGAGCGCAACCAGCTCGGGCATCTGGGTCATCTTCACGACCTTGGCCGCATACAGGCCGATGCCGCCGCCAACCACCAGCGCGCCGACGATCCAGGCGATGCCGGAGGGGCTGACACGCGGGCCGAACACCGTGGCCAGAACGGCCAGCGCCATGCCGACCATGCCGAACAGGTTGCCGCGGCGCGAGGTTTCCGGGTTGGACAGGCCGCCCAGGCTCAGGATGAACAAAATGGCGGCGCCGAGATAGGCCACCGTGGCGAGACTTTGGGACATGGTTGTCTTCCTCTTTCTTCTTGTTCTTATTTGCGGAACATGGCGAGCATGCGGCGCGTCACGGCGAAACCGCCGAACATGTTGACGGCCGTGAGCACGGTACCGGCAAAGGCCAGCCAGAGGATCAGCCCATCCGGGCGCCCGTTGATGCCCGCCTCCGGCGGTGCGATCTGCACCAGCGCACCGATGGCGATGATGCTGGAGATGGCGTTGGTCACGCTCATCAGCGGCGTATGCAGCGCGGGCGTAACGTTCCACACCACCATGTAGCCGATGAAGCAGGCCAGCACGAACACGGTGAAGTGCCCCAGGAAGGCCGCGGGCGCATAGGCGCCGACGAACCAGAAGGCCAGCGCGGCCACGGCGAAGAGGATGGCCAGGGTCTTGGCGGGCATCGGGCCGCTGCTGCCATGGCCGTGGCCGCCTTTCTTCTCGGCGACCGGCGCAGCCGGCTTGGGCGCGGGGACCGGCGCAGCCTTGAGCGGCGGCGCGGGCCAGGTGATGGCGCCATCCTTGGTGACCGTCAGGCCCCGGATCGCGTCGTCTTCCATGTTGACCACGGCCACGCCGTCCTTGGCCTTGCACAGTTCCTCGACCAGGCGCAGCAGGTTGGTGGCGTACAGCGTGGACGACTGCTTGGCCAGGCGCGAAGCCAGGTCGGTGTAGCCAATGATGGTCACGCCGTGGCGCACCACGGCCTCGCCGGGCACGGTCAGTTCGCAGTTGCCGCCCTGCTCGGCGGCCATGTCCACGATCACGCTGCCGGGCTTCATCGACTGCACCATCTCGGCAGAGATGAGCTTGGGCGCGGGCTTGCCGGGGATCAGCGCGGTGGTGATGATGATGTCCACGTCCTTGGCCTGGGTGGCATACATCTGGCGCTGCGCGGCCTGGAAGCCCTCGCTCATGACCTTGGCGTAGCCGCCGCCGCCCGCGCCATCTTCTTCGTAGTCGACCTTGACGAACTCACCGCCCAGCGACTTGACCTGGTCGGCCACCTCGGCGCGCGTGTCGTTGGCGCGCACGATGGCGCCCAGGTTGGCCGCCGTGCCGATGGCCGCCAGGCCCGCCACGCCCGCCCCCGCGATGAACACCTTGGCCGGGGGCACCTTGCCCGCCGCCGTGATCTGGCCGTTGAAATAGCGGCCGAAGGCATTGGCCGCCTCGATGACGGCGCGGTAGCCGCTCACACCGGCCGTGGAGGTCAGCGCGTCCATCTTCTGCGCGCGGCTCAGGGTGCGCGGCAGGCAGTCGATGGCCAGCACCGTGGCGTTCTTGGCGGTGAGCTGCTGCATCAGCTCGGGGTTCTGGGCCGGCCAGACGAAGCCGATCAGCGTGCCGCCCTCGCGCATCAACGCCACTTCGTCGCTGCTCGGCGGGCGCACCTTGAGCACGATGTCCGAAGCCGCCCACAGCGCGTTGGCATCCGGCAGCACCTCGGCGCCTGCGGCGCGGTAGGCGTCATCGCTGCAGTGGGCGGCATCGCCCGCGCCCGTTTCGACGGCGACCCGGAAACCGAGCTTGATGAGCTTTTCCACCACGTCCGGCACGGTGGCCACGCGCTTTTCACCGTGGAAGGTTTCCCTGGGCACGCCGATGCGCTGCCCCGGTGGGGTTGGGCTTGTTTGCATGAATGCTCTCCTCCAAGTGTCGTCATCGTTGTACAAGCCCCATGGAGGCCTGCATGCGCCATGGACCATGGCCGGGATGCTCCGTACACACATGCGCACGGGCAAACTGACCATGAGCTTACATGAAGAAAATCACAGCTCCTATCTTCTATAAGACAGACCTGTCTAGAGAAAACCCCCACAACGAAAAACGGCAGCCCAAAGGCTGCCGTTTTTCATAGGTGGGGCACGAGCATCAGTTCACGACCTGCGCCAAGACGCCCGCAGCGTACTGTGCCGCCATCACCTGCAGGTTCAGGCCCTTGATCTTGGCGCCCTGGCCTTCGCAGCCGAATTCAAGGTAGCGCTGCTTGCAGATGGCCTTGGCAGCCTCGCGCGCGGGCTTGAGCCATTCACGGGCGTCGAACTTGTCCGGGTTCTCGGCCAGGAACTTGCGCACCGCGCCGGTCATGGCGAGGCGGATGTCGGTATCGATGTTGATCTTGCGCACGCCGTACTTGATGGCCTCCTGGATTTCGGAGACAGGCACGCCGTAGGTTTCTTTCATCTTGCCGCCGTACTGGTTGATGATGGCCAGCAGATCCTGCGGCACGGACGACGAGCCGTGCATCACCAGATGGGTGTTGGGGATGCGCGCGTTGATTTCCTTGACACGCGAGATGGCCAGCACGTCGCCGGTGGGCGGACGGGTGAACTTGTAGGCCCCGTGGCTGGTGCCGATGGCAATGGCCAGCGCGTCGAGCTGCGTGGCCTTGACGAACTGGGCCGCCTCTTCGGGGTCGGTCAGCATCTGGCTGTGGTCGAGCTTGCCGACGGCACCAATGCCGTCTTCCTCGCCGGCCTCGCCGGTTTCCAGCGAACCCAGGCAGCCGAGCTCACCTTCCACGGTCACGCCGACCTTGTGCGCCATCTCGACGACCTTGCGGGTGACCTCCACGTTGTACTCAAAGGACGACGGGGTCTTGCCGTCTTCCATCAGCGAGCCATCCATCATCACCGAGCCGAAGTCCAGATCGATGGCGCCCTGGCAGATCTTGGGCGAAGTACCGTGGTCCTGGTGCATCACCAGGGGAATATGCGGGTAGGCCTCGCAGGCGGCCTGGATCAGGTGCTTGATGAAGCTCTCGCCCGCGTACTTGCGTGCACCGGCACTGGCCTGGAGGATCACCGGCGCACCCACCTCGTCGGCGGCCGCCATCACCGCCTGGACCTGCTCCAGGTTGTTGACGTTGAAGGCAGGGATGCCGTAGCCATTGCTGGCGGCATGGTCGAGCAGTTCGCGCATCGAGACGAGAGGCATGGTGGTGGTCCGTTAAGGTTGAGGGGAGAAGTGGCGCATATCATGTGGTAACCGCTTCGTAACCTTTGATTTTAGCCGGCAGCACACGGCCCGCTCCGGGTATCCGACGCGCGCTGGCGCCCATTCAAGCCCGTCCGCCACCGGCCCATGCCCCGCCCTCCCGGCGGAGGCCAATTAAGTGGGCGTTAAGTGTGGCACGCTATCGTTACCTTATGTCACACTCGCCCACCATGTCTTGCGCACACCCCGCCAGCCACACCCGGATCCTGGCCTGGACCGTCGCCTGTTTGTTGTGCCTGCTGGCCTGGGATGCCGCAGGGCAGGACCGGGCACTGGCCCACGCCTTTGGCACGGCCACGGGCTTCCCTCTGCGCGACCACTGGTTCTTCGTGCAGGTCATGCATGAAATGCCACGCCGGCTCGCCTGGGTGCTGGTGCTGGCCCTCGCTGTGTCCATCTGGCGCCCGCTGGGGCCGTTGCGCCACATCAGCCGCACCGAACGGCTGCAGCTCGCACTGACGACATTGCTGTCCCTGCTGGTGGTGGGCATGCTCAAGTACGCCAGTACGACCAGTTGCCCATGGGACTTGGCCGAGTTTGGCGGCGTGGCGCGGTATGCCTCCCACTGGGCACTGGGCACGATCGATGGCGGTGGCGGCAAGTGCTTCCCGGCCGGCCATGCCTCCGCCGGGTTTGCTTTCATTGGTGGTTACTTTGCGTTGCGCCACCAGCAACCCCGCGCTGCACGCCTCTGGCTGCTCACCGCCCTGGTCGCCGGCCTGGCCCTGGGCGGGGCACAGCAGGTCCGTGGCGCGCACTACCTGAGCCACACACTGTGGACCGGCTTGCTGTGCTGGACCACGGGCTGGCTGTGCGATCTGGCCTTCCGCGCGCTGCCTTGGCGCACCCCCCTGGCAGCCGGCACCGCGCCGGCCGCTGCGGCCTCCGATGCCGTCGCTTGACCAGGCCCTCTTCCTGGGGCTGAATGCCGGCCCCGACACCGCGCCGCTGGTGCTGCTGCTGGCGCGCGGCGCCTCGCAGGGCGCCGCCCTGGGCATGCTGTTGCTGCTCGCCCTGGACCTGGCGACCGCACCGCAGCAGCGGCGCAGCACCCTGCTGGCATGCCTCACCGCGCTGTTGCTGGCGTGGTGCACCGTGCGCGGCCTGCGTGCCTGGGTCCCTTTTCCGCGGCCGGCCCAGCTGGGCCTGGGTGTTCAATGGGTACTCCAGGGGGCTCGGCCCGGCTTTCCCAGCATGCATACCGCGACAGCGTTCGCCATTGCGGGCGCCCTGTCGCTGACCTGCCGGTGGACGCTGGCCTTGCCCGCCTTCCTGTTCGCTGCGGTGATCGCCTGGAGCCGTATCTGCCTGGGGCTGCATTTCCCGTCGGACGTCGGTGCCGGCATCCTGGCGGGACTCGCCAGCACCGCCATCGCGGCCCGGCTCCTGCCCCACGAGCTCAGAGGGCTCGGCAGATTTTCAGCATATTGGTTCCACCCGGCGCGCCCATGGGTTCGCCGCAGGTGATCGCGTAGACGTCCCCGCTGCTGACGATGCCGCGGTCCTTGAGGTGGCGCTCGGCCTGGTCCAGCGCGGTGTCACGGTCCGCGCTGGTGTCCATGAGCAGCGGGCGCACGTTGCGGAACAGGGCCATGCGACGCTGCGTCGAAATCTTGGGGGTGAGCGCGTAGATCGGGATATGGATGCGGTGGCGGCTCATCCACAAGGCCGTGGAACCACTTTCGGTCATGGCCACGATGGCCTTGGCGCCCAGATGGTGTGCGGTGAACAAGGCCCCCATGGCGATGGACTGGTCGATGCTGGAGAAGGTGCGACCCGAGAAATCGGCATCGAGCTGAACGTCCTCGGCGGCCTCGGCGGCGGCGCAGATCTTGGCCATCTCCTGCACGGTTTCCAGCGGGTACTTGCCGGCGGCGGTTTCGGCGCTGAGCATCACGGCATCGGTGCCATCGAGCACGGCGTTGGCCACGTCGCTGACCTCGGCGCGCGTGGGCACCGGGTTGGTGATCATGCTTTCCATCATCTGCGTGGCGGTGATCACGACCTTGTCCATGTCCCGCGCCATGCGGATCATCTTCTTCTGCAGCGCCGGCACCACGGCATTGCCCACTTCCACCGCGAGGTCGCCGCGCGCCACCATGATGCCGTCGCTCACGCGCAGGATTTCCTCCAGCCGCGGAATCGCCTCGGCGCGTTCGATCTTGGCGATCAGGCCGGGCCGGTGGCGGTACGGGGCCGCAGCCACATTGCACAGCTGGCGGGCCATTTCCATGTCGGTGGCGTTCTTGGGAAAGCTCACCGCCACGTAATCGGCCTGCAGGCTCATGGCCGTGCGGATGTCTTCCATGTCCTTGGCCGTCAGGGCCGGTGCCGTCAGGCCGCCGCCCTGCTTGTTGATGCCCTTGTTGTTGGAGAGTTCTCCGCCGATCTTCACCGTGGTGTGCACGGCCTCGCCGCGCACCGCATCCACTGTGAGGACGATCAGGCCGTCGTTGAGCAGCAGCACATCGCCGGCGCGGGTGTCGCGCGGCAGTTCCTTGTAATCGAGCCCCACGCCGTCCTGGTCGCCCGGCTCGGTGCGTGATGCGTCCAGAACGAACGATGCGCCGGGCTCCAGCATCACCTTGCCTTGCGCAAACTTGCCCACGCGGATCTTCGGCCCCTGCAGGTCGGCCATGATGGCCACTTCACGGCCGGCCCGCTGCGCTGCCTCGCGCACCATCTGCGCGCGGTCGATGTGGTCCTGCGCTGCGCCATGGCTGAAATTGAGCCGCACCACATTGACCCCGGCGGCGATCATCTTCTCCAGCAGCAGCACATCGCTGGAGGCGGGCCCCAGGGTGGCAACGATCTTGGTGGCACGGCGCAAAGTCATGGACAACCTTTTCTCGGATATGTAATTTGGTTTCAATTTTCACACGAAATTAGTTACATGCGTGCAACGAACTGCCGATGCCATCCACCCGGCGATGGGCCCCACACGCAGCACGGACCATGAAAAAGGCCGTCTCACGACGGCCTTCATGCAAGGGAGGCTCCGGACACGGAACCTGGCGCCAGACGATCAGCGTGGCACCTGCAGCAGGCGCTGCACATCACGGTCGTTGGGCAGTGCATAGTCATGCCCGCGCACGATGCGGCTGTCTTCGGTACGCACGAGCTTGAGGCTGACATAGGTGAAGCTGGCGGCCGCAGAGTAAGTGCCCACCAGCACCAGGGAGGCATTCTGGCTGCGTGCGATGTCCTTGATTTCGCGCGACAGCAGCAGTTCACCGGCGCCTTCCTTCACGAACACCTCGCCACGGAGCTTGACTTCCTTGACGTTGAAGCCCTTGCCTGCCATGACCGAGGCATATTGCTCGGACAGCGTGCGGCCCAGCGGGGCCGAACGGCTCAGGTCGTTGACGTTCACCACCGTGGCCACCAGCACGGGGCCGGCACCCAGGGAGGGCATGTCAAAGCCAGCCACCAGCTTGGTGACGGCATCGGCATTGCTCTGCAGGAACTGGCTGCTGGCTGCCTCCTGGTAGGTGGGCTCGGTGCGCACAGGCACATTGTTGGAGGCACAACCTGCCAGCAGCGCGCCGGCCAGTGCGATCAGAAGTGCATACGATTTCATTGCGACACCACCTTCATGTTGACGCTCTTGTACGAGGGGCGCATGAACAGCGGAGTGTCAGCGTTCTCAAGGTAGTACACGTCCGTCTTGCGGGCGATGTATTGGCCCCCGCGCGCCACCGTGGTGGTGAGGATCATTTCCGTGTTGGTGGGACCGCCGGAGTTGATGCTGGCACCGTAGTCGGCGGCGGCGGTAAGGCCCAGCGTGGCCAGCAGCTGCGCATCAAGGTGCTCGTGGCGCAGGCCGTAGGCGGCCATGAGGCCTGCCGCGATCATGGTGAACTGGCCCGGAATGAAGTGCGGGCGCTCGCTGTTGTGGCGCACAAGCTGGGCGTGGTAGGTCACGTCGAGCGTCTGGCCGGGCATCTGCTGCACGGGCGCGCCGCTCTGCACGAGCTTGGTGATCAGGAAATCCCGGAACGCCAGGTCAAACTGGCTGGGGCTGGGAGGCAACGCCACATGCAGTTGCGTTCCCTGGGGCACGCCCGCCTTGTCGAGGGTCGCCAGGGTTTGCGCGACGACATCGCGCGAAACCAGCTCCCAATGCCCCGCCGAGCGCACCTTGGGCTGGACGGTCAGTTCAAAATTCTCAGACAGGGGAATAGGCGCCCTGTTTGCGCATCCCACCATAGTCGCCACAGCGCCAGCCAGAACGGCCAAGCTGATTGCCTTTGAAAACGCCATGATTCCCTCCTACGGACTTGAACGGCGGGGCCACGGAAAGCGTTATCCCGCACAACTGAGAACGATTCTGGGCTTTATGCTCAACAAAAACAAGAAAAAAATGCGCTAACTGCGCCGGGGCACAGACGCTTTGTTGTTTTTGTCACAGCGCCGGTTTTGCCAGCGCCACCCACGCCCACTCAACCCGCGGCACGCTTTTCGAGAATCTCGAAGGCGGGCAATGTTTTTCCTTCCAGTACTTCGAGAAACGCACCGCCACCGGTGGAGATATATCCCACGTCTTTCTCGATGCCATATTTGGCAATGGCCGCGAGCGTATCACCGCCACCGGCAATACTGAATGCGGGCGACTCGGCAATGGCCTGCGCGATGGCGCGCGTGCCATTTTCAAATGCCGTGAATTCGAATACCCCCACGGGGCCATTCCAGACGATGGTGCCTGCCGTCTTGAGTTGCCCGGCCAGCCGGCGCGCCGTTTCCGGGCCGATATCCAGGATGAGATCGTCATCGGCGACGTCGGCGGCGGCCTTGGTGGTCGCCGGCGCATCGGCGGCAAAGGACTTGGCCGTCACCACGTCGGTGGGGATCGGCACCTCCGCGCCGCGCGCCTTCATGGCTTCAATGACCGCGCGAGCCTCTTCCACCAGGCTGGGCTCGGCCAGGCTCTTGCCGATGGGCAGGCCGGCGGCGAGCATGAAGGTGTTGGCAATGCCTCCGCCCACGATGAGCTGGTCCACGTTCTTCGACAGGCTCTGCAGGATGGTGAGCTTGGTCGACACCTTGGAGCCCGCCACGATGGCGGCCAGCGGCCGCTTCGGGCTGGCCAGGGCCTGGGTGATGGCGTCGATTTCGGCCGCCAGCAGCGGGCCGGCGCAGGCGATGGGCGCGAACTGGGCAATACCGTAGGTCGTGCCTTCGGCGCGGTGGGCGGTGCCAAAGGCATCGTTCACGAAGATGTCGCACAGCCCGGCCATCTTGCGCGCCAGTTCCTCGCTGTTCTTCTTCTCGCCCTTGTTGACGCGGCAGTTCTCCAGCAGGACCACCTGGCCCGGCTGCACCTGCACGCCATCGACCCAGCCGGCCACCAGCGGGACCTCGCGGCCCAGCAGGCTGGACAGGCGCGCCGCCACGGGCGCGAGCGAGTCCTCGGGCTTGAACTCGCCCTCGGTCGGGCGGCCCAGGTGGCTGGTGACCATGACGGCGGCACCGGCATCGAGCGCCATCTGGATGCAGGGCACCGAAGCACGGATGCGCGTGTCCTCGGTGATGGCGCCGTTGCCGTCGAGCGGCACGTTCAGGTCGGCACGGATGAAGACGCGCTGGCCCCGGGCACGGCCCTGGGCACACAGATCGGAGAAGCGGAGAATGTTCATGAAAAGGCTCAGTCAGGCAAGTCGCACATGCGGCAGGCCGCATTGTAGGCACCCGCCCACAGCCCTGCCGCTACCAGCCCAGGCCGATGTGCAGCGGCAGATAGACCAGCATGCCCACGACGATGGTGCCCAGGATGCCACGCCGCCAGAAATAGTAGGCCACGGCGCACAGCACGGACGGCAAGCGGGCGTCCTGCAGCGAACCGATCAGCGCGCCCTGCGCCATGAAGATCTCCGGCGCGATCACCGCCGTGAGGGCCGCCAGGGGCGCGTACTTGAGGCCGCGCCGCAGCCAGTCGGGCATGGGGATTTCGCGCTCGGGGATCATGAAGAAGGCACGCGCGACCACCGTGATGACCGCCAGCCCCAGAATGGCCAGCAAGGACCAGACTTCATTGCTGCTCATGGCGTACCGTCCTGCGTGCGCCCCTGGCGCCGCCGCTCCACCGCCTCCATCAGCAGGCCTGCCGCCACGGCGGCGGCAATGGCCACGAGGATGTTGAGCTTGAGCGGCAGGGCAAAGGCCGCGACGGCCGCCGTGGCGGCCACGGCGGTGGCCAGCCAGGTGGCGCGGTCGAACAGCAGCGACAGCAGCACCCCCAGCAGGGCCAGCACACCGGCAAAACCCAGCCCCCAGGCCAGCGGAATGGTATTGGCCAGCAGGATGCCGATGACCGAGGGGACCTGCCAGGCCAACCAGTTGATCGATGCCGCGCCCCAGAAATACGGCACCTGCTCCGGTGCGGGGCGGGGCTCGGGAAAGCGCTTCATGAAGGCCACGAAGATCACATCGCCACTGAAATAGCCGATGGCCAGGCGCTGGCGCAGCGGCAGGTGCACGAAATAGCTGCGCCACAGGCTGCTGAAGATCACGAAGCGCAGATTCACGCAGGAGGCCGTGAGCCAGACCACCCACAGCGGCGCGCCCACCGCCAGCAGGGGAATCACCGCCAGCTGCGCACTGCCGGCATACACCAGCAGCGACATGGCCAGCGCCACCGGCACGGACATGCCGCTCTTGACCATGGCCACGCCCGTCACCAGGCCCCAGGCCCCCACGCCAACACCGGCGCCCAGCATGTCGGACACCCCCTGGCGGTACAACGGATGGCGCAGCGTGGCGCCCACCGTCCGCCAGGTCACCCGTGCGCCCCGCCCGCCGGGCCGCCGCCCAGGACCATGCCGGGCTGCAAGGGAAACCCGCGCACGAAATCCGCGGCCGCCAGCCGCTTGCCGCCCGCGCGCTGCAGCACCGTCAGGCGCAGCGCGCCCTCGCCGCAGGCCACGGTGATGCCCTCGGGATTTACAGACAAAATCTGCCCGCAGGGCACATCAGATGCGCGGAAGCAGCTATCAATTTCATAGTCCCACAGTTTGATGGCTTCCGCGCCCAGGGCCGTGCTGGCGCCCGGGAACGGATCGAAGGCGCGGATGCGCCAGCCGATCACCTGCGCCGGCAGCGACCAGTCCACGCTGCTTTCGGCCTTGTTGATCTTGTGCGCATAGGTCACACCCTCCTGCGGCTGCGGCACGGCATGCAGCCCCGCGCCGGCCAACTGCTGCAGGGCCTGCACGATCAAGCGCCCGCCCTGCAGCGCCAGCCGGTCGTGCAGCGCCGCCGTGGTGTCGCCGGGCAGAATGGCCAGCGTTTCGCTCAGCAGCATGGCGCCGGTATCGAGGCCCGCATCCATCTGCATGATGGTGACACCCGTTTGCGCATCCCCGGCTTCGATGGCGCGGTGGATGGGCGCGGCCCCACGCCAGCGCGGCAACAGGCTGGCGTGGATATTGAGGCAGCCGCGCGGCGGCACATCGAGCACCCATTGCGGCAGGATCAGGCCGTAGGCGGCCACCACCATCGCATCGGCCTGGGCGGCCTGCAGCGCAGCCCGGGCGCTGGCGGCATCCTCGGGAAACTTGCCATCGAGACGCAGGCTGCGCGGCTGGGCCACCGCCATGCCCTGCTCCAGGGCGTACTGCTTGACGGGCGAGGCCTGCAACTTCATGCCACGCCCGGCCGGGCGGTCGGGCTGGGTCAGCACCAGCGGCACCGAAAAACCGGCCTCCACCAGGGCCTGCAGGGCCACCCGGGCAAACTCCGGTGTGCCGGCAAAAACGATTTTCATGGCCAAACGGATCCTGGCTAGCGGTAGTTCAGGCCGGCCGCCGGGTCATCGGCAAACTCCGTGCGGACCACAGTACCCGCGGGATCCAGGTGGATGCGCGCGAGCCGGTAGGCGCCGAACTCCTGGAAGAAATAGGTCCAGACACTGCCCTTGTCACCGTTGACCACCCTCCGGGCCGGCGGCCCGAAGACCTGCTGGACATCGGCGGCCCGCCATTGGCCGGCCGTGACCGTGCCGAGCCGCTGCGCGGTCAAAACCTGCTCCATGGCCACCAGCTTGCCCGCCGCATCGAATTCCAGGCTCTGGACCTGCCCCGCCTGCGGGCTGTAGAGCAGACGCCGGCCCGTGGGCAGCTGGTAGACCGCCTGGGGCGAGCCCCAGCGGGCCATCACATCGTCCACGGAAGCGCCCGGCCGCACCGCTGCCGGCGCCGCGCAGGCCAGCAGCACCAGGGCCGTGGCGCTGACGAGGGCGGCCTGCGCCACGCTGCGGAGGCCGGGGCTCATGCGCGCGCCTCCTCGCGCTGGCGCTTGAGCATTTTCGACTTGATACGGGTGCGCTTGAGGGGGGAGAGGTACTCCACGAAGACCTTGCCCAGAAGGTGGTCCAGCTCGTGCTGGATGCACACGGCCAGCAATTCCGTGGCCTCGATGGTGCGCGCCTGCCCCTGGGCATCGAGGGCGCGCACATGTACGGCGTCAGAGCGCTCAACCCCGTCGTAGATGCCGGGGACCGACAGGCAACCCTCGTCCCCCACATGCTTCTCGGGGCTGGCCCAGACGATCTCGGGATTGATCAGTACCAGGGGCTGGTCGCGCTCTTCCGAAACGTCGATCACGACGATGCGCTCATGCACGTCGACCTGCGTGGCCGCCAGGCCGATACCGTGGGCGTCGTACATGGTTTCCAGCATGTCCGAGACGACACGGCGGACACGATCATCCACCACCTGCACGGGTTTTGCCACCGTGTGCAGCCGGGGGTCCGGATAACAAAGAATAGGAAGAATTGCCATGGCCACGCCAAAAAGATGTCGCTATTTTCGCCACTTTTTGGGCCACGCACAGCCACCTGATCCAATAATCATTGCCGAATCAAGGGCTTGAGCAGAAAATCTCAGACGGTTTGTAATGTATTTCGCCGCATACCCCGAGCCCGGGTGTATACCGGCGCCAGCGAGGGGGCGTTTGACAATGCATCAGAACAGGAACGACATGGCGGGATTTGCCGGTATTCAGCGGGCCACGCTGGGTGCGGTCACCATCCTCTGCGCAGTCTTGGCCACCACGGCCGCCCAGGCACAGGGCCGGCCTGTTTCCGCCACCCAGCAAGCCACCGCAGAGCAGGTGGCACAGCAGGGCGTGCCACTGGCCGAGCTGGCACCCGGCGCCCCCGACACCTACGTCGTCAAGCGGGGGGATACGCTCTGGGGCATCTCCGGCATGTACCTCAAGCGCCCCTGGTGCTGGCCGGAACTGTGGGGCATGAACCTGCAGGCTATCCGCAACCCGCACCTCATTTTCCCCGGGCAGACCCTCCACCTCGACCGGAACGGGGGCTACGCCCGCCTGCGCACCCAGGCTGGCAGCGCCAGCGGCGAGCCCGAGACCGTGCGCGTCTCGCCCCGCACCCGCACCGACAGCCTGGCCGATTCGGCGCTGCCCACGCTCAAGCCGCACCTGATCGAACCCTTCCTGGTGGAGCCCGTGGTGGTCGATGCCCAGACCCTGGAGCAGGCGCCCCGCATTGTGGCCATGCTCGACGAACGCGTGCTCATGAGCCCGGGCGACCGCATCTATGCCCGTGGCGACGCGGCCAACCCGCTGCGCGCGGAACCCGGCGAGCCCCGCCAGTACCGTATCTTCCGCAATGCCGTGGCCCTGAAGGACCCGCTGACCGGAGAAATCCTCGGCTACGAGGCGCAACACCTGGGCAAGGCCGTGCTGGTGCGCGGTGAATCCTTCGAGGAAAGCGCCGACGGCAAGGGGGGCATCGTCTCCGAATATGTGCCGGCATCCCTGGACGTCACGTCCAGCAAGGAAGAAATGCGCGCCGGAGACCGCCTGCTGCCTGCGGCGCCGCGGGTCTTCACCAGCTACACCCCGCATGCCCCCCAGCGCGACGTGGATGCCCGCGTGATCTCCATCTACGGCAGTTCGGCTGTGGCCAACGCGGCCCAGAACAACGTGGTCGCGATCAACCTGGGCTCGCAGGACGGCATCGAGGCTGGCCACGTGCTCAACCTCCTGACCAAGGGCAACCGCATCAAGGACAAGACCAGCGAGGCCCGCTCCATGATCAAGCTGCCCAGCGAAAGCAACGGCATGGCCATGGTGTTCCGTACCTTTGACCGCGTCTCCTATGCCCTGATTCTGGATGTGCGCACCCAGGTGCGCGTCGGCGACCGCCTCATCAACCCGGAATAAGCCGCCCGGACCGGAGTCCTTGCGGATCCGGTGCCCTGCCCTCTCCCATGGACCGCGACGAACTCGCCGCTTGGCTGCGGCTGACATGCACCCCGGGCATTGGCGACCTGACCGCCCGGCGCCTGCTCGTGGCCTTCGGCCTGCCACGGCACATTTTCGAGCAACCCCTCCCTGTCCTGCGGACCTGCTGCCGCCCGGCGCAGGCCACCGCGCTCCAGGCGGAGCCTGATGGGCTGGCGGCCCTGGTGGAGACCACCTGGCAGTGGCTGCATGCGGTGCCTGAAGG
>Ga0208516_100204_pt1 | contig 30571 bp, 27 predicted proteins | sample LakWasM117_HOW13_2_FD_183931 | JGI IMG/M metagenome (GOLD analysis project Ga0208516, IMG submission 183931) | Freshwater sediment methanotrophic microbial communities from Lake Washington under simulated oxygen tension - Sediment Metagenome... | ecosystem: Environmental > Aquatic > Freshwater >...
TTCTGAACGCTGCCCTGGTGGCCCTGCGCTCCCATATAGCGCCGGAATCTATGGCGCCGTAGGCAGCGCATTCATGGAGCGCAGAATGCTGCGTGTGATGCTCTGGCGCTTCGCAAGGTCGCCGAGCCTGTTCGGTGTGTCCATGTTCAATGCGAAGAAGATGGGGCCGCTGGGCCACTCTACCCAACCCACCCACCAGCCAATCATTCCGGTCCATCCCGTTTTTGCGCGCAGTATCCAGTCGGGGCCCGCTTCATTGACCATCACGTCCTTCACGAGCCTCTGGTGTTCGACCTGGAAAGGCAGTTGATTGCGGTAGAGCCGTTGCAAGAAAGCAATCTGCTCGAAGGATGAGATGGCAAGGTCGCCCTCTACCCAGAACGGCTTGTCGCCCGTTGCGACCGCATTGCCATACCCAATCTTGCGCATGTAGGCGGTCTCGCGTGCATCGCCGAGCTCCTTGGCAAAGCGCTCGTACACCCAGACGGTGGAATTCCTCATCGCAGAGCGCAGATTCTGGTCCGCGTTCCATGCCGCTGTGGGTCGTTTCACACCATCCCACGGGAAGACCTGAAATTCGTCACGCAGCAGCTCCGCATCAAGCGCGAATAGACTGTGTGGAATCTTGAAGGTAGAGGCTGGCGAGTAGCGCCGCTCGGCACGTGGTACGTTGTAAACATGTGTGGTTTCGGACTTACCCCGGGCGTCAAGCACGACGATGCTGCCTTGAGCATCGGCTTCTAAAAAGAACCGAGACCACTCGGCCTCTTCTTGGCGCTGTGGACCGCCCGCTGCCACCCGAGCAAACCCAGTTGACAGGGCGGCTAGCATTAAATTTCGGCGATTCATTGCTGTAATTTTAAAGGTCGCGGGGTTCCGCGTAGGGCATTTGACCGTGGCTGCACAAGCACCGTTTTCTTGGGAAATTGGTGTTTGAAGATTGCCTTCGGAGCATCCTGTGTAGCCTGTTTGGGCCCGCTTGAGTCGGTGCGCGTGCGGCAGAGCGGCTAGAAGCAGTCGTTCAACGCACTGGCGACTAATGATCGTGCGAGGGCACTGCCGCGCAGCTGGCCGCTGCATCTCGCACAGTGGCCATTCGAGTCTGCGTGCAATGAAGGGCGCGTGAAGGTCGCAGCGGTCGTTCGTGCCTAAAACCACGAGTGACTCAGATCAGCCTGAAGCCGTCAACTGCCCCATGCACTCGCGGGACGGCAACTGGCCGATAGTACGCGTTCGACAGCCAAGTCTGAATGACTGTAACCGCTGCACTGCAGGCATAGACCGACGAGGCTCGAACGGTAGCGGTGGGGCATGGGCCGTCTCTAGCGATCACTCCAGTGCCCCACGGCAGTTAGACTGGCCGCTCACTTGGTAGAGATTTCAGTGGTCATGCCACAGCCCAACAGGGAGAAAGAAGATGAATACCCGCAGTGCCGTGCTTGCAACCGCCGTCCTTGCCGTTGCCCCCACTTGGGCCAATCCCTCCGACACACGCACACACCAGGAATCCGCCGCCGCGCTCCACGGTGGGGCCTCGCCCCCAGCCGAGTTCGTGACCCGCTTTCAGCCGCACGATGGCCTGCGCATGACGACGGTCCACCGTATGGAGCGCAGTCGGTCCATGCAAGGACAGCCAGAGGTCCGAGATGAAACGGAATCCACGACACAGGGGCGATTCCAACGCACCGACGAGGGCTTCGAGTACGCACCCCGCATTCTGGCCAGTACCCTGCGCCGCAACGGCACTCCCGTCAACGATCCGCTCATGGCCTTACTGAGTCAGGTGCGGCCCATCTATGTGATTTCGGGGCAGGGCGCGGTTACGACCATTCGCGGATTCTCGGAGCTTGCGGTGCTAGTGCAGGCGCGCATGCCGCCAGAGGCTGCCGCGGCCATGGCTCCCTTGGTCAGCGAATCCGCCTTGGTGGCCCGCGAGCAAGCCGAATGGAATGCACGCTATGCCGACTTTGCCGGGTATCGGTTCGGCATAGGCCAGACCATCGACGCCCAAGCCCCTCAAAAGCTGCCCACCGGAGAGACGCTGGTCTACACCGTGCGCACGACCTTTGCACGCAGGGAGCCATGCCTGGCCGGAGCCTGCGTGCGCATGGAGCAAGCCTATGACTCGGATGCTGCAGCCCTGGCACGCACCATGTCGGGCATCGTGCAGCAGGTCGCAACCGCCGCCGTGCCCCCCGCATCGGTGCCGGCGCCGGTGAGCATGTCCGCGGCCCGCGTCACAGGCAAGCTCTCTCGGCTGTTCGATCCCAACACCATGCTGATCCACGAGGAACGGTCGGAGCGCATGCTCCAATTCCAGGTCCAGGTGCCTGGCCAGGGAAGGATACCCGTGGTGCAGAAAGAAGTCCGCACGTACAGCTACAGCTATGAGTAGCAACGCATAGCGATGCGCCCGTGTTAAAGCCCGTGTGCCTTGCGTAGCCGATTCTTGGCGGACCCCATCACACCAACTCCACCTCGAAGTACGCCCCTTCCGCTTCTCCCAGATCCCAGAAGCCCGCCTGCCGCGCCACGTTCGTGGCCTCGCCCCAGTGCTTGAGCAGCGCCAGTTCGTTGGGTGAGACGACTTCGGGTGGCAACTCTTACAGGCTGTGCATGGTGTCCAGCGCTGCGGCCACCTGCTCTGGTGAGCCGAACTGCCGCGTGAGCTCTTTGATGTAGTGCGTCTCGGCCGCAACGCGGTCCTTGGCTGGCAGATCCTCGGGGTAGCCGAGTAGGGCGACAGTGAACACGGTGTCGATGACTCCCATGGTGCTCTTTTGGGTGTTAATAGTGGATAAAGTTACTGCATTTCACGGCTTGATGCATGTCGCCCTGGCCGCGGCGTGGCTTCACCACTCCCACGTTATTTGCGCTTATTCGCTTGCATCCCATCTCCCGGCTACGCACCATTCGAGTCGACCCAACTCCAACGACCGGTATACGCAACAGCGGTCGTTAATGCCGCCAACCGTGAACGACTCAGATCAGCCTGACGCAGTCATTCCCTTTCGGTATCTATCAATCCACTCGTAGCGCTCCACGCGCTGCACTCGCTACAGCCCTGCTCAACCCCTTCAACACCCCCGACGCCGCCCGCGCCTGCTGCCAATACAGCGGTGTATCCGGCGTCAGCTTGACCAGCGTGCCGGCGGTCACGCCATCGTTGAAACGGTGCGCCATGAAGGCCGGGCGGGCGGCGGTGCGGTAGCGCATGGCGCACCCCGAGGGGCCGGGGCGCGCAGGGGCTGGTGCTCCGGGCCTCTTCAGCGCGGCAGAAACAGCAGCCAGGCCAACAGCACCAGATTGACCAGCAGGCTCAATGCCAGCGCGATCTGCAGGCGCTCGCCCGACAGCCGGGCGGCCAGTGGGGTGGCGGGCGGTGCCGAGAGCGGGCGCGAGGCGCCGCGTTCCAGGGCCAGCACCAGTTCTTCCGCCGTCTCGAAGCGTTGGGACCGGTCGCGCGCGACGGCCTTGAGCACGATGTGGTCGAGCCAGATGGGCACGCCAGGTTGCAGGCGGCTCGGTGCCTGCGGGTCGCGGTGGAACCGGCCCACCTGGTAGGGAACGATCTCGCCGTAGGGCATGCGCCCACGGGTCAGCAGCTGGTAGAGCGTGACGCCCAGGGCGTAGAGGTCGCTGGCCGCATCGGGCGCCTGTGCCTCGTTGTCCCGGTAGCCTGGCCATTGCTCCGGATTCATGTAGCTGGGCGTGCCGGCGTGCAGCAGGCGCGTGGCCTCGGACTCCCGGCCGGTCAGGGCCACGCCCAGGTCCAAGATACGCAGCACGCCATCGTCGCCCAGGTGCAGGTTGTCGGGCTTGATGTCGCGGTGCACCACTCCGTGGCGGTGCAGCTGGCCCAGGGCGCGTGCGGCCTGCAGGGCCAGGTCCACGGCCTGCGGCACGCTCAGCGCCGGCCCGGCGCGCAGGCGCTGGGCCAAGGTGCTGCCCGCATGCCAGTCGTACAGCAGGTAACAGGCGCTGGGCAGGCGGGGGCTGGCGGCAGGGGGCGTGCCGGGCACCGTGGTGTGCAGGCGCGCCAGGTGCTGGCCGGCCTGGCCGCTCTGCATGCGCATAGCCACCCAGGCTTCATGGGCCAGCATGGTGCGCTCCACCTCGTCGTGCGCGCGGGCGGGGTGCAGCGTCTTGAGCACATAGTCGGCGCCGGTGGCGTCGTGCACGCGGTAGAGCACATGGCTGCCGGTGTCGGCCAGCAGCGAGCGCACGCGCAGCCCGTCGATCTGCTCGCCGGGCTGCAGCCGGGGCAGGGCCGGGAGCTGGCGGGTGCGCCGCTGCGCGTCCTGCAGCGTGACGTCGCTCACGCCCTTCACCAACACCACGGCGGCGCTGGGGTTGTCCCTGCTGCCCTGGCGCAAGGCCCGCTCGACCAGTGCGTCGGCCAGCGCCTGGGCCGGGAGCCCTTGCGCCAGGCCCTGGGCCAGGCATTCCGTCAGGGCCCGCGTGCCCAGCACGCCATGGACACCGTCCGAGAGCAGCACCAGGCAGTCGCCACTGAACAGGTCGCCCTGCTGGTAGTCCACCAGCAGCCGCTCGTCGCTGCCCACGCACCGCGTGAGCTGGTGGTGCAGGTCCGGGTGGGGCATCACATGGTCGAACGTGAGCTGTTGCAGCTGGCCCTGGCGCCACAGGTAGGCGCGCGTGTCGCCCACGTGGGCCAGGGTGTAGGTCTGCCCGCGCAGCACCAGGGCGGTGAGGGTGCATTGCCCCAGCAGGGGCGCGCGGCGCCGGTTCATGCCCGACAGCCAGGCGTTGTGGGCGCTGATGACGCGGTCGAGCGCCACCGTGGTGTCCCAGGTCGGGGCAGTGTCGAAATAGTCCGTCAGCAGTGCGTGCACCGTGGTGCGCGCCGCTTCGGCACCCAGCCCCCCGGCGCTCACGCCATCGGCCATGGCAAGGATGGAGCCCAGATCCTGGTCGCGGCCGCTGCCCTGGCGCATGGCCACGCAGTCTTCGTTGTGCGGCCGGCGGCCGGCCTGGCTGCTGCACCCCGCGTCTAGATCAAAGCTCATGGTTCTAGCGTAACGCTTGCCGCGCGCAGGCGCATTCAGGCGCTGCGCGCGCGGCCGCCGCGCTCGGCCCAGGTGCGGGTCCAGCGGATCTGCATCACGCGCAGCAGCACCAGCATCAGCGCCGCGCAGGCGGCGAACAGCACGAAGCCCCAGAGGTAGGTGCCCAGGTATTGTTTGGACAGGCCCATGGCGTTGGGAATCAGCCCGCCTCCGAGGGCCCCCAACTCGCCAATCATGCTGCCCGCCACGGCGGTGGTGAGGGGCCAGCGCAAGGGCACGAGCTGGAATAGCGCGCCGTTGCCCGCGCCCAGTGCGGCAAAGCACACCAGGAACAGCAGCATCGTCAGCGTCAGGGATTGCTCCGCCAGGCCGCACAGCAGCAGGCTCACCGTGGTGGTGGCCAGCACCACGGTCAGGGTGTTGACGCCGCCCCAGTGGTCCGACAGCCAACCGCCAAAGATGCGCAGCGCGGCCCCCATGAAGGCGGCCAGCATGGTGAGCTGGCCGGCCTGCGTCTTGCTCACGCCGAACTGGTCGTAGAAGTAGCTGGGCAGGAAGGTCGTCAGGCCGATGAAGCCGCCAAACGTCACCGCGTAGATCAGGCTGAAGGCCCAGCCATCTTTCTCGAACAGACAGGCCGCATGCTCGCGCAGCGAGGCGTGCTTGTCGAGGTCGGGCGGCTCCTGCGCGTACACCACCATGACCACCATGGGCACCAGAATGGCGCCCAGCGCGAAGGCGTATACCGACTGCCAGCCCCAGGCCTGCGCCAGCATGGGCGCCAGCAGCGCGCATGCCGCAGTGCCCACGTTGCCGGCACCCACCAGGCCCATGGCCAGGCCTTTGTAGCGCACGGGGAAGGACCCGGCCCCCAGCGACAGCGCCACGCCGAAGCTGGCGCCGGCGATGCCCAGCAACACGCCCATGGCCAGCAGATCCGTGTAGCTTTCGACCATGAAGTAACCGAACGCCATGGCCAGGGCGATGCCGCCCATTTCCACCAGCGTGGCGTTCTTGCGGCCGATGTACTGGGCCAGCAGGCCCAGGGGAAAGCGCATCAGCGCACCGGCGAAGATGGGGATGGAGAGCATCACGCCTTTCTGCGTCGGAGTGAGTTGGAAACTCTCGCTAATGAACGGCGCCATGGCCCCGTTGATGACCCAGATGCCACAGGAAAAGGCAAAGTACAGAAAGGAGGCCCACAGCGTGGGGGCGTGGCCGGCTCGGAAGAATTCGCGCAGATTCAGCATGGTGGTCATCAGAAACAGGCGCTGCAGCCCGGTGCGCCGGTGTACCGGGACGTCAACGAAAAAACGCAGTTCCGCCCCAGCTTGGTGCGTGGGCGCGGGACCGCGTTGTCGGTGTGGGCCATGCGCCGTTGCACGGCCCTGGGGCTGGACGATCCGCCTTGGAGACGGTTCAAGCAGATTCCGTGCCTATTGACTGAGGCGATTCAAGGTCGAAACGCCGCCCTGATGGGATGCCCGTCAGGTCGCCCGCAGCACCCCCCGCGCCGCTCCCAGCACCGCCCGGCTCAACCCCTCCAGCACCCCCGACGCCGCCCGCGCCTGCTGCCAATACAGCGGCACATCCAGCGGCGTATCGGGCACCAGCTCGACCAGCGTGCCGTCCTTCAAATGCTCGGCCACCAGCACCTCCAGCTGCATGCCCCAACCCATGCCGGCCAGCGCGGCGGTGGCGAAGGCCTGGGGTGAGGGCAGGGTGTGTCGGGGCAGTTCCACATGCCGGTGGCACAAGCGCCGCACCCAGCGGGCCTGCAGTTCGTCCTTGGGGTTGAACACCAGACTGGGGGCGCGCGCCAGGGTGCCTGCCGTCACGCCCTCCGCAAAATGGCGCGCCATGAAGGCCGGGCTGGCGGCGGCGCGGTAGCGCATGGCGCCCAGGGGCTGGCTGTTGCAGCCCGTGGCGGGGCGGGCGGTGGCGGTGACGGCGGCGAGCACGGCGCCGCTGCGCAGCCATTCGGCGGTGTGGGTTTCGTCGTCCACGGCCACCTCCATCAGCACGGGCGCCTGGGCCGCGAAGGTGGCGACGGCGGGGGCGAACCAGGTGGCCAGGCTGTCGGCGTTCACCGCCACGGGCAGCGGCACGCGGGTGATGCCTTCGGGGGCCAGCGCGGGCAGGGCGCCTTGCAGTTCTTGCTCCAGCAGGCGCACGCGGTCGATGTGCTGGCACAGGCGGCGGCCGGTGTCGGTGGCGCGGCAGGGCTGGCCGCGCACCACCAGGGCGCAGCCCACGCGCTCTTCCAGCAGCCGGATGCGCTGGGAGATGGCCGAGGGCGTCACATGCAGCGTGCGCGCTGCGCGCTCAAAGCTCCCTTCGCGGATGACTGCAGCCAAGGCTGAGAGCGCGGAATAGTCCAGCATGAATTCAGTTTTACTAAAGCAGGTGAAGTAAAGACAGTTTGTCTTTGTTGGTTGCGGTTGGCAAGCTGCGCGGCATGAATTGGCTTACTACCGCTGCACTCGCTCCCTCCGTGTTCATTCAGGGCCTGGTTCTGTGCCTGGGGCTCATCGTGGCCATTGGCGCGCAGAACACGTTCGTGCTGCGCCAGGGCCTGCGCCGCGAGCATGTGGGCAGCGTGGTGCTGTTTTGCGCGCTGGCGGATGCCGTGCTCATCACGGCGGGCGTGCTGGGCATGGCGCAGGCGCTGGGGGAGCGGCCGGGCCTGGCACGCGCGCTGGCGCTGGCCGGGGCGGCGTTCCTGGCCGTGTACGGATGGCGGGCGCTGCGCCGCGCGCGGCATGCGGGCACTCTGCAGGCAGGGGGCGGTGGCGTGGCGCTGGGCCGGGGCGCGGCCCTGGCGCAGGCGGCGGCGTTCACGCTGCTCAACCCGCATGTCTATCTGGACAGCGTGCTGCTCATGGGCAGCATTGGCGCACAGCAGCCGCAGGCGCTGCGGGGCTGGTTCGTGGCGGGGGCGAGCTGCGCCAGTCTGCTGTGGTTCGGCCTGCTGGGGTTTGGCGCGCGCTGGCTGGCGCCCTGGTTTGAGCGGCCCCGGGCGTGGCAGGTGCTTGATGCGCTGATCGGCGCCACGATGTTCATGCTGGCCGCGCTGCTGGTGCGCCATGCTTTTTCAGGAATGTGAGGACGGTTCATGGACGCCAGCAAACAGCACCAGTGGACGGACCGCGAAGAGGTCTTCGCGCTGATGATGTTCCGCGGGCCGCAGGCCTACATCACGCCTGCCTGGTACCCGGGCAAGGCCGAGCATGGCAAGGTGGTGTCCACTTGGAACTGCCTGGCCGTGAACGCGCACGGCACCGCGCGGGTGGCGGACGCCCGGCCTGGCTGCTGGGCCTGCTGAACCGTCTCCCCCAGGCGCAGGAAGCCGGGCGCCCGCTGCCCTGGCGGGTGGAGATGCACCAGCGGATTGCATCGACAAACTGTTGCGGGCCATCTCGGCATTGGTTGGGCCGGGTGGCCGATGGGGTGCTGAAGGCCATGGACGCTGGCGTCTCGGGCTGATCGCGCCGTTTGCCTTGCGCCGCCGACGGGCATTGCAGGCGTGGTGCCGCTCGCCGGTCGGTCACCCCAGCAAATCCACCATCTCCAGCATGCGCCGCGCCACCTCGCCCAGCTTCAGGCCCTTGTCCATGGCGGTCTTGCGCAGCTTTTCGTAGGCGGCCTGTTCGGTCAGGCCCTGGCGCTGCATGAGCAGGCCCTTGGCGCGGTCGATGGCCTTGCGGTCCTGCAGCTCGGTCCTGGCGTCGGCCAGTTCGGCGCGCAGGGCCTGTTCGTGCGCGAAGCGGGCCATGGCCACGTCGAGGATGGGGCGGATGCGCTGGGGTGCCAGGCCCGCCACGATGTAGGCGGACACGCCAGCGGCCACGGCGTCCTTCACGTGTGTGGTGTCGTCGTCGTTGGTGAACATGACGATGGGGCGGCGCGCGTCGCGCGTGGCCAGCACCACGTGTTCGAGCGCATCGCGGGCCTCGCTCTCGGTGTCCACGATGATGAGGTCGGGCTGCAACTGCGCGAGCCGATCGGCCAGGAAGACATCGGCCGGCAGCGTGGCCACGAGGTTGAAGTGGGCCTCCAGCAGGCCGATGCGCAGCATGCGCGAGCGTGCGGCCTGTTGCACGGCGTGTTCGTCGTTGGGGTCGGTGATGGCGAGGTCGGGGGCCACCACCACTATGCGCAATGCCTCGTTCATGGATTGTGTCATGCAATATTCATGCCACTTCGGCGTGACTGTATTAGTGCGCTATCGCCATGTTTTGCAATACCTGAAACTTGCTAATGGGCAGGGCTTACCCGGTAGGGGTTTGGGCCGGGGTCTTATATACCCGCTGTCACATTCTTTACACGGACGGAGTTCCCAGCATGACGAAACCTTTGAACCGGCGCCAGTTTTCCGCCGGGCTCGCGCTTGCTCCCCTGGCCGCGGGCGGCCTGCTGACGGGGTGCAGCAGGATTCCCGATACCGTCAAGGTGGGCGTGGCGCAGCCGCTGAGCGGGCCGCTCAGCGCCCTGGGGCAGGATTTGCTCAATGGCGTGAACCTGGCGGTGGCCGAGCTGAACAAGGCGGGCTATTCGATCGACGGCAAGCGCGTCACGCTGGAAGTGGTGGCCGTGGACGACAAGGCCGATGCCGCCACTGGCAAGGCCGTGGCGCAGCAACTGGTGGATGCGGGCGTGGTGGCGGTGATCGGGCACCTCAATTCGGGCGTGAGCATCGAGACGGCGCCCATTTATGGTGCACAGGAGATTGCGCAGATCGCCATTTCCACCAACCCCAAGTTCACGCAGCTCGGGCTGGCCACCACCTTCCGCATGGTGGCCAACGACAGCCTGCAGGCGCGCGCCATCGGCTCGTTCGCGGCCTCGCAGTTCGGCGCTTCGCGCTATGCCGCGCTGGACGACGGCACGCCCTACGGCAAGGGCCTGACCGACGGCGCCGCCGCGCAGCTCAAGGCCGAAAAGAAGGAAGTGGTGCTGCGCGAGTCGTTCGACGACAAGACCGTGGCCTTCGACGAGTTGGCCGGCAAGCTCAAGGCCGCCAACGTCGAGGTGATCGTCTCCACGCTGAACGACTTCCAGGCCATCGCATTGATCGAGGCGCTGAAGAAAGTGAACTACACGCGGGTGCGCCTGCTGGGCGGCGACACGGTCAAGACGACCGACATGATCAAGGCCAGCGGCCTGATCGAGGGCATCTACGCCACCTCGCCCGTGCTGGAGGCCAAGGAGTTCGTGGCCGGGCGCCAGTTCCTGGAGAAGTACCTGGAGGCCTACAAGAAGCCCCCGGCCTACGGCGGCCACTACAGCTACGACAGCATGTATGTGCTCTCGGCGGCCATGCAGAAGGCGCGCTCGGCCAGTCCCAAGGACGTGACGGCGGCCATGCACGCCATCAACGGCTATGCCCCGGTGACGGGCACCATGACCTGGGACGACAAGGGCGAGCAGCGCTACGCCGCCGTGGGCGTGTACGAACTGCGGCGCGGCAGCTGGGAGCTGCGCATGCGGTCGGACCGCTGGTGATGGCCTGATCGTGGGGACGTTTGGTCAATAGCGTGGCCATTGCGTCAAGACACGCCTTCGGGCTGTCCCTAGAGTGGATCGCGGCCCACGCTGGTCAACACCAAGTCAGGTGCCGGCGTGGATGGATCCACCTTCATGGGACGTTGCTTGTATGCGGTTGAAAATCATGACCAGTCTTTTCGCTGCCTGGATGGCTGGGCCGGCTCTTGCCAGTACCGTGGATGTTGCTGGCATCCCGGTCGAAGAGATGGTGCGGGTCGGCGGCGTGGCACTCAAACTCAACGGCGCGGGTGTCCGAGTCGCTTTTTTCAAGCTCTATGTGGGTGCGCTCTACACCACCACCAAGGTGGCGTCGTTTAACGAATTGCAGGCAGTGCAGGGGCCCAAACGGGTGGCGATCACGCTGTTGCGGGAAACCGATTCCGCAACCTTTGGTCGGCGGTTGACGCGGGGCTTGGAGTCTGCCATCGACAAGCAGGAAATGTCGCGCATGGTTCCTGGCCTGGTGCGCATGGGGGAGCTGTTCGCTGCTATCAAGCAACCTTTGTTGCCCAGGGACGAAATTACCGTCGACTGGATACCCGGCACTGGCATGATCGTTTCGATCAAGGGCAAGCCGCAGGGGGAGCCCTTTCGCGACCCGGAGTTCAACCGCGTTGTCCTGTCCCTGTGGCTGGGCCCCAATACCGCTGGGTGGGAACTGCGCGACGCCATGCTCGATATCAAGTAGGCGGACGGTCCTGCGAAGTATCCGGTAGGCGGCGGTACTCGCCGGGCGTCTGGCCAGTCCAGCGTTTGAAGGCGCGCTGGAAGGCGCTCTGCTCCGAGAACCCCAGCAGGTAGGCGATGTCCACCAGCCCTAGCGTGGGGTCGCGCATGTAGCCCATCGCCAGCGCCCGGCGCAGGTCGTCCACAAGGCTGCGAAAGCTCAAGCCCCGTGTGGCCAATTGGTCCTTGAGATCGGTGGGAGCCATGCTGGCCGCGTGGGCAACGGCTTCGATGTCGGGCATGCCATGGCGAAAGGCCTCCAAGGTTGCGCGGCGCACGGTGGACAGCCAGGCCGGCTCTACCGCATCGCCCAGCTGTTTGAGCAACTTCGCGCACAGGTCCTCCATGATGCGGCGCACCTGTGGGTTGGCCTGTGGCAGCGGCAGTGTCATGTAGCGCATGTCCATGGCGATGGCGGTCTCGGCGGCGCCAAAGCGGATTGGGCAGCGGAACAGGGCGTCGTAAGGCTGCGTGTCGGCGGGGCGTGCGTGCTGGAAGCTGACCCAGTTGGGATTGAGCTCCTCGCGGTTGGTGAGCCAGCGCACCAGGGTCACGGCCACCGCATGCTGCAACTCGTCCTGCAGCCGCCCCATGGATGCGCCACCGGGTAGGTTGCTGCACCAGACGCGCACAAACTCATTGCCCCTCACCGTGACTTCGTTGTGCCCGGCATCAATGGTCAGGGCCGAATAGCGCACCGACTGCTGGGCCAGTTCCAGCGCGGTGGCACAGCTCATCAGCCCGATGCCGTGCGACCCCAGATGCCCCGGGCGCACGCTCTGCCCCAGTGCCAGGCCGAGGCTGGGGGCGTTCAAGGCCAAGGCCGCAGCATCGCAGAAGCGCTGGAAGTGGACATAAGCGACGCGGCCATTGGCATCGACCAATACGGGGTCCGAGATTTCGGTGAGCTCGCGCAAATGCGCCAGGGTCAGGCCATGGCGTTCCGTGTAGTCGGTCAGCAGCTGAAAAAAGTGGGCCGCCACCGTGAACGGAGGGGGCGGTGTGGCGATGGCAGATGGCATGGCGAAGGATTCACAAAGGGTTCGGTCAATCCTGTTCCAGGTCGGTCAATACGGCGCGCGTTTGGCTGCCTAGAGTGCAGATGCGTACCGCGCATCTTTCATTCTCCAAGGAAAACCACCATGCATATTGCCGACTTTCTCAATCGCCTGCCCGCCGCCGCCAAGCCCGATGCCATCGACGGCGCGCAGTATAGCGTTCAGCTCGCACTGTCCGAGCCCTTCCACCTGCAGATCCAGGACGGCGTCGTGTCCGTGCAGCCGGGCGACGCACCGGCACCGGACGTCACGCTCGCGGCGGAAGACGCGGACCTGATCGCCATCCTGAGCGGGCGCACCAGCGGGGTCATGGCCTACATGGCGGGCAAGCTGCAGATCGACGGCGATCTGATGCTGGCCAAGCAGCTGCCCGACTTTTTCGACAGCGCCAAGCTGGCCTGAGCCCTTTCCCACACACCACCAGGAGACAAGGCATGAGCCGCATATTTGGTGCCGTTGCGCAAAACGGCTACGTGGTCCGGGATATTCACGCCGCGATGCGGCACTGGACCGAAGTCATGGGCGTCGGCCCGTGGTTCTTTTTCGAGCGTGTCAAGCCCGACAACTTCACTTATCGGGGTCAGCCGTCCGGCATGGAAATGTCGGTGGCCTTGGCCAACTCGGGCGACCAGCAGATCGAACTGATCCAGCAGCTCAACGACGAGCCGTCGATGTACAAGGACTTTCTGGACCGCGGCCTGGAGGGGCTGCAGCACGTGGCCTACTGGACCACGGACTACCAGGCGGTGTACGACAAGGCGCTGGGCCTGGGCTTTCGCGTGGGCCACGAAGGGCAGGTGGGTGGCCCCCAGGGGCGTTTTTCCTACTTTGATGCCGAGGCGCATCCGGGCACGGTGATTGAGCTCTCCGACATCAGCGGCAACAAGCGTTCGCTGTTCGAGTTCGTGAAGAAGTCCGCGCAGCAGTGGGACGGATCGAACCCGATCCGCCACTTCGGGTGATGGGGGCGCACATGCAAACCATCGTTTCCAGTGCCGAGGGCGGCACGTTGCAGGACATGGAGGCGCCCCGCGCCGGGCCCGGCATGGTCGTGGTGCGGGTGCACGCGGCGGCGCTGAACCGTGCCGACCTGGCCATGCTGACCGGGGCCTCGCACGGCTTTGCCGGTGGCATGGGCATGCCGCTGGGCCTGGAGTGGGCGGGCGAGATCGCGGCTGTGGGCGCCAAGGTGGAGGGCTTTCAGGTCGGCGACCGCGTGATGGGCGCCGGCCCCGGCGCCTTTGCCGAGTTCGTGGTCGCCAACCCGAAGTGGATCTACCGCATTCCCAATGGACTCTCCTACACCCAGGCGGCGGCGCTGCCGGTGTCGCTGCAGACCATGCACGACGCCCTGGTCAGCAACGGCCAATTCGTGGCGGGCCAGACCGTGCTGGTGCAGGGCGCCTCCTCGGCCATGGGCCTGATGGCGGTGCAGATGGCCAAGCAGCTGGGCGCGACCACGGTGATCGGTACCTCCACCGACGCCGCGCGCAGGGCGCAGTTGGCAGAGTTTGGTGCCGACTATGCCATCAACACCCAGGACAGCGATTGGGTGCGCCAGGTGCACAAGGCCACGCGCATGAAGGGCGTAGACCTGTGCATTGACCTGCTGGCCGGGCCGCTGATCAACGACACCGTGCAGGCCACGCGCATCGGCGGGCGCATCGTCAACGTGGGGCGCATGGCCGGTGAGCGCGTGGAGCTGGACCTGGACCAGCACTCGCAGCGCCGCATCACCCACGTCGGCGTGACCTTCCGCACCCGGACACCGGTGGAGATTGCCGACACCATCGCCCGCGCTTCGGAAGCCTGGTTGGCCCCGCTGGCTGCAGGGCGTGTGCGTATGCCCGTGGACCAGGTCTTTGCCTTTGCCGACTTCCGCAGCGCCTTCGAGCGCATGGCCCAGAACCGGCATTTCGGCAAGATCGTGCTGGCGATGGACGCCGCTGTGCCTGCGGCGGCGTGACGAGGGAGTGCACCCATGACCCTGCGCGTTCACCACCTCAATTGCGGCACCATGTGCCCGGCCTGCCAGCGCCTGGTGCGGGGAAGTGGCAGCTGGTGCACTCCGGGAGAACTGGTCTGCCACTGCCTGCTGATCGAAACGCCGCGTGCCCTGGTGCTGGTGGACACCGGCCTGGGCCTGCACGACATTGCCGAGCCGCAGCGGCGCCTGGGGTCGTTTTACCGCACGGTCTTCAAGCCGCGTCTGGCGCTGGAGGAAACGGCGTTGCACCAGGTGCGTGGCCTAGGCTACGACCCGCGCGACGTGCGCCACATCATCGTGACGCATCTGGACCTGGACCACGCCGGGGGCCTGCGCGACTTTCCCTGGGCGTCGGTGCATCTGATCCAGCCCGAGCTGGCGCAGATCCAGCACCCTGGCCTGCGTGAGCGTCTGCGCTTTCGCCTGCCCCAGTTCGAGCACCAGCCGCGCTGGGTGGTCCATGCGGAACAGGGCGAGACCTGGAACGGCTTTGGCAGCATCCGCCCGATTCCCGACCTGGATGCCGACGTGCTGATCGTGCCGCTGATCGGCCACACCAAGGGGCATGCCGGGGTGGCCGTGCGCGAAGGGTCGCGCTGGCTGCTGCACTGCGGCGATGCCTATTACCACCACGGCCAGTTGCAGACGCCGAAGGAATCGCCCTGGTTCCTGCAAATGTTCGAGGCCGGTATCCAGGCGCGGCGCTCGGACCGGCTGAAGAACCTTTCGCGCCTGCGCCAACTGGCCGCCACCCAGGGCGATGCGGTCGAGCTGTTCTGTGCCCACGACCCGGCGGAGCTGGCGCGTTACACCGCAGGCGTTTGAGACGCCCACTTTTTCGACAAGCCTTTTTAGAAACGAGGAATCTCATGAATCCATCCATCCCATTGCCTCTTGACGCCGACCTGCCACCCATGGTGCGCAAGACCCTGGCCGGCTTGCCACCCGCCAATGTCTTTCGCATGGTGGCGAATGCGCCGTCCAGCCTTTCCGGCTTCGTGCAGCTGGCCGCGTCCATCCTGCTGCAGAGCCAGTTCAACCCGCGCCTGCGCGAAATCGCGGTGCTGCGCACGGCGCACCTCACGCGCTCGCGCTACGAGTGGGAACAGCACGTGCGCATCGCCCGCCAGGCTGGCGTGAGCGATGCCGACATGGAGCGCATCGGCGTGGACGGCCCGGTGCAAGGCTTGGGTGAAGAAGACAGCCTGATCTGCCGCGTGGCCGAGGAAATTTGCCGTGACATTCGTCTCAGTGACGAGGCACTGGCCGCACTGCTGGCGCGCTATGGCAACCGGCAGGCCACCGAACTGATCCTGTGCTGCTCCTACTTCAACATGCTCAGCCGCTTTCTGGAGTCCACCCGCGTGGCCCTGGATGCTGACATCGACGCGCTGCACGCCCAGCCGGTGACGCTGTCCTGAGCTTGGCCGCACACCCCGGAACAGGAGACAAGCATGCGAAAAAAACAAGGACCTTGGGTGGCCCTCGTGGCCGCCCTGTTGTGGGGTGCTGCGGCGACGCCCGCGGTGGCGGCCACGCTCAGCGGCCGTGTTACCACCGCCGCCGGCCAGCCGGTGGCCGGTGCCATGGTGACGCTGTGGAACGCAGACAAGAACCGCAAGGAGACGGTCTATACCGACGCCGCCGGCCAGTACCGGCTGCAAACCGGCTTTACGGGTGACTTGGTGCTGCGCGCGCGCAGCTACAACCACCGCGACTTCAACGTCGCCTTGGCGCTGGGCGCCAATGACACACAGACGCACGCCCTGGTGCTGGCACCGCTGACCGATCCGCAGGAAATCTCCGACGCGCTCACCGCATCGGCCCACGCCGCCACGCTGCCCTTTCCCGACCAGGCGACCAAGGACACCTTCATCGCCCAGTGCTCCTACTGCCACCAGCAGGGCAATAGCCTGACGCGCCGGCCGCGCCCGGAGAGCGAGTGGAACGACGTGATCTGGCGCATGGAAGGCTACGGCGCCCTGCTGACCTTTGCCGAGCACAGCCGCATCAAGTCCACCTACGTGCAGGGCTTTGCCGGCAGACCGGTGGTGGCCGTGCAAAGTGGTCCCTACAGCCCCGAGCTGGCCCAGGCCCGGGTCGAGGAGTGGCATGCAGGCGATGCCTTCTCCTTCATTCACGACACGGTGGTCGGCCACGACGGCAAGCTCTACGGCATCGACGAGGGCAAGGACGTGATCTTCATCCTGGACCGCGCCACGGCCCAGCTGGAAGTGGTGCCGCTACCGATGGAGGAAGACGACCACATCGGCGGGCGTCTGCGCGGCGCGCAACTGCCCATTGGCGTGTACACCGGCGCGCACGGGCCGCACAGTGCGGTGCAGTTGAAGGATGGGCGCATGTTCATCACGGCGGCGCTGTCGGGCAAGCTCATCGAGTTCAACCCGCAGACACGCGGCTTCAAGTTCCACAAGGTGCCCGAGGGCTTTCTGTGGCGCAAGGGCCTGTACCCGCACACCATCCGCCTCGACAAGGACGAGATGGTCTGGTTCACCGTCACCGTGTCCAACCGCCTGGTGCGCTTTGATCCGCGCACCGCCACCTTTACCGATATCGCCCTGCCGCACAACGGCGTCATGCGCTGGATCAGCGACAGCTTTGTCGGCGTCATCATGAAGGTGGCGAGCTGGTTCCCGGCGCAGAACCTGCAACTCTGGCTGTCGCACCACAAGCTGCTCAACGTGGGCGCCGAGGCTTTCAACTTCCCCTACGGCATCGACGTCAGCCCCACCACCAACGCCGTCTGGTACGCCAAGCTGCTGGGCAATGCCATTGGCACGGTGGACCGCGAGACGCTGGAGGTCACGGAGATCCCCACCCCGTTCAAGGGCCCGCGCCGCATGCGCTTTGCCGCTGACGGTACGCTGTGGATTCCCGGCTTTGACGAGGGCAAGCTGGCGCGCTTCGACCCCGCCACGCGCCAGTTCGAGATGGTCGAACTGCCGGTGTTGGGCAAGGGCGAGTACGAGATGCCCTACGCCCTGGCCGTGCACCCCCAGACCGGCGACGTGTGGATCGCCGCCAACAACACCGACCGCGTGCTGCGTTACCTGCCCAAAGAGGAACGCTTCATTGCCTACCCCATGCCGAATCGCGTGATCTGGTTCCGCGATTTCGACTTCACTGCGGACGGCAAGGTCTGCACCTCCAACTCCAACCTGCCGGCCTATGCGCACGAGGACAAGGTGCCGGCCTTTGTCTGCATCACGCCATGACCTGACTTGCAAGCCCACGACCCACAACAAAGAGGAGACCTATGAGCATTGCCATTCCATCCCGCGGTGATCCATTGCCGCACAGCGTTGCCGCCTGCAACGACGATGTCTTGTACCGGCGCATTTCATGGCGTTTGATACCGATGCTGTTCATCGGCTACATGGTCAGTTACCTGGACCGCACCAACGTGGGCTACGCCCAACTGCAAATGCGCGAAACCCTGGCCTTTGGCGACGTCGTATTTGGCCTGGGGGCGGCGGCCTTCTTTGTCGGCTACATGCTGTTTGAGATTCCCAGCAATCTTTTGCTGGTGCGCATCGGCATCAAGAAAACCATGCTGCGCATCATGCTGCTGTGGGGTCTGGCCTCCATGGCGACGATGTGGGTGGGCACTGAGCGGCAGTTCTACTTCGTGCGCTTTCTGGTGGGTGTGTTCGAGGCGGGTTTTGTCCCCGGTGTTTTGTACTACCTGACCCTGTGGTACCCGGTGCAACGCCGAGGGCGTGCCACTGCCTTGTTCTTCATGGGCTTTGCCGTGGCACCGATTGTGGCGGGGCCGGTTGCCGGCGCCGTCATGACCTATATGCAGGGCCTGGGTGGACTGCAGGGTTGGCAGTGGCTGTTTGTGGTCGAGGGCATTCCCGCGCTGGTGCTGGCACTGGTGTGCTGGCGTTGGATGGACGACAAACCTGCGGACGCGACCTGGCTGTCGCCGCAAGAGCGGGACCGTGTGGCGGCATTGCTCACCGAAGATGCACGCCATGCGCACATGCCGAAGAAGTGGTATGCGGGCCTGAATGACTCCCGCGCCTGGGGCCTGGGGTTGGTTTCCTTCCTGCTGGTGTGCAGCATCTTTGCGCTGACGTTCTGGCAGCCGACCCTGCTCAAGGGTATGGGGCTGTCGCTGATGCAGGTGGGCCTGGCCGCGGTGGTGCCGGCCGTGGCCAGCGCCGTCGCGGCCCTGTGGCTGGGTGGTCGCTCGGACCGGCTGCGGGAGCGGCGCTGGCACCTCACCGTGAGCGCGTTGATTGCGGCGCTGGGCATGGTGCTGACGGCGGTGTTCACCACGAACGTGGTGGCCGCCGTGCTGAGCCTGGCGCTGGCCACTGCGGGCCTGGCTGCGGCAATGGCCATCCTGTATGCCTCGCCCGGTGAAGTCCTGCCCGGCGCCAGCCTGCCTGCTGGCATTGCGCTGATCACCACACTGAGCAACTGCGGCGGGGTGGTGGCGCCCTTGCTGGTTGCCAAGCTCAAGGAGGCCACGGGCGGCTTCACCCTGAGCTTGCTGATCCTGGCCGGGGGGCTCGTGCTGGCGGCCGTTGTGTTTCAGGCCGTCTTGGGGTCTCGTCGTACGTGAGGGGCAGCGGCGCGCCGAGTGCGCCGCGGAGTGCGGCACCGATTCGCGTGGTGCACCCACCGATCCGGACCTCCTGGACCGGTGGGTGCATTTGCTATTTATCGAAGCAGGCGCGATCCGCCGTCGATGGTGAATTCCGCCCCGGTGATATAGGCCGCTTCATCCGAGGCCAGAAAGGCGACCAGGGCGGCCACGTCGCGGGGCTGTCCGGGCTTGCCCAGTGGAATGCGCGAGGCATGGTTCGCGGCTTCCGTGGCGGCTTTGTTGGTGCCTTGCTGCAGCTGCTCGGCGATGTGGACGATCATTTGTGTTGCAACCACGCCGGGATGCACCGAATTGCAGCGGACCTTCTTGGCACCCTGGCTGCCGGTCAGTGCCACCGATTTGGTCAATTGGGTCACTGCACCCTTGCTGGCGCCGTAGGCGATGCTGTACAGCGTTGGGTAATAGGCCGCGATGGAGGCGATGTTAATGATCGCTCCCCCGCTATGAGACTTCATCGCGGCCATGGCCGCCTGGCATCCCAGGAACGTGCCATCCAGATTGACGCGCATGACCCGATGCCAGTCATCGAGCGCCGTCTGTTCCAGGCTACCCTGGGCCACATTGCCTTCAATGCCGGCGGCATTGACGAGCACATGGATCGCACCGTGGCGGTGGCTGGCAGTGCTCATCACCGAGGTCCATTGCTCTGGACGGGATACATCCAGCGGCATGTAGTCGATGGAATCCTCGGTCAAGACCGAGGGCCTTTGCGTCACCAGATCGGTAGCGATGACAACGGCACCGCGTTGTGCAAGCAACTGGGCCGTGGCCGCGCCGATGCCGCCAGCGGCGCCCGTGACAAGGGCGGTCTTGCCGCTCAATGGGTTCATGGTTTCTCCTGCAGGAAATGTGGATGGGTGTACGGTGCCAGGAGGGGTTTGGATCCCTCTGACGAAACACCTGTTTCACTGTAGGTAAAGGGGTTGCGCATGTATTGACCGGATGACCCCGAGGTTGACCGATTTTTTCGGTGCGCGTCTTGGCCCGCTGCCGGGGCAACGTTCCGCAAGTTTGGTCAATATACGAAGCGCCTCTTTCTGTACCTTGCCAGGGAGGCGTATTACGCCAAGAAGGCGTTCTTACTGATCCTTCTGGTGCTGCTGGCTACAGGCGTGCCGTTCGGGCTGGCCTTTGCCTGTCGTTTCTGGCGTACGCGGGCTGCATGCTGGCATTCTTCGGATGGGGACGCGCCACGGGTGTGTATGCCGTGGTGTCCCTTGCGCTGCTCGGGCGTTATGTGTGGGGCCAGAAGCGCAGTGCCCGAGGGACAGCGCTGCCATCGTGAGGCACGGGCCTCAGCACTCCACCACGTTCACCGCCAGCCCGCCGCGCGAGGTTTCCTTGTACTTGGACATCATGTCGGCGCCGGTCTGCACCATGGTGCGGATCACCTGGTCGAGTGACACCACGTGCGTGCCGTCGCCGCGCAGCGCCAGGCGCGCGGCGTTGATGGCCTTGATGGCGCCCATGGCGTTGCGCTCGATGCACGGAATCTGCACCTGGCCGCCCACGGGGTCGCAGGTCATGCCCAGGTTGTGCTCCATGCCGATCTCAGCCGCGTTCTCCACCTGTGCGGGCGTGCCGCCCAGCACGGCGGCCAGGGCGCCTGCCGCCATGGAGCAGGCCACGCCCACCTCGCCCTGGCAGCCCACCTCGGCGCCTGAGAGCGAGGCGTTCAATTTGTAGATGCTGCCGATGGCGCCCGCCGTGAGCAGGAAGTCGAGGATGCCTGCCTCGCTGGCGCCGGGCACGAATTTCACGTAGTAATGCAGCACCGCCGGGATCACGCCCGCCGCGCCGTTGGTGGGCGCCGTCACCACGCGGCCGCCGGCGGCGTTCTCTTCGTTCACGGCCATGGCGTAGAGGTTCACCCAGTCGAGCATGGAGAGCGGGTCGCGCAGCGCAGCCTCGGGGTTGCTGCTGAGGTTGCGCTGCAGCTCGGCCGCGCGGCGCCGGATGCGCAGCGGCCCGGGCAGGGTGCCGCTGCCCGCGCAGCCGCGCCGCACGGCGCCGGCCATGGTCTGCCAGATGGCCAGCAGCTGCGTCTGCAACTCTTCGGGGCTGCGCCATTGCTGCTCGTTGGCGCGCATGAGCTGGGCGATGCCCAAACCGCTGGCCCGGCACTGCGCCAGCAGCTCGGCGCCGCTGGTGAAGGGGTAGGGCGGGGGCGCATCGGTGCTGGTGGCGGGCGCGCCGCTGAACACGCGCTCGCCGGCCGCGTCCACCACGAAGCCGCCGCCCACCGAGAAGTATTCGGCGCTGCCGATCTCTTCGCCTTGCGCGCCGAGCGCTGCGAAGCGCATGCCGTTGGGGTGGCGTGGCAGGCTTTTGCGGCGCATCAGCAGGTGCTCCTTCTCGACAAAGCGCACCGGGTGCTCGCCCAGCAGTTCCAGCCGCTGGTGGGCGCGGATGGCTTCGACGGCGGGGGCGATCTGGTCGGGGTCGATGCGGTCGGGCTCGTGCCCGGCCAGCCCGAGCAGCACGGCACGGTCGGTGCCGTGGCCGATGCCGGTGGCCGCGAGCGAGCCGTACAGCTCCACGCGCACGCCGTGCACGGCCGCCAGCCCGGGCGCCTGCTGGATCTGCCGGGCGAAATGGCGCGCGGCGATCATGGGGCCCACGGTGTGGGAGCTGGACGGGCCGATGCCGATCTTGAAGAGGTCGAAAACGCTGACGGTCATGGGTATATGGGGTGCGCGGGCTGGGCCGCAAAAACGCAGCAATAAAAAGGCACCCCGCAGGGTGCCGTGGATGGTTTCGACGTTAGGGCTGCGTGCGCGGGGCGGCAAGCTCGGTATCCCTGAGGGGGAGGGGCTGCGTGTGCTGGATGCGTGGTGGATTTGCTATTAAAAGCAGAGCTTGTTGCGCTTTATGGGTAATGTTTTTGGCCTGTTTTTGTCAGAATTCAGGGGCTTTCTTCAGCTGTGGTTGCTGGGCATGAATCTTTCTTTTGGGTGGCTGGGTTTGTTTTTGGTTCTTTTGCGTGTTTTTGGCTTTTCTGGCTTGCGGGTGTAGCTATCGTTTTGATAGTTATCGCTGTGCTTTTTTGAGGGCGGAGGCCGGGACTCGCCCCGGCGGGCGACCTCCTTTCTTGTGCGCGACAAGAAAGGAGGCAAAGAAACGCGGCCCTCAGTCTGCGACCCCTGCGGGGCAGACCTGCGGCGGGGCACTTGCGGGGTGCGCCGCATAACTCACTGCGCGCTGGCGCGCTCCGTTCGGACAAACGCGGCGAGTCAGATGACGAAGCATGCGCGCTCCGACGCGCATGCCACCCCGCAAGCGCCCCGCCGCAGGCGCAGCCAGCAAGGGGGTGGGAGATGATTCGGGCCATCGCTGCGCTCGGCCTGGCATGGCGCGGCGCAAAGCGCCTGCGCCCCTCGGGACCGAGCGCAGCGATGGCCTGTGGGGCTGTTCGATGCCCGGGTTCCCTTCTGTCTGCGCCGAGGAGCGCAGGGGATGGCGGATCAGGGCTCGCGATTGTTTGAGCGCCGCAGGCGCGAGTTCGAGCGAGACCCCGCCAGCACCGAGCACCACAGGCTGCCCGGAGCGCAGCGCAGGGACGCAGACAGCAGGGTCGCCTTTTCTTTGGTGACTTTATTTTGGCGAAGCAAAAGAAAGTTACTGCGCCGCCGGGCGCACCCCCCGGCCTCTCCCCTCAAACCAGTCAGAAAACATCAAAAAAGATAGCAACTCACGCAAGCTGAATAAGCCCAAGAGTCGTCTAGAACTCACATTACCAGCGCCCGCCCCAGCATCACTGGCCCATCCCATCCCCGAATCCGCGGCCGCCGGCACAGGCTGTGCCCCTGCAGCGCATCCACCTTGTCGAGGATGCGCAGGCCCCCTTGCACCACCAGCCGCAGCTCCCAGCCCATGCGCCCCGGCAGACGGTGCACCAGCGGCGCGCCCTCCAGCATCATGGCGCGCGCCCAGCGGGCGTGTTCGGTGATCAGCGCGGTGGTCCGGGGCGTGGGTTGCAGTGTCTGCAACTGCGAACGGTCCACGCCGTGGGCGGCGCAGTCATCGTCGGGCAGGTAGAAGCGCCCGCGCGGGATGTCCACGCTCAGGTCCTGCCAGAAGTTGATGAGCTGTAGCGCGGTGCAGATGGCGTCGCTCTCGCGCAGGGCCTGGGCGCCGTCCACGCCGTACAGGTGCAGCAGCAGCCGGCCCACGGGGTTGGCCGAGCGGCGGCAGTAGTCCAGCAGCTCGGCGCGGCTGGCGTAGCCGGCGCCGTCCTGGGTTTTTTCCACGTCCTGGAGGAAGGCGCTGAGCAGGGCGTCGAGCAGCGGCACGGGCAGGGCGTGGCTTTGCAGCATGGCGGCCAGGGGCGCGAACACGGCGGCCCAGCGCGGTGAAGGGGCGCTGCCGGCGGCGATGGCGTGCAGGTCGGCGCGGTAGGCGGCGAGGTCCTGCAGGCGCTCGACGGCGCTGGCCGTGCCTTCGTCGGCCAGGTCGTCCGCCGTGCGCGCGAAGGCGTAGATGGCGGCGATGGGCGCGCGCAGGCGCGGCGGGCACAGCAGCGACGCCACCGGGAAGTTCTCGTAATGGGTGACGGGCGGGGGCAGGGGGGCGGGCGTGTTCACGGCCTGCATTGTCGCTTGACAAGGGGCAAGCCTTCACATAGATTACTAACCAGTCAGTCAGTAATTTTTGGATGATCCCATGCGCACACTGTTCGCACTGTGGCCCCGTCAGGGGCTTTTTTTCGCTTCCGCAGCCGCGCTGCGCACTGGTGCGCTGTTGGCCAGCGCCGGCCTGCTGGCCGCCTGTTCGCCGTCCGCGCCGCCGCCCGAGCCGGTGCGCGCGGTCAAGCTCCTGACGGTGGGTGCGGGGCCGTTGCAGGCCGCGCAGGAGTATTCCGGCGAAGTGCGTGCGCGCGTCGAGTCGCGCCTGGGCTTCCGCGTCGCGGGCAAGATCGTGCAGCGCCAGGCCATGCTGGGCCAGCGCGTGCAGGCCGGCCAGGTGTTGGCACAGCTCGATCCGCAGGACTACCAGCTGGCGGCGGCGGCGGCGCGTGCCCAGGTGTCGGCGGCGCAGACGCAGCACGAGCTGGCGGCGGCGGAATTCAAGCGCTTTGCCGCGCTGAAAGAGCAGAACTTCATCAGCGGCGCCGAGCTGGAGCGCCGCGAGGCCTCGCTCAAGGCCGCCCAGGCCACGCTGGAGCAGGCGCGCGCGCAGGCCTCGGCACAGGGCAACCAGGCGGGCTACACCCGGCTGGTGGCCGATGTGGCGGGCGTGGTCACGGGCATTGATGCCGAGCCCGGCCAGGTGGTGTCGTCCGGCACATCGGTGGTGCGCATTGCCCAGGATGGCGCGCGCGACGTGGTGTTCGCCGTGCCCGAGGACAAGGTGGCGCGCCTGAAGGCGGGCCAGCCCGTGGTGGTGCGCCCCTGGGCCGGCGGCGAGCCGCTGCCGGGCCGCGTGCGCGAGGTGGCGGCCAGTGCCGACCCGGTGACGCGCACCTTCACGGTGAAGGTGGAGATCGACGCCGCCAGCGCGCCGCCGCTGGGGGCCACAGTGCTGGTGGCGCCCGAGGCCCTGGGCCACGCGGGCGTGCAGGCCATCAAGTTGCCCACCACGGCGCTGCGCCAGGAGGGCCAGTCCACGGCCGTGTGGGTGTACGAGGCGGACAAGGGCACCGTGCGCTCGCAGGTGGTGCAGGTGGCCACGGCCGACGGCAACGAGGCCGTGCTGCTGGGCGGGCTCGCCCCCGGCATGCAGGTGGTGAGCACCGGCGTGCATGTGCTGACGCCGGGGCAGAAGGTCGTGATTTATCAGCCAAAATCGGCTGCAGACCAATCTGGACAATCGCAATCAGCTACTAAAACAGTAGCATCCGGCGCCGCCGCTGCGGCCGCTTCCTCCGCCCAGTGAGCACGCCATGACGCCAACGCAGTCGCAAGAGGGCTTCAACCTCTCCCGCTGGGCGATCGAGCACGCCCCGCTCACGCGCTACCTGATGGTGGTGCTGATGGTGCTGGGCTTTGCCGCCTACTTCCAGCTCGGCCAGGACGAGGACCCGCCGTTCACCTTCCGTGCCATGGTGGTGCGCACCTACTGGCCCGGCGCCACGGCGCAGCAGGTGGCCGAGCAGGTGACCGACAAGATCGAGCGCACCCTGCAGGAGGTGCCCAACGCCGACAAGATCCGCAGCTACTCCAAGCCGGGCGAGTCGCAGATCATCCTGGAGATCAAGGACAGCACGCGCGCCGCCGAGGTGGCCAACATCTGGTACACCGTGCGCAAGAAGGTGGGCGACATGCGCTACACCCTGCCGCAGGGCATCCAGGGGCCGTTCTTCAACGACGACTTCGGCGATGTGTACGGCGTGATCTACGCGCTGGAGTCCGAGGGCTTCAGCTACGCCGAGCTCAAGGGCTTCGCCGACGACGCGCGCCAGCAGCTGCTGCGCGTGCCCGATGTGGCCAAGGTGGAGCTGTTCGGCGTGCAGGACGAGAAGCTCTACATCGAGATCTCGCAGAAGCGCCTGTCGCAGCTGGGCCTGGACATGAACCAGGTGCTGGCGCAGCTGGGCCAGCAGAACGCCGTGGAGAGCGCGGGCGTGGTGCAGACGCCGCAGGACCAGGTGCAGGTGCGCGTGGCCGGGCAGTTCCAGGCCATCGAGGAGCTGCGCGCCATGCCCATCCGGGGCGCCTCGGGCAACCAGCTGCGCCTGGGCGACATCGCCGAGATCCGGCGCGGCTACGTCGAGCCCACGGCGGTGAAGGTGCGCCACGAGGGGCGCGAGGTGATCGCGCTGGGTGTCTCCATGACCAAGGGCGGCGACATCATCCGCCTGGGCAAGGCGCTGCATGCGGCCACCGAATTGGTCGGCCGCAACCTGCCCGCCGGCGTGAAGCTGGTGAACGTGCAGGACCAGCCCAAGTCGGTGACCAGCTCGGTCAATGAATTCGTGAGCGTGCTGATCGAGGCCGTGGCCATCGTGCTGGCCGTGAGCTTCATCAGCCTGGGGATGCACAAGCGCGCGGGCGAGCAGCGCTGGTGGCGGCGCTGGTACATCGACCCGCGCCCGGGCCTGGTGGTGGCCATCACCATCCCGCTGGTGCTGGCGGTGACCTTCCTGGCCATGTGGTACTGGGGCATCGGGCTGCACAAGGTGTCGCTGGGCTCGCTCATCATCGCGCTGGGCCTGCTGGTGGACGACGCCATCATCGCCGTCGAGATGATGGTGCTCAAGCTCGAAGAGGGCTACGACAAGATGCGCGCCGCCACTTTTGCCTACGAGCTGACGGCCATGCCCATGCTCACCGGCACGCTCATCACGGCGGCGGGCTTCCTGCCCATCGGCATCGCCAAGTCGGCCGTGGGCGAGTACACCTTCGCCATCTTCGCGGTGACGGTGATCGCGCTGGTGCTGAGCTGGCTGGCCTCGGTGTACTTCGTGCCCTACCTGGGCACGCTGCTGCTCAAGCGCCCGCCCCACGTGGCGGCGGCGGGCGTCACCGATCACCCGCACGAGGTGTTCGACAGCCCGTTCTACGCCACCTTCCGGCGCCTGGTGCACTGGTGCGTGGAGCACCGCTGGACCACCATCGGCGCCACGCTGCTGACCTTTGCCCTGGGCATCGCCGGCATGGGCGTGGTGCAGCAGCAGTTCTTCCCCGATTCCAACCGCCCCGAGATCCTGGTGGACCTGTGGTTCCCCGAGGGCACCGCGTTCGCGGGCAACGAGGAGGTGACGCGCCGCGTCGAGGCGCGCTTGATGGAGCAGCCCGGCGTGGCCACGGTCAGCGGCTGGGTGGGCTCGGGCGTGCCGCGTTTCTACCTGCCGCTGGACCAGGTGTTCCCGCAGAGCAATGTGTCGCAGTTCATCGTGCTGGCGCAGGACTTGAAGAAGCGCGAGGCCCTGATGCGCGCGCTGCCGGCCCTGCTGGCGCAGGAATTCCCCGAGGTGCGTGGCCGCGTCAAGCTGCTGCCCAACGGGCCGCCGGTGCCCTACCCGGTGCAGTTCCGCGTGGTCGGCCCCGACCCGGCCGTGCTGCGTGCGCACGCCGACGAGGTGAAGGCCGTGCTGCGCGCCTCCGCGCAGATGCGCGGCGTGAACGACAACTGGAACGAGTCCGTCAAGGTGCTGCGCCTGGAGGTGGACCAGGACAAGGCGCGCGCGCTGGGCGTGACGAGCCAGTCCATCGCGCAGGCCTCCAAGGTCATGCAGTCGGGCACGCAGGTGGGCCAGTTCCGCGAGGGCGACAAGCTCATCGACATCGTGCTGCGCCAGCCCGAGGACGAGCGCCGCGCCATCACCGACATCGCCAACGCCTACCTGCCCACGGCCTCGGGCAAGTCGATCCCGCTCACGCAGATCGCCAAGCCGGTGTTCACCTGGGAGCCCGGTGTGATGTGGCGCGAGGGCCGCGAATACGCCATCACGGTGCAGGGCGACGTGGTCGAGGGCCTGCAGGGCGCCACGGTCACGCAGGCGCTGCTGCCCGAGCTGCGCAAGATCGAGGCCGCCTGGCACGCGGCGGGGCAGAGCGCCTACCGCATCACCGTGGCGGGCGCCGTGGCCGAAAGCTCCAAGGGCTCGTCGTCCATCGCGGCGGGCGTGCCCATCATGCTGTTCATCACCTTCACGCTGCTCATGCTGCAGTTGCACAGCTTCAGCCGCGCCATGCTGGTGTTTCTGACCGGCCCGCTGGGCATCGCCGGCGTGGCTGGGGCGCTGATCCTGCTGGGACGGCCGTTCGGCTTCGTGGCGCTGCTGGGCGTGATCGCGCTCATGGGCATGATCCAGCGCAACTCGGTGATCCTGATCGACCAGATCGAGCAGGACCGCGCGCGCGGCGTGCCGGCGTGGGATGCCATTGTCGAGTCGGCGGTGCGCCGGGCGCGCCCCATCGTGCTGACGGCCGCCGCCGCCGTGCTGGCCATGATTCCGCTCTCGCGCAGCGTGTTCTGGGGCCCGATGGCCGTGGCCATCATGGGCGGCCTGATCGTGGCCACCGTGCTCACGCTGCTGGCCCTGCCGGCCATGTACGCGGCCTGGTTCCGCGTGCGCCGCCCGCAGCCCGAGGTGAGTACCGGCGATTGATGCGCCCGCATCAGGTTAAAATCAAGAGTTAACCAGTTTCATGCAGGCGGCAGGTCGATCTTGCCGCCTGTCTGTTTGAAGACCGCGCGGGTGGCGAAATTGGTAGACGCACCAGGTTTAGGTCCTGACGCCAGCAATGGTGTGGGGGTTCGAGTCCCCCCCCGCGCACCACCCCTTTGAAACTTGTACGAGACACGGTGCCACTGCCCTGCAGTTGGCGCGTTTAACCAGAAATTTAGGAGTAGCCATGGCTGTTACCGTTGAAACCCTTGAAAAGCTCGAACGCAAGATCACGCTGAGCCTGCCCTTGTCCGCCATCCAGAGCGAGGTGGAAACGCGCCTCAAGCGCCTGGCACGCACCGTCAAGATGGACGGCTTCCGTCCCGGCAAGGTGCCGATGAACGTGGTGTCGCAGCGCTATGGCTACTCCGTGCAGTACGAAGTGCTGAACGACAAGGTGGGCGAGGCCTTTGCCGTCGCCGCCAACGAGGCCAACCTGCGCGTGGCCGGCCAGCCCCGCATCACCGAGAAGGAAGGCGCGCCCGAGGGCGAGGTGACCTTCGACGCCGTGTTCGAAGTGTTCCCCGAAGTCAAGATCGGTGACCTGGCCGGTGCCGAAGTCGAGAAGCTGAGCGCCGACGTGACCGACAGCGCCATCGACAAGACCCTGGACATCCTGCGCAAGCAGCGCCGCACCTTCGCCCAGCGCGCCATGGACACCGCCGCCCAGGATGACGACCGCGTGACCGTGGACTTTGAAGGCAAGCTCGACGGCGAACCCTTCGCCGGCGGCAAGGCCGAAGACTTCCAGTTCCTGGTCGGCGAAGGTCAGATGCTCAAGGAATTCGAAGACGCCGTGCGTGGCATGAAGTCGGGCGAAAGCAAGACCTTCCCGCTGGCCTTCCCCGCTGACTACCACGGCAAGGACGTGGCCGGCAAGACCGCCGACTTCCTGGTCACCCTCAAGAAGATCGAAGCCGCCAACCTGCCCGAAGTGAACGACGCCCTGGCCAAGTCGCTGGGCATTGCCGACGGCACCGTGGCCGGCCTGCGCGCCGACATCAAGAAGAACCTGGAGCGCGAAGTCAAGTTCCGCCTGCTGGCCCGCAACAAGGCCGCCGTGATGGAAGCCCTGCTGGCCAAGGCCGAGCTGGACCTGCCCAACGCCAGCGTCCAGGCCGAGATCGAGCGCCTGAAGGAAGGTGCCCGCGCCGACCTGAAGCAGCGCGGCGTCAAGGATGCCGACAAGGCCGAGATTCCCGACGACATCTTCCGTGCACAGGCCGAGCGCCGCGTGCGCCTGGGCCTGGTGGTGGCCGAGCTGGTCAAGGCCAACAGCCTGCATGCCAAGCCCGAGCAGCTCAAGGCCCACATCGACGAGCTGGCCGCCAGCTACGAGAAGCCTGAAGACGTGGTGCGCTGGTACTTCGGCGACCGCCAGCGTCTGGCCGAGGTCGAGGCCGTGGTGATCGAGAGCAACGTGGCCGAGTTCGTGCTGGGCCAGGCCAAGGTGACCGACAAGGCCGTGTCCTTCGACGAACTGATGGGCGGCCAGGGCTGATTCCCGCCCGGGTGCGGGCGCGCCTGCGTGCAGGCGCGGCCCGTGCATGGCAGCTTTGGGGGCTTGTGACGGCGTTCACAGGCCCCAATTCATTTCTGGGTACAGTACCCGCCTGAATGGAGAAACTCACATGAGCGCACTGGAAACACAAGCCTTGGGCATGATCCCGATGGTCATCGAGCAGTCGGGCCGCGGCGAACGGTCGTACGACATCTATTCGCGCCTGCTCAAGGAGCGCGTGATCTTCCTGGTGGGCGAGGTCAATGACCAGACGGCCAACCTGGTGGTGGCGCAGCTGCTGTTCCTGGAGAGCGAGAACCCGGACAAGGACATCTCGTTCTACATCAACTCCCCGGGCGGCAGCGTCACGGCGGGCATGGCGATCTACGACACCATGCAGTTCATCAAGCCCGACGTCTCCACGCTGTGCTGCGGCTTTGCCGCCAGCATGGGGGCCTTCCTGCTGGCCGCCGGTGCCAAGGGCAAGCGCTTCTCGCTGCCCAACTCCAAGATCATGATCCACCAGGTGCTGGGCGGCGCGCGCGGCCAGGCCACCGACATCGAGATCCATGCCCGCGACATCCTGCGCACCAAAGACCAGATGAACCGCATCCTGGCCGAGCGCACCGGCCAGCCGATCGAGAAGGTGAAGTCCGACACCGAGCGCGACTACTTCATGACCGCCGACGAAGCCAAGGACTACGGCATCATCGACCAGGTGATCGCCAAGCGCCCCTGAGCGCCAAAGGCTGGAAACGCGGCGTTTTTCCGGAGGATGAACGCCGTTTCTTGTCGTTTTCATTTGGGTATCATCCCGACAACTTTCCGTAACACAAGGCACAGTCCCCCATGGCCGAGAAAAAAGGCTCTTCCAGCGAAAAAACCCTTTACTGCTCGTTTTGCGGCAAGAGCCAGCACGAGGTAAAGAAGCTGATCGCCGGTCCGTCGGTCTTTATCTGCGACGAGTGCAT
>Ga0208516_100214_pt1 | contig 29509 bp, 36 predicted proteins | sample LakWasM117_HOW13_2_FD_183931 | JGI IMG/M metagenome (GOLD analysis project Ga0208516, IMG submission 183931) | Freshwater sediment methanotrophic microbial communities from Lake Washington under simulated oxygen tension - Sediment Metagenome... | ecosystem: Environmental > Aquatic > Freshwater >...
GAAGGAATTACCTTCCAGGGGCTGGACGACCCGGCGCTGCTGGAGTTCATCCGCAACGGCCAGATGGGCGCATCGAACCGGATGCTGCGCAACACCTCGGCGCTGCGCTGCCTTTCGCTGATCGGCAATGGCTTGGGCATGCTGCCCACCAGCCTTTACCGGGCCGGCGACGACAAGGAGGTCGCCAAGGACCATCCGGCGCACAAGCTGCTGCGCTACAAGCCGAACCCCTGGCAGACGCCGATGGAGTTCAAGAGCCAGATGCAGCTGCTGCTGGAGACCGAGGGCAATGCATACGCGCGCATCATCCGCGCCGCTGGCCGCCCGATCCACCTGATCCCCTTCGAAAAGGGCAAGGTGGACGCCAAGCTGGGCAGCAACTGGCGCATGCAGTATCGCTGCACGACCGAGAACGGCGGTCAGATCACGCTGGACCAGGAGGAGATCCTGCACGTGCGCGAACTCTCGTTCGACGGCGTGCTTGGCCTGTCCAAGCGGCAACTGTCCACTGAGGTCTTCGAGCTGGCTGAGCAGGCGCAGCGTGCGGCCGGCAACATCTTCAAGACCGGCGTGATGGCTGGGGGCGCTATCGAGACGCCGAATGCCCTCTCAGATCAAGCGTACAACCGCATGCGGGCTTCGCTGGACCAGGGGCTCAGCGGTTCCGAGAACGTCAACAAATGGATGATCGCGGAGGAGGGGGCCAAGGCCAATCCCTTTACCTCGACGGCCAAGGACGGCCAGCAGCTGGAAAGTCGCAACCACCAGATCGAGGAGGTCGCCCGTCTGTACGGCGTGCCCCGGCCGCTGCTGATGATGGATGACACCAGTTGGGGCTCCGGTATCGAGCAACTGGCCATCTTCTTCGTGCAGTTCACGATGACGCCGCGCTTCACGGCCTGGGAGCAGGCACTGGAGCGTTCGCTGTTGACGGATGCAGAGCGGGGCCACTACTACTTCAAGTTCAACGAGCGCGCGCTGCTGCGCGGCACGCTCAAGGACCAGGCGGACTACTTCGCCAAGGCGCTGGGCGCCGGTGGCCACCAGCCATGGCACACGGCCAACGAGGTCCGCGACCTGGCCGAGTACCCGGCAGACCCGAACCCCAAGTTCAACACCCTGGGCGATCCCTCAGGGAAGAAAGCAAGCAATGAGCCTCAAGCAACTACCTGAGATCCGCGCGGATCACCGGCTGTCCAAGGCTGGATTCGACCTGCGGCCCGATGCTGTGGACCGCTGGGAGCCCGAGGTGCGAGCCTCGGCCAGCGACGCGGAAACGAGCATCTCCATCTACGACTCCATCGGGGAGAACTGGGAGGGCACGGGCGTCACGGCCAAGCGCATCGGCGCCGCACTGCGCAACATCGGTGCGCGCGACGTGACGGTCAACCTCAACTCCCCGGGCGGCGACTTCTTCGAGGGCATGGCCATCTACAACCTGCTGCGCGAGCACAAGGCAAAGGTGACCATCCGCGTGCTGGGCGTGGCCGCCTCGGTGGCTTCGGTGATCGCCATGGCCGGCGACGAGATCCTGATGGGTGATGGCTCGTTCCTGATGATCCACAACGCCTGGGCCGTGGCCGTCGGAAACCGCCACGACATGACCGACACAGCCGCCGTGCTGGCGCCGTTCGATGCCGCGATGGCTGCGCTGTACGCCCATCGCTCCGGGATCACCGAGGCCGAGGCCGCGATGCTGATGGATCGCGAAACCTGGATCGGCGCCCAGCAGGCTGTCGATGACGGCTTTGCCACTGGCCTGCTGCCCAGTTCGGAGATCACCCGCACGGCCCAAGCATCTGGCGCGCGCAAGCCGCTGGCGCTGATCGAGGCCTCCATGGCCAAGGCCGGCTACTCCCGCAATGCGCGCAGAGATGCGTTCAAAGCCCTGTTTTCCAACGGCACGCCGGGCGCTGCCGATCCTGAGGCCACGCCGCGCGCTGGCCCTGAAGTCGCAGCCTCGCTGCAATCGCTGCTGGACACGATGCGCGTGTAGACCACAGCAACCACCAACCCAATCGGCCGCCCTTGAGGCGGCTTTGTCATTTCTGAAAGGGCCACACCATGGCAAAGCAACACACCGCACGTCCCGTTCCCCGCGGCATCATGTCCGTTCGTGCCGAGGCACCCAGCAACGCCGAAGTCAAGGCGTTGATTGATGGCCTGCAGCAGACGTTCGCCACTTTCCGGGCAGAGCACACCAAGCAGTTGGAGGAGATCAAGGCCGGCAAGTCTGGCGCCGATCAGGAGGCAAAGCTGGCGCAGATCAATGCAGCGCTCGACAAGCTTCAGCGTGAAAGCGAAGACGCGCACACCAAGATCGCCGCAGCTCAGATGGGCGCGCCTGGCGTTGCTCTGCGCGACAAGGAGTACAGCGCCTCCTTCGATGCGCACATGCGCAAGGGCGACGTGCAGGCAAGCCTCAACAAGGGTACGGCTGAAGAAGGCGGCTACCTGACCCCGGTCGAGTGGGATCGCACCATCACCGACAAGCTGCGGGACGAGTCGCCCATGCGCGAGCTGGCCCAGGTGCAGCCCACCAGCAAGGCTGGTTGGACCAAGCTGTTCAACATGGGTGGCACGGGCTCCGGCTGGGTCGGCGAGACCGACCAGCGGCCCGAGACGGCCACTCCGGTGCTGGCCGCCCTTGGCTTTGGGCATGGCGAGATCTATGCCAACCCGGCTGCGACCCAGCAGATTCTGGACGATAGCGAGATCAACATTGAGGCATGGCTTGCCAGCGAAGTACAGGCAGAGTTCGCAGAGCAGGAAGGCCTGGCTTTCATCAGTGGCGACGGCGTGAAGAAGCCTGCCGGTATCCTGACCTACGTCACCGGTGGCGCCAATGCGACCAAACATCCCTTTGGCGCGATCAAGGTCACCAACAGCGGCGCTGCGGCCGACATCAGCTCCGATGCCGCGCTGGACCTGATCTATGCCCTGCCCAAGAAGTACCGCCAAAACGCGCGTTTCCTGACCAACAACCTGACCATCGCGAAGCTGCGCAAGCTCAAGGACGGCCAGGGCAATTACCTGTGGCAACCGTCTGCGCAGGCTGGTCAGCCGGCAACGTTTCACGGATACGGCCTTGCCGAAGACGAGAACATGCCCGATGTGGCGGCCAATGCCGTGCCGATCCTGTTCGGAGACTTCAAGCGCGGCTATCTGATCATCGACCGCATGGGGGTGCGCGTGCTGCGCGATCCCTACACCAAGAAGCCCTACGTGCTTTTCTACACGACCAAGCGCGTGGGCGGCGGCGTGCAGAACCCCGAGTGCCTGCGTGCAATGAAGGTGTCGGCGTAACCAAGAAGGGGCTTCGGCCCTTTCTCCATTTCAGGAGAAGACGATGAAGGCAACCAGGCAATTCAAAGGTGTGAAGGACGGAGAAATCTATCCCACCGTATTTGAGGCGGGAGACGAGATCCCGGCCGAACTCGAAGCTGCCGCGATCGAGCTGGGCGCGGTTGAGCAAAAGAAGGCCACCGCTGGTACAGATAAGGCGAAGTCGTAGCATGCCCATCTTGACCGTCGAGACGGCCATCGACCATTGCCGGGCTGACCCGGAGGACGCCACGATGGTCGAGCTGTACCTCGGTGCTGCCATCGACGCTGCCCAGGAGTACCTGGGCCGCAAGGTATACGCCGACCAGGCCGAGCTTGACGCTGCGGCGGCTGCGGGTGAGGCCGGTGAGCTGCCTATGGTGGCCACCTACTCGGTCAAGGCCGCGATGCTGCTGATCTGCGGCCACCTCTTCGCCAACCGCGAGGACGTGGTGGTGGGTGCGCAGTCCTTTGCCATGCCCAACGGCTCGCGCGATCTGCTGCGGCCCCATCGGAAGGTGCAAGGCCTATGACCACGTTCCGCGCCGGCACCCTTCGAGACCGCATCCACATCCAGCGCAAGACAGGCGGCACAGATGGATGGGGCACTCCCCTGCCCGAAGGCTGGGAGAACATCTCCACGGGCCGCATCGCCGCCAGCGTGCTGCACAAGTCTGGCCTGGGCACGATCAAGGCAGACGCGGAGGTGTCCATCGTCCGCGCGAGCATCCGGATCCGGCGCCGCGCTGGCGTGGACGCCGGCATGCGGGTGCTGTTCGACGGCCAGATCTACGAGCTCAAGGCAGTGCTGCCTGGCCCAACCCGCGAGTACATCGACCTGGTGTGCGAGCTCATCCAGGGCAAGTCTTGAAGGAGGATTGAATGGCAAGGCGCACCCTATCCAATCCAGGGCGGGATGGCCGCCGCAAGGTGCTGACAGGCGGCAACTCGTTCGGCATGGAGCTCGACCTGAGCGCCGTGGACGACATGCTCAGCGCATTGGAATCCGGCGTGGAGGCGGCCATTCGACCCATGGCCCAGGCCGGCGCACAGGTGATCTACGAGCGCGTCAAGCTCAACGTCCAGGGCCTGGGCCGTGTGACTGGCAGCCTTGACCGCTCCATCTACCAGTACTTCAGCGACGAGAAGTCGGAGGACGGGAAGAGGGCGGAGTACCACATCAGCTGGAACCACAAGAAGGCGCCGCACGGTCACCTGGTGGAGTTCGGCTACCTGCAGCGCTACCGCTACTACCAGACCAACGACGGCCAGGTGCGGCCCATGGTGCGGCCCGGCATGGACGGGCAGCCGCCTCCACCCCGCCGCGCGAGCCAGGCCCAGAAGGACGCCTACTACGTGACTCTCCCGAGTCCGAAGCAGGTGCCCGGCAAGGCCTTCGTGCGCAGCGCGGCCAGCTCGCTTCCGGAGGCGCAGAAGGCCGCCCAGGCCGAGCTGTGGCGCCGGCTGTTTGAGCAGGGAGGCTACGGTGGCGCTTGAATCTGACCTCATGGCGGTGCTGCTCGGGGCATGCCCACGCGTGCATGTCGGCACGGCGCCCTACGGGACACAGCAGCCCTACGTGACTTGGCAGCACATCGGCGGCGATCCGCTGGAGTGGCTGGACAACACAGTGCCCGACAAGCGCAACGTGCAGATCCAGATCAACACCTGGGACAGCACGCCGCTCAAGGCCTTTGCTCTCATGCAGGCGATCGAGGGCGCACTGCGCGCCGCGATGCCCCAGCTGATCGCGCGCCCAGTCTCCGAGCCCATCGGGGCCTATGGCGACGGCGACGAGACGCCGGGCTACCTGCAGACCTACACCATCTGGGGCGCTCGATAGGCCCCTGACCAGTTCCGCCGCCTGGCGGTTTTTTGCCCGCTCGGGCGCAACCTCACACCCGCTTCGGCGGGTTTTTTCATTTCCGAAAGGCCCACCATGGCATATACCGTTCCGGACGGCAGCAAGCTGTTCATCTCCACCGTCTACGCTGCGGCCATCGCCGTCACGGCTGTGACCAATGCCAGTCCCGCTGTGGCCAGCGCCGCGGCGCACGGCTTGCCCAACGGCAAGGAGTTCATCTTCACGTCCGGCTGGGACGACGCCAACAACCGCGTCTTCCGCGTCGCCAACACGGCAGCGGGCACCTTCGCCATCGACGGGCTGGACACACTCAACGAGAACCGCTTCACGCCAGGCGGCGGCATCGGTTCGGTGCTGCCCATCACCACCTGGCAGGAAATCCAGCAGGTGCTGAACCCCTCGACCTCGGGCGGCGATGCGCAGTTCGCCGAAGTGGCTCCCTTGGCCAGCATGAACACCTTCCAGATCCCGACCGGCTTCTCGGCCACCAGCATCACCATCCCCATCGGCGATGACCCCAGCCTGCCGGGCTACAAGGCGGTCAAGAAGGCCTCCGAGGACCGCCTGCTGGTCGCGCTGAAGGTGCTCAAGCCCAACGGCAACGTGAACTACTTCTACGGCTACATCGCCCTGAACGAGATTCCCTCGCTTACCAAGGGCCAGGTGGACACCGTGAACGCCGCCATGGCCCCGCAGGGCCGCACCACCCGCTACGCCGTCTGATCGGCCCCAGTTGCACCGGCCCGGCTGTTTCGTCTCTTTCAGCAGAGGCGGGCAGTCGGGCGCGGGCATTTCTCATCCATCTGCTTAAAGACCATCACCATGAACGCTCCTGCAAAGAAGGCCTCCATTCCCGCCAAGACCGAAAAGCCCGCCGCCTTTGTCTTCGGCAAGCGCCCCGAGACCATTTCGGGCAAGGTCGAATTCCCCCTGCCCGATGGCAGCATGGCCACGCTCAATTGCACGTTCCGCTACCGCACCCGCAAGGAGTTCGGCGAGCTCTGGGATGACGTGGCAAACACTGCAGTGCGCCTGGCCACGGAGCAGCAAGAGCAGTCCGCCAAGAGCGATGGCGACGCCTCCAAGTTCACCTACGCCTACATGTACGAGCGTGGTGATGCGGCCAATGCCGAAAACGCCATGAAGTACCTGGTGAGCTGGGGCGACGAGAACCCGCCTGTGACCAAGGAGTCGCTGAACGAGCTGTTCGACCAGGCGCCCGGGGCCAGCGCCGCGCTGTGGGATGCCTATCGCTCGCTCTGCACCACGGGCCGCCTGGGAAACTGAAGGCCATAGCTGCTGCCATCTACCGCAAGCCCCCGACAGCCGAGCAACTCGGCTTCTGGGGCATGACGTACCGGGATTGGGAGGCAGAGCAGCAGCCCGTGGAGATATGGCCCGAGAACATCCCGGCATACAAGCTGTGGTGCAAGGTCGGCAGCCAGTGGCGCTACACGATGAGCGGCCCGGCCTCGCTCGACTACATCCCGCTGCTGCACGAACTGGACCGCATGGCGCTGAGCGAAGAGGACTATGACGCGCTGTTCTCGGACATCCGCGTGATGGAGTCGGAGGCCTTGGCCGCAATGCGAGAGGAGTGAGAAATGGCGACAGAACCGCTTGAATTGCGCCCCCGTGCGTTGGTATGCCACCCCCGAAATGGCTTGGTGTTGGAGTTTGCCGAGCCGCTGGGAGTGGATGCGTTTTGCATCGCGCTCGGCGGCAACGCCGGCTACCTTGAATTCGGGAAGGTCACAGGTTCTTCAGAAACGTTCCAATCGTCTCGATGGCTGTCGGAGCCTTGTCAAGCCCAAGGTCCACAAGCTTCAGTACGAGGTGTTTTGTGGTCTCGGCAGGCAGCTCTCGAAGCTGAGCAAGGAATCGCTTCTTTTCGGGCTCAGGAAGGTCCGACTTGAGGATCCTCCCCTCGATCAGCGCCTTGATGGTGTCGTCATGCAGTTTGATGGTCACGACGCCAAGGATTGCAGATAGGCCGCCGTCATCCGCCAGGAAGTCCATGCCCTTTGCTGTGATGTGACCCCCTTGGTAAATGAGACTCCCTTCTTGGGATAGCTGACCAACGATTTCCACCAGGCCGTGGTCCTGCAGGTAAAAAAGGTTGGCAGACACCTTGCGCTCATCCTCGTCCAAGGCTCTCCACTTCTCGAAGGTTCGGCTGGGATAGACCTCTGCATACCTGCGAAGGATCTGTAGTTGAAATTCGCGGTCCAGGATCATTGGCTCCTCGTCTGGCAGATGGTGATATGGAAGCTCCCATCGTATGCCAGGAGGGCAACTGGGCGTCGGGTAGACCGACGCCCTTGCCACCGGCTTTGCTACGATGCGCTCTCGATCATCACGGAGGGGATATGTCTACAACAAATACAAACAATCCAGTTCTCATGGACTGCATAGTTCTTGGTGCAAGCGGCTTCCCTTTTTCTGTCGGCAGCAAGATCAATGTTTCGTTCGAAGATGGAAGCGTGCACTGCATCCATGCCGCGCGAACGGCGAAATTTGACATTTTTGAGCTTGCCGAGTTGCAAATTACTGGCCCTGGCTCAGTCACTACCGGAGGCGGATTCATTGGAGGTGGCTTCGGCGTTGATGGAGCCTTGGAAGGGGTCGCTATTGCGACAGTCCTCAACTTCCTTACAACAAAAACGAAGGTGCACACATTCCTGACTTTGGTCACGAATTTTGGAGAACTGCATCTGCACTATTCTGGGATGGAGTCGTCAGCGCTGCGGATGGCGCTAGCTTCTGTGTATGTCAAGCTCAGACGAATTGATACAGCATGGCAAGAATCCAGAATGAGAATCCTCCAAGCGCAGCACGCCATGGGTCTTATGTCTTCTGATGATCTGTCTCGTGCATCAAAGCGTTTGCAAGTCGAGTCAGATTGGAAAGATCCAGGAATTGAAGCGGCAGATTTGAAGAGATTTAAGCAGGATACATTGGAGAACGGGCCAAAGGGTCAATGCCCAAACTGTGAAACTATTATTCCTCTTTACTCGGAATCATGTGCAAAATGCAAAGCTGCATTTGGAGTTGGCTCAGCTTGGCGGGTGACGCCCGTGTAGCTCGGCAAACTAGTGTTTAGTTATTGCATGTAAGTAAGGCTCGCTTAGGCGGGCCTTTTTATTTATGGCTCGCCTTTGGCGGGCCTTTTTTATGGGCGGATCTATGACGCAAGAAGGACCCAAGGCAGTCGTCAAGGTGGTTGTCGAGGACGAAACCAAGGATGCGTTCAACCAGATCAAGCAAGGCGCCAAGGACACAGCGCAGGTCGTAAGCAAGGCCGGCGTTGATGCGGCGAAAGGGATCGGCGAGATTGGCGAGGGTGTTGAGAAGACGTCGCGCAAGCTGGAGTCTTTTGAGAAATCTTGGGTCCGAGACATTCAGCGCGTGCTCGTGGCCACAGAGGCAGGGGAAAAGGGAACAGCCAAGTATTTCGAGACCTGGGGCAGATTCAAAGGTGTCGGCGGTGACGTGCTTGAGCCGATCCTTGCTCAGTTGCGCGCGGTCGAAGCCGCACAGGCCGCTGCTGCTGGCGCTGCCACAAAGGGCCTGGGCACCATGGGAGTCTCGGCCGCACAGACCGCCGCAGCGCTGCGCCAGGTGCCCGCTCAGTTCACAGACATTGTTGTGTCGTTGCAGGCAGGCCAAGCGCCGCTGACAGTCCTGCTGCAGCAGGGCGGCCAGCTCAAGGATATGTTCGGAGGCGCGGGAGCTGCAGCCAAGGCGCTTGGCGGCTATGTCCTTGGCCTGGTGAATCCATTCACCGTGGCTGCTGCTGCTGCTGCTGCGCTGGGTGTCGCCTACTACCAGGGCTCCAAGGAGGTTGATGCCCTGCGTATGGCTGTGGTCACGACGGGAAACATGACCGGTGCGTCCGTGACACAACTGCGCCAGTTCGCCGCAGAGATGGGCGCCATCAGCGGCGCGGAAGCCAAAGCATCGGATGCGCTGGCTGATTTTGTTGCGGCCGGTGTGCGTGGAGCGGCAACGCTCAAGGAGTACGCGCAGACCGCCATTGATTGGGAGAAGGCTACAGGTACATCGGTCGAGAAGACCGCCAAGGCATTCGCGCAGTTGCAAGACGATCCCTTAAAGGCGGCCCTAGAGTTGCACAAGGGCATGAACTTCCTGACGCTTGCGACCTACGAGCAGGCCCGCGCGCTGGAGGAGCAGGGGAAGAAGTCTGAGGCCGCTGCTTTGCTGCAACGCGAGTACGCAAAGGCCCTGAACCAGGGAACTGCGGAAATCCGTACCAACCTGGGGTTTCTCGAAAGCTCCTGGGAGAAGCTCGGCAAGACGGCCTCCGCTGTGTGGGGCTTGATGCTGGGGGCAGGGCGATCTGCGACTCTTGCAGACAAGCTGGCGGGAGTGCGTGACGATATCGCCGGCATGGAGCGCCAACTCGCACAGGGAACAGGATTTGGCAACACGGGCGGCGGCGCAGCAACTGGCCGCGGCACGGCCCGGCTCACGCAGCAAGACGCTGATGCGCTGAAGGAGCGGATCCGCCTGCGCAAGGAAGAGCTTGCCGAGATGCAGAAGCAGGGCGAGCAGGAGAAGGCCGATGCAGAGCGGAAGGCGGCCGAGGGCAAGGCCGTGCAGGATCGTGCGAAGGCGCGCGAGGAGTTCCAGAGCAAGTATTCGAGCGCGCTCAAGAAGGAACTGACCCTCCAGCAGGAGCTGGAGCAGTTCCGCGCCGACGCGGCGAAGGCCGGCGCCACGTCTGAGGAGGTCCGACAGGGCGAGCAATCGATCCGTGAGGATCACCTGAAGAAGATGGCTGCCGCCACCAAGGCCCAGACGAAAGACCTCGCGGAGCAGCAGAAGGTCTATGCGGACCTTGCGGGCGTCTCGAGTACGTACTACAAGGATCTTGCCAACGCTCAAAAGCAACTGGCAGCGGGGGCCATGAGCCAGGCGCAGTACGTGAAGTACGTTGAGGACTTGATCAAGAAGCAGCCTTTCGCCATCGCGCTGGCTAAGGAAGAGGCGGAGGTCACAAAATCGCGCGTGAAGGCCTGGGGCGATGAGGTCAAGGCGCAGGAGAAGTTGCTTGCCGAACGCCAACGTGCCACAGCACAGGTTGAGGAGACGCTGCGCAAAGCAAAGGATGAGGAGGAGGCTCACCAACTCGCCGCCTCGGCCGGCATCACGCATGCCGAGGCGCTGGCCCGCATTGCACTGGCGCGTGCAGAGGACAGCTACCAGCAGGCACTGAGTCGCCAAGCTGATGGGGAAACGCTGCTCGCGCTCCAAAAGGAAATAGAAGCCCGCCGTGAGTTGCTCGGCCTGATGCAGCAGAAGGGAGTGCGCGAGGCCAACAAGAAGGCGGCGGACGAAGCTGCGAAGGACTGGGACAAGACCGCCCAGACCATCAGCCGCACGCTGTCCGACTACATCATGGCCGGCGGCAAGGACGCAGCGCAGTACCTCGAGCGGCTGTTTGCCACGCTGGTGCTTGAGCCCATCGTGCAGTACGGCGTCAGCTCGCTGCTGGGCATGGGTGGCCAGGCTGCCAGCGTTGCCAGTGGCGGCCTCAACCCCTTGAGCATGCTCAGCGGCGGCAAGTCAGCCATGGGCCTGTTCGGCGGCGGCGCCGGCGCGGGCTTCATGAACGGCCTGAGCGCCTGGGGCAGTGGCGGCAGCGTCACGGGCGTGCTGTCGAATCCGGGTCTGTACACGGGCGCGGAGCTGTTGGGAACGGTGGCGCCGATCCTGCTGGGCGGCATTGCGCTGTTCAAGATCCTGTCCGGCGACTGGTTCGGCAGCCGCGGCCCGAATCACTCTGGCGGCGTGGCATCCACCGCGACGAGCGACCGTGACCTGGCCGCGCGCCAAGCGCTTGGAACGGACGCATGGGGCAACACCCTGGGCGACTTCACTTCGCGCAAGAACGACGCCATCGACAAGCAGCTCGACACCACGGTGAAGGGCATGCTCGACATGTACAAGGCGCTGGCTAAGATCGGCGGCGTCACGGCCCGAGAAGTCGATATTGCTGCCGGGTTCTCCACAAACCCTAAGCACGGTGACGAAGGCGCCATGGGCTTCTTCCAGATCATCGACAAGCTCACGGGAGAGGTGCTCACGAAGTACAAGGACCGCGAGCTCGATGCTGATCCACAGAAGGCTTGGGCGCAATTCGTTGGCGACATGGGCGGCGCGCTTGTGGCGGAAATCAAGAAGGGCGATATCCCGGGCTGGATGCGCGACGAACTGGATGCGCTTGGCGAGGATGTGACTGTCGAGGGGCTGACCGCTGCGATTCAAAAGATCGCGGTGATCGATGCTTCCTTCAAGAGCTGGGCCAATACACTGGTCGGCTTCAATGACCTGAACGCCAAGGCGCAGACGGCGCTGCTGAAGACCTCGGGCGGCATTGAGGCGCTGACAGGCAACATCAACGCCTTCTATGCCGGCTTCTACAGCGAAGCCGAGCGCGCCGAGATCCTGCAGCGTCAAGTGCGCGAGCAGCTCAAGGGGCTGGGCGTGGACATCGACCCCAAGGATGGCGAGGCCGCGAAAAAAACCTTCAGGAAGCTCATCGAAGACGCGCTCGCATCGGGCAATGCTGAGCTCGCTGCCAAGCTGCTCGCGCTCGCGCAGCTGTTCGGCGTGGCTGCGGACGCGGCTCAAAAGGCTGCGGAAACTGCGGCTGATGCGGCGAAGACCGCAGCTGACGAGGCGGCGCGCGCACTGGAGGAGGCCAAGCAGAAGGCCAAGGACGCAGCACTGGCGAACTTCGAGGCGGCTGTGGCCCGCGAGCAGGAGTACTGGCAGCGGATCGTGACGGACTCGCAGGCGGCAGTGCAGGCGATCTCCAGCATCCTGACGCCGCTGAAGCAGAGCGCGAAGGAACTGTTTGGCTCCATCGATGCTGCCCAGCAAATGCAGGCCGCAGCGGGCATGGTGTACATCGAGCAGGCCCTCGCGGGTGTGCGCGGCGGCGCCAAGCTCTCCAGCTTCGACGGGCTCACGGACGCGATCACGGCGGCGCGCGGCGGCATCACATCGGGCCGCTACGCATCGCAGTTTGAACGCGACCGTGATGCCCTGGTGCTGGCCAACCAGCTCAAGCAGATCGCCGGCTACGGCGACACGCAGCTCAGCGTCGAGGAAAGGCAGCTCAAGAACTCGCAGGAGCAGCTGCAGCGCCTGGACAAGACGCTGACCTACTGGCGCGACCTGCTTGACGGCAACAAGGCTCAGATCGACGCGACGCTCAGCGTGGAGCAGGCGGTCAAGGCCTTGATGCCCTTCCTTGACCCGACCGCTGCGCAGCCTGGCGCCAAGCCCGGCAGTGGCGGCCATTCCGAGATCGACTTCGGGGGCACCGCCCCGGGCGGTGGCGGTTCGGGGTCTGGCTCGAAATGGAATCTGGACGCGGCTCAAAAGGACGTGAACGGGGGCTACTCGGGCTACGCGGTCTGGGATGGCAAGTACCAGGAGGCCCTTGCAAACAGCGGCGGCAGCGTCCGCGAGTTGATCGAGCAGTTCCGCGAAAGCGGCGGCTCGCTCGACAAGCTGGCCGTAGTCGGCAACGTCGGCCTTGCTGACCTCGAAAAGCTCGTTGATGAGATGGGCATCCCGCGCTTTGACGTGGGCACGAACCGTGTGCCGCAGGACATGCTGGCCATGGTGCACAGGAACGAGGCCATCGTTCCAGCGGCTTTCAACCCGTGGGCCGGTGGAACTGGAATGGGCGGAGTCAACAGCAACGCCCGGCTCGAAACCCTGCTGTCTCAACTGATCGATGAAAACCGAACCCAGGCGGGGCAGATCGTCCGACTCCAGGGTGTTGTGGCAAAGCTGCTGCAGCGCTGGGATGGCGATGGAATGCCGCCTGAGCGCTATGAGAGGGGAGTAACGGCATGAGCAATTCGCAGCTCACGGTCGTCGCGCCGTTGACGGTGACGCCGACCATGCTGGTGTCGACCAACGTGCCCGAGAACGACTATCCAGAGTGGTCGGCCGGCACGACATACACAAAGGGCCAGCGGGTGATCCTCGCTGCTCAGCACAAGGTCTATGAGAGCGCGGCTGACGGTAACACGGGCAACAACCCCGTCACACCGTCCGCTGAGCCCAAATGGGCTGAGGTTGGGCCGACAAACCGCTGGCGTCCTTTTGACAAGTCGGTATCCAGCCAAGTCCAGCAGGCCAGCAGCATCAGCTACAGGATCAAGCCTGGCCAGGCAATCACATCGCTCGGCATGCTCAACGTCACGGGGGCCACAAGCATTCGTGTTCGCGTCGAGGATCCCAGCTTTGGAACGGTCTACGACAGAACCACGGCGATGTCATCGCTGCCGGTTGCGGTTGGCTGGTGGGAGTGGTTCTTTGGGGAGCGGAGGATGCCGACCCAGGCGCTGTTGCAAGACCTACCCAGCTTCCCGGCTGCCGACATCTTGATCGACATCGTCGGCACCTCGGCCCTGGCCGTAGGCGTGATCTTGATGGGTCAACGCCGGGTTTTCGCATTGGGCGTCAAGTCCGGCGCACGCGTGGGCATCCAAGACTACTCCCGGAAAGAGCGAACTGAGTTTGGTGACGTGGTTCTCGTGGAGCGAGCATTTGCCAAAAGGGCGTCGTTTCAACTGTTCCTGGAGTCCCGCGAGGTGGACTCATTCAATGATTTTCTCGCCAGCGTGCGAGCTACGCCGTGTCTGTGGATTGGCTCATTCCGGTTCGAATCAACAACGATCTATGGGTTCTACAAGAACTTCGAGATCGCTCTTTCCTATTACGACTATGCAGATTCCGAGCTTGATTTGGAGGGCCTGACATGACAGAAATTGTTGCACCTACTCCCATTGATGCCCTGCCGGCCGCGCCGCAGCCCACGGACACTCCCGCTGAGTTCAATACCAAAAGCTTCGCGCTGGTGGCGGCCGAGGTGAACATGATTCCCCAGCAGAATGCAGCGAACGCCCAAACGTTCCAGAACGCGACTGCTGCGCAAGAGCGCGCCACCGCTGCTGACGCATCTGCTGACGCGGCTGCGATCGAGGCCGATCTCGCCATGGGCTACCGCAACACAGCAAACGCCGCGGCGGGCACCGCGACAACTCAGGCCGGGATTGCGACAGGCGCGGCAAGCACGGCAACAACCCAGGCCGGCCTTGCCAGCACTGCGCGCACAGGTGCAGAGACGGCGCGCAGCGGGTCTGAATCGGCACGTGTCTCATCGATCTTGGCGAAGAACGCCTCGGAGGCGGCGCGCGATGCTTCCCAGGCCTACCGCGACCAGGCAGAGGTCTTTGCAACGAAGCAGCTTGTGGCGAGCAGCACCACCAGCGTGACGCCTGGTGCCGGTGCCAAGAGCTTCGTAATCGAGGCCTCGCGCTCGTTCGTTGTCGGGATGTACCTGGTGGCCACAAGCCAGAGCGACCCCAACACCCGCATGAGCGGCTACGTGCAGTCGTACAACGGCACCACGGGCGCGCTGGTAATTGCTGTCGATGCTTTTGCGGGTGCTTCGGCAAAAGCAGATTGGGTGATCGGCGTGGCCGCGCGCTCGGCAGACGGGTCGCTGGTGCAGCAGGTCATTACAGCGAACACCACAGCCGTGCCCGGCGTGCTCTACGTCATTGCCGGCGCGACCGTGACGCTGACGCTGCCGACAACGGGCCTGAGCAACGACAGCCGCATCGACATCGTCCTTGCCGCACCCGTCTCGCGCGCACAGATCGTTGATTTCGGCGGGATCAATTACCGGGGCGTGGCTGCTGGCCAGCGCTACATCGACAGGCAGGCCTGGAGCATGAGCCTGCAGTTCAACGCAACACGAGGAGAGTGGATATGAGTGCACTGCCGATTTCTGAGCTGTATGGCAAGTCGGGCGCGGGCAAGGTTCTTGGCGCGTGGATTGTGAGCGCATCACGAACTGTGGTCCTGCCGCAGGCTGGTTTGTTGGACGTGATGGTCATTGGCGGCCACGGTGGAGGTGGCGCCGTGGGTGGTGCCGGCTTTGTCTCTGGCGCCTCAACGGGCGAGTGCGCCTTTGCCTACGGCATCCCGGTCGCTGCCGGCGATTCGGCGGTTGCAACCATCGGCGCAGGCGGCGTCCAGGTCACAGCATCGGGCGCCACGCGCGTCAGCGGCAACAACGGCGGCGACAGCCAGCTTGTGGTCGGCGGGCGCACGATCATCGCGAAGGCTGGACGCGGCGCGGTGGCGAGCGCGACAAAGCCTGCGACAGGGCCGCGCGGAGGCTTTGGCGGCACAGGCGGGGATCTGCATGTTGAGGGCGGGCCTGGCGGATCGGTCATCGCGACAAGCTCTACCGTGGCCGTCGCTGGCAGCGGCGCTGTAGGGATCCTCCAGAACCCGCCTGCGGAGCGCGCAGGCGGGGACATCAACACGACAGGTGCAGGCGAGCGGTCTGCGGGGGCTGGTGTTGGGGGCAAAGGCGGCTCTGTGCTCGGGTCCGCTGCCTCTTCGACTCCGTCTGGTGGTGGTTCTGGAGGCCCCGGCGTGGACGTAACAGGTTCCCCAGCGACAGTCGGAGGGCCAAACTTCCTCGGCCAGCTGCAGCAGGCGTCTCCAGTCCCGCTGCTGCAGTACGTCGTGTCGCAGTGGGGGTTGGATGTGTTTGGAGGTGGCGGTACTGCGTCAGTATCTGCCGGCCCTGGTGGTGGATCTGGGTCCAATGGCTCTACAGTTGTCACCACTGGGTACATGGGTGGGCCGGGAGGCAATGGCCAACCTGGCACCATCAACACGATACCGCTGGCCGCAAATGGCGGCGCTGGCGGCTCTTGTATGGCATCTGGCGCTGGTAGCACCGGCGGCAGTGCCGGCGCGGCAGGCCTCGTCATTCTGGTTTTGAAGGAGGCCTGAAATGCGGATTGAGATCCTCAATACGGCCGGTGAAGTCGTCAACACGATCATCGCCACGCCCGAGTTCGCGGAGCAGCAGCATCCGGGTGCCTGGCGCGTCTGCGCGCACCAGGATGAGCAGCCCCTTGTGGCCGTCCCTCAGCACATCAGCGTCGGCGCGTTCTACGACCGCTTTGGCGCGGCGAAATGGGCGATCCTGTCCGATGAGTCGCCGCAAGTGCGTGCTGTTGTGCGAGACGCGAGCGTGCGCAAGTACATCGACGTGGATAACCCGGAGCTGCCCGCCGGGCTCGCGATCCTGCAGGCCGCAGGGCACGACATCGACCCGGCTGCGATCCTCGACGCGCCGATCCAGCCGCACGAACTGCCCTGAGCCGCGCTGCTTCAACACCAACCCGCTCCGGCGGGTTTTTTCATGCCCAAGACAGCCCGAAGGAGGGCCAATGCAAGACGACTACGGCGATGCCATCAACACGCAGACGGCTGCGGCGATCAATGCGCGATTGGACGAGGGGGACGCCCGGATGACTCGCATGGAGCGGGAGCTTTCCGCGAATACGGCGGCCACCGAGCAGGTGCGGGCGAACACGGCCGATCTGGTCGAAGTTTTCCGGGCCGCGCAGGGCGCATTCCGCGTCTTGAACTGGATCGGCAAGGCTGCGAAGCCGCTGGGCTACATCGCCTCAGCCTGCGCTGCCTGCCTGGGCTTCTGGGCTGCACTGAAAGGACACCTGAAATGAGCAACAAGGCAAAGCTGATCGCCGCCATCGGCGCCGCCGTGGCTGCCCTGGCTGTGCCCCTGGTCGCCAAGTACGAGGGCTCGGTGCAGTCCGCATACCGCGACCCCATCGGCGTCATCACCGCGTGCACGGGCCACACCGGCCCAGATCTGCAGTTGGGCCAGACGTTCACGCGCGAGCAGTGCGAAGACCTGCTCTACAAGGACCTGCTCAAGCACACGGACGCGCTGGAGTGCGTGCGGCAGCCCATGACGGACAGCCAGAAGGCCGCCTTCCTGAGCTTTGCATTCAACGTGGGCAACGGGGCGTTCTGTGGATCCACGCTGGCGCGCAAGGCGAATGCGGGCGACATGGTGGGCGCCTGTGCGGAACTGAGTCGCTGGACCTGTGCAGGGGGCAAGCAGCTGCCGGGCCTGGTCAAGCGGCGCGCGGCCGAGCGGCAACTTTGTGAAAGGGGTTTGACATGAAATCCATCTTGATTACAGCTGTCGCTCTCGCCTTGGCCGGTTGCACGGTGGTCCCCGCTGGCTCTGTCCAGCAGGCGTGCCGCGTGATCGAAATTGCGGCGGCAGAGGCCGATATGGCCCCGGGCTGGTATGTGCGTGCTGGCGAGGTATTGGAGCGCTGCGGAGTTCCCGATGCCCGAGAGCGCGCCGAGCAATCCGCGTGCGCTGCCCAAAGCCGCAATGGCTACGACTGCGAGGCCCGGCCGTGATTTCCGCGCTCTACACCCATCTCGCAGCAGCCGCCGCAGCCCTGGCCATCGGCGCGGGCGGTGCCTGGTGGACCCAGGGCCAGCGCTATGGCCTGCAGATCGAGCAGCTGCAGCACCAACAGACCAGCGCTGCGCTGGTCGCCACGCAACAGGCTGTCACGGACATGGCCGGATTTCAGAAAGGACTGACCGATGCACTCGCAACCTTCCAGGCCACGGGCCAGCGCAACGCGGCCGCGCAGCAGGATCTCGACCGCAGCCTGCGTGAGCTGCGCACTGCTACTGCAGGCATGCGGGGCGACTTTGCCGGCCTCCCCGAGCGCATCGCTGGAGCTGCCCAGCCCGCCCTCGCTCAGTACGCCTCAACCTGTACAGCCGTACTCCAAGAGCTGGCAGACCGAGGTGGACGCATGGCAGAGCGCGGTGCAGACGTCGCGCGAGCGGCTGATGGCCACGCCGCTGACGCTCGACTGATGGGCGATGCCTGGCCCCGAAAAGCGAAGGAGTAGTCCTATGTGCCCCCGGAAGCGGAATGTTGGTAGGATCGACGCAGAGCACTACCCCATGTCGACAGCCCTCGTCTCTCCAGCCATTGATCGCGTTGCCCTGGAGCGCGTTGCCAACGATCCGATACAGGATGCGGTGGCTGATAGCCGCGAGCGGATTCTGGATGCGCAGGCAGAGCTCCGGGCGAGTCTGGACGAGCAGATCATGGCCAACCTCCAGCAGTCTGCCCGCGTCTTGCTTGCTGTGCGGTGGCCAGCGTTTGATTTCGGGCGCACATACTCCCTTGAGCAACTGACGCAGATTCAGACAGGTTGCGAGACTCTTCAGGATCGTATTCAGGCGCTTATCGAAATTTCCGCGAAGAACGTGCAGGAGTCGCAAAATCCTCGCCTCAAGGAGCTGCTACGGGTTTTGACAGACGCAAGCAATCAGGCCTTCGCCTATACGGAGGAGGTGCGGTGGGCTGCCATGAACGCCGAGGCAGAGGCGGAAATTGCTTCGGGGAACGGTAAGAGCTTCGCGAACATGGATGCCGCGCTTGCATATCTTTCAAAGCTGAGAAAGTGAAATGCAAGAGCGTAGGCCATCTGTAAAGTTTTCCGCGAAGTTCCTTCGAGACTTCAAGGGCTTGCCAGGTGACCTGTGCGATGTTGTTCACGCATGTCTTCTTGATATTGAGAAGGAGCCAATTCCTCAGACAAGACGGATGCACTCTGTGACGCCGCGCGGTCACAAGCCAACAATCTTCACTGTGGACGTGAAGAGCAACCATTCGTGGAAGCTTAGCTTCGTGAGGATCCGGCAGACGGTATGGGTGCTTCGAGTTGCGACACACCGGGAGATGGATCGCGACCCAGGCCGCAGCGAAGCGCGCAGGTTGATGGCTGAGGAAGCCTGACCTCACTCCGCCCAGGCCGAGATCAAGCTGGCCGCCGCCCTGGCCAACTGCATCCGCTCCATTTCCCTAAGCCTGCCGCCTGCAGGCGCCACCACAGGGAGCCATCCATGGCACAACTGGCGACAGCGATGGCCACTCGGAATATGTTTTTACAAAGAGTCTATCGCGCATATTGCATAGCAAGGTGCGAAGTTGGGAGATCAGTTGCCGTGCGCAGCGGGATGCTTAATGCGAAGTAGGTCAACAGTGGAACCGAGAATCTTCTCAACCAACAAATTGATGTTGCTCAATTTTTCTCCAGTTTTTTCCTCGTGCTCTTTCAGAACTCGATTTGCTAGCTCTTTATTGGAACTTGGGTTCCATAACTCTTTTTTTCCTCCAATAGGAGTATGAAATACTGATTCAAGAAGTGCCATTGAAAAGAATAAATGCAGCACTCCATCATCGAGATGGGATAAAGCTACTGCAAAATCAAGATGACTTCCGTGCAAAGATGCCGCTTCGGCTTTAAAGGTATCAAATTCTGGCTCCCCAGTCAACATTAGTTGCAGTGGGAATTCGTATGAAAATTCTAGGGCTGTTATCTCACTCATGATTTCTCCAGAAATTTTATATCTCCGATGTCTAAGAAACTATAGCTCAGAAACTTGAAAATTTTGCGTTTGATGATGAACTTCCAATAGTTACCACCTATCCAATAGGAAGGTGCCGGTGGATTGGTTAGGATGCCATAGGGGAATAGTGCACCCGAGTCAAAACGGCGCTGGCGAGCCGATCCCCGACCGGCCCAGCATGCCCACAGAGGCCCTGGCAGACGATGCAGACCCCTTCGAGCTGCTGCGCGCGGCCCTGGCCGAGATCGACCGCCGCGAGGGCTACGAGGTGCGGCTGCTGGCCGCGCTGATTGCGTGCACCATGCCGCTGACGCCGCGCTGATGCGGGATGCGTGGCCGAAGGTCTCACGCTGACAGGCGTGTGGTCCTGCTGCGCGTGCGATAGTGGACCGCTCGCGGCCAGGAGCGGCCTGTGGCGGCAGATTAAAGCGGGCGCTCAGCGTGGAGGTTACTGGACGCTGCGCGATAAAGCCGCGCAGCGTCCAGTGGACCGCCCGTTGGGGGTGTTTTCCGTCACGGGAGCAAGCTATTCAGCTTTGCGATGTACCACGGGAGAGGCAGGCCATCCACTATTTCAATCTCCACCGCTGTTCTGGCCGGAAGATCAATGCGCCACAAGTATTTTTTGTAACCAGCCGAGATATTCCAAAGTTTAGTGGTTCCAGGTGGGAATGGTTCCAGAACAAAAAAGCAGTCATTTGGCCTTTCTGGTTTTTGTGCATCGAACTTTTCTGCACACGTCATGAGGACGTATGGCAAAAAAAAGTGTGGCATGTCTTTCAGCGACCAGACATCAATTGAGTTTGCCTTCTCAATTAGTGCGTGAAACTCTTTCCACGAAAGGCGGGGTAGTAACTTTCGGCATTTTTCGTAGATCGCCACTGCGTTATCACGGACGTATTTTCTTGCAGCGTCCGCGACCGAGGGGTCACGGGGAAGAGCCTTAAGCGAATCGTAAGGTTTGTGATTGGGTTCAATTGTCGGACACAGTGCGCCGGGTTGATGTGCGAAATGGGCGACCATAGCCGCCGACTTTGCTGCACGGACTTTTATTTCCAGATTGCACATTCGACAATGCCCTGGTTCTTCTGGGCCGTATTTTTTTATCCATTCCTCGATCCTGATCAACATTTTTGTCGCATCTGTCAGATGGTAGGCTCGATCGTTTGACATTTCTTCTTCCTGTAAATCGCTATATATGGCGCGAGGAATGAATCCCCAACGTGGTGTATCCCGCAAAATCTGCGGAATCAATATGGTCCATGCGGGATATTCTGGACGCGAATTTCTCCTGGTAATGGCTTGCAGCAAAGTTTTTCAAGGGATGGCCTGTTTAAACGTCCAAGTATAAAGATTATGCAAGACGCGGCACGCGTCAACTCTGCGAACGATAGCAAGCCATAGGCCGGCACCGGGATATCCAACACCAGCGTGCAGCAAGTTAAAGGCAGGTTACGGGCGGCGCTTCTGACCGGCGGCTCAGGGTCGACATGGGCCAGACGAGAGCACTGATACCCGAAGGCGGCTGCTGAGTTCAGCCCTGGCGGCGGCGCATCCTGGCGATGCCGACCGTGGCCAGAAGGGACGATAGCGCGATAATGCCCCATTCCGACAAAGTTGGAACCGAGACTGTGGGTGGGGGTGTTGCTCCAACATGCAATGTGAGGGAGTCGCCAGCCCAAGACCATAATTACGAGCCTGGGGTCAAGCCCAGGCTCGCCAGTGTGGCGGTATTCCAAGTGGCTGTAGAGCTCAGGTGTGAGCCTGATACATAACCAAATGGCAAGAACAAGCGATTGAGCGACTTCTGCAGGCCAACCGTGTCTCCGCTGCTGCTTGATGCATCGCTCTTAAAGCCGATGCCAAAGGAGGATGGGCCCGTTATTCCCTCGTAGGCACTCACTGTCTTACTGGCGCCTAAACTCAATATTCCATGGTCCGCATGAACTAACGGAGTGAGAAGGCCAGCGGTCGCAAAATTGATGCCATTTAGATTCAAGGTCCCGCTGCCACTCGCTACAACGTTGGGTCCGTTTTGGTAGATGTATGCCGTGTACGCTGCGTGTGAATGTACACACACAACCAGAGTAGCCATAGCCGCCAACAGCTTGATCTTCATGGGTCTCCTCCAAGTTTGTGTATTTGTAACACAACGCTTGGTTTAGAAGCGACGCTAGCAGTGCAGATAGTCTTCACGCGGCCCGTCTCCCGCAACATGCGTCTATGAGCTTCGATCAGATCGCGATAGCCCTGCTGGGCGCCCTAGCGGCCTGGCTCTCCCAGGCCCGAGGAGAAGGCTGGCGCAAGTGGGCGCCAGTGTTCGGCATGCTGGGCCAGCCCTTCTGGTTTTATGCCAGCTGGCAGGCCGAGCAGTGGGGCATCTTCGTCGTGTCGATCATCTATGCCGGCGCGTGGGCCCGAGGGCTGTGGATCTACTGGATCTCGCCCCGGCGAGAACAGGGCACGGGATCAATTCAACTGGTGCCAGGCCGCAAGCCATGATCTATACGCTCCACATCGACAAGGAGGAGCCTGGTTTGTACGCAGCCCGCGTGCTTGATGGACGGGCTGAGGTCGCAGAGTTTCAGGCGTCCACCATCTCGGGCGCCATCCGCGACTGCGCTGTCGGCACGCTGCCAAGCCTTGATGGCTACAACATCTGGTACGGCCATGTTTGCATCGGCACCACGTCGCTCTATGCCATGCGTCACGACGCCGAAACGCTGGCTCAGCGGCTAGTCAGTTTGCATTCTCAGTTCGATGATTAGGCATGCTCCTTTTCGACCCGCCCCAAGGGCTGTCAGTGCGGGAATAAGCCCCTGCGGGGCGCATCTGTGCTTGCGCTAGTTTTAGTGAATATTCCCGAAAATTCACGTAACCTATTGATTTATATAATTTGTGAGCCTGACTTTTAATCCGTTGGTCGCGAGTTCGAATCTCGCAGGACCCACCAAAGAACACAAGGCCCCGTAGCAATACGGGGCCTTTTTTCTTTGCTATCGAAGAAGTAGCAAAACGGAACAGAGATTTGCGGCCCGTGTTCCGCAATTCTGGGCGTGTTCCGCAGTTCACCGAACAGGCTTCACCTTCTTGCCCACCTTGTGGCGGATGTACTGGGCTGTCATGCCCTCCGTTGTGTGTCCCAGTAGCGCCTGGGCATGGCGTATCCCGCCGTCGTCATCCAAAGTGGTAGCTGCCGTGGCGCGCAGGTCCCGAAACTGGAACTGCGCCTTTGGAATTCCGGCTGCATCCCGTGCAGTGTCGAACCGGTCGCGCCGCATGTTCTTGGTCAGCGGCTGGCCCGCCTCGTTCACCAGCAGCAAAGCGGTATCCGCTTTCAATTGGTCCTTGTAAGCCTGGATCTCGGCCAGCAGCTCTTGTAGCGCCCCTGTCACTTCGATGCGCAGCTTGGCAGCTGTCTTGCCCTGGCGTACATACAGCATGCCGCCCGCAATGTGGTCCGTGCTCATGCGCAGCACGTCCACCGGTGTCGCCGACAAGTCCCAGCCAGAAGGCGCCGACAAGTCCGACGCCCGTGCCCTGGCCGTCCTGAACGAGAAGGTGGCCGGCTGGAAGCCTGGGCAGACCATCTGGATCCTGAACAGCCTCCCCTATGCGAAGCGCTTGGAATATGGGTGGTCCAAGCAAGCGCCCGGCGGAATGGTTCGCCTGGCGGTGCAGAACTACTCCCAGACCATCAAGAAGGTCGCAGACCAAGTGAGGCGCACATGAGCATCGTTGCCATCGAGACCGCGCTGGAAGAGCGCCTGCAGACCCTGGTCACGCCACCGCCTATCGCCTGGGAGGACATGGCCTTCGAGCCGACGAGCGGCCAGGGCTATCTGCGCGTGCACCACCTGCACGACCACCCGCGCGACCTGTTCATCGAGGGCGGGCCCGCCGAGTTGCCTGGCATCTTCCAGGTGGATGGGGTGTGGCCTGCAGGCCAGGGCAAGGTTGAGGCGAAGCTGGTGGCCGAGCGAGTGGCTGCACTGTTCGCGCCGGTCCAGAGCCTCGATGCCGGAAACCACCGCATCGAACGGGCGCAGACACCGGCCATCGCCGGCAGCATGCCGGACGAATGCTGGTACACGGTGCCGGTCTCGATAATGTGGCGAGCATTCCCCAGTGTCTGAGCCGTTGAGGAATTTGGTACGTCAGTTAGATGCTATGGAGTTTCAACCAAATTGAAATTATCCCATTTGCTGCTCATAATGGCGCCGCCATACACCATGTTCCCGATGTAGACCCCCTCAACTCGCCAGTTGTTCAAGTTATTATCATAGGTAAATGTGCTTCCGGCTGGAGTCACTATCCACCCGCGGGAAAGAACTGCTCCAAGCCTAGGTAGAATATTAACGGACATATAGGCAATACGTCCACCGTTGGGTATTAGAACAGGGCTGGCAGGGGAAATGCGTCGGATACTGTCGTTAACGCCAATGCTTACGCCGTCTGTGAAGCCCTCTAGATCGACACCTAGATCGATTGGGTTGGTTATGCGTGAATCTCTAAGGAATATTTGGTAGAAGAAGTTCTTCCCATCATGTGTGTTCTTTAAAAACAAGCCAACTACGTATGTAGCATTGTTAAGATGAAATGGTGTAGTACTTGGACATTTAAATTGCACTTCTTCATAGGATGCTTCGACACCGCCGCTAAAACTCAGTGAAGAAAGGTTGGCAAGGGGCTTGGATACCTGAATTCCATCTGGAGAGCCTGCTGCATTTGGACCGTATGAGGATAGTGGGCCTTTGGGTTGTAGCAGAAGGTCGTATTCATCACCGCAGGCCAGTGTTGGGACGCCGTTGAGGCTTAATGTATATACGCCATTGAGCCATGGAGCATTTACCTTGTCGTAGCTCACTGCTGCTGTGCTATTAGAGAGAGTTCAGAGATCATTTGATCCCTGAAATGAGCTGTAGGGGATAGAGTTGTATGGATAGCGAAAAGGGCCAGGGCTGTAAACAGGATCTCTGGTAGACCACTGAACTACCGCCCAGGACGGTTTTGTCGGCGTAGTGTTCCCAACTGGAGTGGGGCCAATCGCCGTTTGCTGAGTGTTGTCATTCGCAACCCAGAGACTGCCTGGAAGTGGAGTCGTAAGAGTCCCTGCAAAAGCCGCGCTAATACCAAAACCTAGTGCAATTCCTAAGAAAGATTTCATCATTGTTCCTCAGTGGTTAAACCGCTCAAGTGGATCATGATTTCTTAGCGTTGGATATAGCTATTTTTTAGCAAAGCCAGCCGAGTAAAAGTGAAAATATATTGGTGAGCTAACATATTAGAAGCGTGCGCAAATTAACACTGTGATTGCGCGAAAGATCTCGACAGAAATAAGTCCAAGTTGCCAAGGCGCTCTGGGAGCGCTCGCCTCAGTCGCCTCGCCACCGCCCGCGAGGGCTTACTTACGCCCGCAGTTGCGGGCTTTTTCATTGAAAAGCCAACCATGGCACGCACTCCGAACGGCACGATCACGTCGGTTGCTACCGTCCTTGTGACGGCAAAAACCATCTCCGCCATCACCAACGCCGCCGAGGCCGTGGCATCGAGCACCGCTCACGGCTACAGCGTCGGCGATGTGCTGCTGATCTATAGCGGCTGGAGCCGTCTGAGCTTCCGTGCCGCGCGCGTCAAGACCGTGACCACGGATTCGTTCACGCTGGAAGGCATCGACACCAGCAACACGGAGCTGTTCACGCTTGGCAGTGGCGCCGGCTCCGCACGCAAGGCCACCACCATGGTTGACCTGGACCGCACCATGAACCACTCCAGCTCCAGCTCCAGCTCCAGCTCCAGCTCCAGCTCCAGCTCCAGCTCCAGCTCCAGCGGCGACGCCAAGACGATGAAGGTGAAGTTCATCGAGTCGGACGTGGAAATCGTGCTGAACGCCGGCTTCAACGCCGTGCAGCGCACGTTCGACATGGACGCCGACATCATCGGCACGCCGGCATACACCGCGCTGAAGATGCTGTCGGACACCAACGCCGACACCGTGGTGCGCCGCCGCGCCAAGACTGGCGCCGTGTCGCTGATCCCGGCTAAGGTCTCCTTCAACGAGGAAGAAACCCTCACCGAAGGCCAGGCCGTGACCGTCAGGGCACGTTCAACGCCCAGAACATCAGCACGCGCTACGCCGCCTGATCTCCTGACCGCCCGTCTGGCGGGTGTCTCTTCGCCTGTCTGGGCATCCCCTTGCACCGACGCAGCCGCTTCGGCGGGCGGTTGCGCACGGGCATTCATCTTCCTCCGCTGAAAGAAATCAATCATGGCCACTGCACTGCCGTCCATGCAGGCCGTGGTCAGGGCCCAGTCCGATGTCGCCAAGAGCGCTCTGGACATGGGCCTGGCTTCAAGTCGTCGGCCGACCAGATGCGCGCCTACTCGGCTTCCTCGGCCGGCGTGGCAGACGCGAGCGCGAAGACCGCCCGCTCCCTGGACGCCACCGCCACGGCGGCGCGCGCCTTCACGACCGCGATGGCCGTGGCCGGCGTTGGCTTCGGCGCGAGCGAGCTGATTGCCATGGTGGACGGCTACACCAAGTTCACGGCGCAGCTGAAGCTGGCGACGAAGGGCGCGTCGGACTACGGCGTGGCCATGGTGTCCGTGAAGCGCATCGCTACCGACGCCCAGCAGGGACTGGGTGAGGTGGGTACGCTGTACGCGCGCATTGCCAATGGCACAGCAGAACTCGGCCTGAACCAGCGCAAGCTGGCAGACATCACCGAGACCGTCTCGCTGGCCCTGAAGGTTAGCGGGGCGACCGCGTCCGAATCTTCTCGGCCATGCTGCAGCTGTCCCAGGCTTTCGCTTCGGATGTGCTGCGCGGCGAAGAATTCAACTCGGTCAACGAGGCTGCCCCCGCCTGATGAAGGCGCTGGCGGACGGCATCAACGTCCCTATGGGCGCGCTGCGCAAGATGGCGGAGGAGGGCAAGCTCACCTCCGCCGTCCTGTCCGAAGCACTGCCGAAGGCCCTGGGCCAGCTGCGTGAGGAAGCCAGGGAAGTCCAGACCATCGGCGGCGCCTTCACGGTGTTGAAGAACAACATCATGGAGATGGTGGGCGCGCAGTCCAACGCTAGCGGCACGACCAAGGCGTTTGCCGCGGGCATCAACGCACTGGCCAATAACCTGGATCTGCTGGCCGCGGCCGGCGGCGCCGTGGCTGTGGTGATGGGGGCGCGCTTCGCCGCCTCGATCACAGCCTCTGGCGTGGCCTTTGCTGCCTCCGCAGTGCAGGCCGCCCGCTATCAGGCCGCCCTGGCCAGCATGGTTGGCGTCAGCACGACCGCTGCAGCTGGCCTTGTGACCATGGGCGCGGCTGCGCGCGGTGCATCTGCCGCCATGTCGCTGCTCGGTGGCCCGGTCGGCGCTGTGCCGACCGCTGTTGGCTTGGCCGCGACCGCCTTCTACACGTTCGGCGACAGCACCAGCGCGCTCGCCAAGAGCATTGGCGGCCTGGACCAACCGCTGGAGGACCTCAAGCGCAAGATCGACGCGCTGCCGCCTGAGAAGCGCATCTCCATCATCATGGAGATCAAGGATGACGCTGTGAAGCAGGCCAAGACGGTCGAGGCGTCTTTCGTGGAGCGGGGCAACTCCGTCATGGGTGCCTTCACAGGCATGGGGGCCGTCACTGGCGCCACCATGAAGGAGTTGCAGGGCCTAAACGACCGCCTGCGCGACGCACAGCGCACCGGTGCGGACATGACTCCCATCCTGCAAGAGGCGGCGAAGTCGGCCGGCGTGAGCCAAGCCACGCTCAAGAGCTGGCTGGATCTGGCGTCGAACATCCGTGCCGCGCGCAATGCCGCCAACGACAGTCAGAACCTGGCTGCATCGGCTACGGCGGGCATCGCTGGGCCGGGAGACTTCCCATCGCCAGGGGCTTTGGAGGCAGCGTGGGCGAGCGTCAGGAGGCCGCCCAGCAAAAGCTGCTGGAGATCAGCGCTCGCCAAAACGGCATCACCAAACAGTTCACCGAGGAGATGGCCGCTTACGCAGAAGGCCTGCGCACCGGCGTGATGCTCGAGGAGGAGTACGTCGAGGCAGCGCCTTGCGTGCGCGATGTGAGGGCCGCCCTCACGCGGCAATTACCTGGGTAGTCGATGTCGCCAACAGCACAATGAAGTCAAGGCAACAAACAGACTTCAACGATGCAAGAAATGAGATGCTCCAGTTGCAATCGCAAGCTGGCTGTCGGAGTCTTCCAGCAACTGAACATTAAGTGCCCGCGCTGCGGGACGCTGAATTCCTTGAGGGTCGAGAACCCCAAACCAGAGTGCCATAGAGCGCCTTCTCAAAAAGCCGAAGGGTAAATATGGTTACTACTGTCGAACACATGACATCTGCTGCTGATTTGCAAGCGCCTATTACATCTCACTTGGTTTCTGGTTCTGCACACCATAAACTCCATCTTTGGGATGCGGCAAATGGTGCGGAATTGGTTCCAACTAATACTTGGAACACAGGAGTATATGCTGGGGGCACAAATCCTGTTGGTCAAACAAATAACGCTATTCAAGTTGGTGCGGATAAAAGTACTAGTGCACATATCGGCAACGGTGAGGTTGGTTTTTTTCTCAATGGCTTCAGCACAACTCTTAAGCCAGAGCAAAATTACTGGAGCATGTCTTTTGGAAATGCACCTCGTAATTCCAACATAATGTCTTGGTCTGGAACCAATGATTTTCACTATGCCTATAAGCAGGAATTTAAGACTATATACATGGAAGATTTCGCTTGCGGATATTCTTATGTTGGGATGTTTATCCTTGATGTAACCACGCAAAAGGTCGTAAGTGTCGTTCTTGCAGACTGGGACTCTAGGATCTCCGCTTCAGGCGGTGACTATGCGGCCATAGCACCAGTGCAGAATCCAGATGGCTCGCTTTCGCAGGTTATACCTTTTATCGGTGGTACATTGGGTAATTCTAGTTTTGTGGAAAGCTATGGGGATCATTACAATAAAGGCAATGTTGCTGGTATGATCTTTCAGCGTTATGGAACGATTACAAAGGCGAATATGCAAAACATGATCGCGGCTTTCAAGGGGCTTTCTGCAAATGCCCCTCACTATGACACGCTTGCAGCCGAAGAACTCTCCAATAATGGCGCCACTCCAACTTATCTCAAGTATTTGGATATCGCTAAAGAGCTTCGAGGCTTTACGAAAATGTCGAATAATACGTCTGACTATCAAGTGATCGGTATCGGCTTGCAGCCAGAACTTGCGAACACCAAAAATGGTCTTGATCGAGTTAAAGGTCAAGTTGGACTTACTTACAAAGACGTGGTTTTTTCGACATGGACTAATTGATTTACTCGTAGAAAACATCTGCATGGGTTCGAGGAAGTTGCATTTCTTTCCGATCTAGCCTGGGCGCCTCTGAACGCGCAACCCTTAACGGCCTCGCTTCTGCGGGGCTTTTTAGTTTCTGCCGCCACCAGGTGCACCCGGCAAAGCATGCATTGCGCATGGGGTGCAAGGCCTGCGTGGCGGCCCCAATGAAGGAGATCGTGATGCTCTACAACGCCCAGAACGCACGCGGAGCCACGGTTGTGGACATGGATTCCGGGAAGCCTCTTGCCAAGGTGCTGGAGGTGAACCCCCGGGCTGGATGGGTCAAGGTGCATCAACAACCTCTGCGCCTGGACGTGCAGGGGCGAGTCGCTGGCGAGCGCATTTGCTTCGGCTCGATCTACGCGATCCAGGGCTTGGAGTCGATGCCCTGCTTATTCCACTGTTACGGGAGGCAGTCGTGACCGCAGCGCGCGAAGTCTGGCAGTCCAACGACTGTCCTTTGGCTTGTGCAGTCGCAGCTTTTCTTCTTGGCTCCCGAAATCTAGTGGCGAATCAATGGCACCGCATAGGTGACAGGGCCCCTGGTGTTGATTGTGCTCACGCAGTTCGCATCCGCGCATGTGCCGTAAAGCGCGATGTATGCCAGCAGACCTCCGGTGAAATCGCGGCCGTGGTTGAA
>Ga0208516_100215_pt1 | contig 29500 bp, 30 predicted proteins | sample LakWasM117_HOW13_2_FD_183931 | JGI IMG/M metagenome (GOLD analysis project Ga0208516, IMG submission 183931) | Freshwater sediment methanotrophic microbial communities from Lake Washington under simulated oxygen tension - Sediment Metagenome... | ecosystem: Environmental > Aquatic > Freshwater >...
CCTCGGGCGGGTTCATGAGCAGGTCATCCGTGCGGCCCAGGTCGCCGGAGAACAGGATGCGCCGCCCGCCCACCTCCAGCAGCACGCTGGCGGCGCCCAGGATGTGGCCGGCCCGGCTGAAGGTGACGCGCCAGCTGGGAATCGGCTCGAAGGTCTTGTGGGGCTGGTGCGTGCGGAACTGCTTGAGGCAGTGCTGCGCATCGAGCCGGGTGTAGAGCGGCAGTGCCGGGGCGTGCTGCGAGAGCTGGTGGCGGTTGAGGAAGGCCGCGTCCTCTTCCTGCAGGTGGCCGCTGTCGGGCAACAGGATGGCGCACAGGTCGCGCGTGCCCGGGGTGCAGTGGATGGCCTTGGTGTAGCCGTCGCGCGCCAGCAGGGGCAGGTAGCCGCTGTGGTCCAGGTGCGCGTGGGTGAGCACCACGGCGTCGATCTGGTGGGGCGTGACGGGCAGCGGCTGCCAGTTGCGCAGGCGCAGCAGCTTGTAGCCCTGGAACAGGCCGCAGTCCACCAGCATGCTGTGCCCGTTGTGGCGGACCAAGTACTTGGAGCCGGTGACGGTGCCGGCGCCCCCCAGGAAGGTGATGTTGACGGTCATGGGTGCTACTTCCTCCTTGTGCGTGGAGCCATCGTAACGCCGGCCAAGGGGATGAAAAAAACCGCCTGGGCAGCCAGTGCGCAGGCGGTTTTTTGGGGGCGGTGCGATCAGCTGAAGAAGCTCTTGAGCTTGTCGGTCCAGCTCTCGCCGCTGGGCGAGTGGCGGGCGCCGCCCTTCTTCAGCGAATCTTCCAGTTCGCGCAGCAGCTTGCGCTGGTGCTCGGTGAGCTTGACCGGCGTTTCCACGGCGATGTGGCAATACAGATCACCGGGGTAGCTGGAGCGCACGCCCTTGATGCCCTTGCCGCGCAGGCGGAACTGCTTGCCGGCTTGCGTGCCTTCGGGGATGTCGATGGCGGCCTTGCCGGCCAGCGTGGGCACTTCGATCTCGCCGCCGAGCGCCGCCGTGATGAAGCTCACGGGCACCTGGCAGTGCAGGTCGTCGCCGTCGCGCTCGAAGATGTCGTGCTTGCGCAGGCGGATCTCGATGTACAGGTCGCCCGGGGGGCCGCCGTTGGTGCCGGGTTCGCCGTTGCCGGTGCTGCGGATGCGCATGCCGTCGTCAATGCCGGCGGGAATCTTCACTTCCAGCGTCTTCTGCTTCTTGAGCTTGCCCTGGCCCTGGCAGGTGGTGCAGGGCTCGGGGATGATCTTGCCCGTGCCGCGGCAGTGCGGGCAGGTCTGCTGCACGCTGAAGAAGCCCTGGCGCATCTGCACCGTGCCCGAGCCGCTGCAGGTGCCGCAGGTCTTGGCGCTGGTGCCGGGCTTGGCGCCGCTGCCGTGGCAGGTGTCGCATGCGTCCCAGGAGGGGATGCGGATCTGCGCATCCTTGCCGCGCGCGGCTTCCTCCAGCGTGACCTCCATGGCGTAGCTCAGGTCGCTGCCGCGGTAGACGCGGCCCGCGCCGCCCCGGCCCCCCCGGCCGCCGCCGCCCTGGCCGAACATGTCGCCGAAGATGTCGCCAAAGGCCTCGGCAAAACCGCCAAAGCCTTCGGCGCCCGGACCGCCCGGGCCGCGCATGTTCGGGTCCACGCCGGCATGGCCGTACTGATCGTAGGCGGCGCGCTTCTGCGCGTCGGACAGCATCTCGTAGGCCTCCTTGGCCTCCTTGAACTTTTCCTCGGCGGCCTTGGCGGCATCCCCCTGGTTGCGGTCAGGGTGGTGCTTCATCGCCAGCTTGCGATAGGCCTTCTTGATTTCCTCCTCGGAGGCGTTCTTGGGAACGCCGAGGATCTCGTAATAGTCTCTTTTGGACATGGATCTGTGAGCCTGGTTGGAAGCGGAACGCCGCGCTGGACTCCCTTTGCAGAGGCCCAGCGCGGCGGCTCTCGGTCAGCGCAACCGCAGCGTTAGCCCTTCTTGACTTCCTTGACTTCGGCGTCCACCACGTTGTCGTCGTCCGCAGGCTTGCTGGCCGAGGAGGCGCCGCCCGCATCGGCTGCGCCCGCGCCGGCACCCGCGGCGGCCTGGGCGGCCTGCTGGTCGGCGTACATCTTCTCGCCCAGCTTCTGACTGGCGGCCATCAGGGCCGTGGTCTTCTCGTCGATGGCGGCCTTGTCCTCGCCCTTGAGGGCTTCTTCCAGGGCCTTCACGGCGGTGGTGATCGCTTCCTTCTCGCCGGTGTCGAGCTTGTCGCCATGCTCGGCCAGGCTCTTGTTCACGCTGTGCACGGCGGCCTCGCCCTGGTTGCGGGCCTGCACCAGTTCGAGCTTCTTCTTGTCGTCGGCGGCGTTGATCTCGGCGTCCTTGACCATCTGCTGGATCTCGGCTTCCGACAGGCCGGAGTTGGCCTTGATGGTGATCTTGTTTTCCTTGCCGGTGCCCTTGTCCTTGGCGCCCACGTGCAGGATGCCGTTGGCGTCGATGTCGAACGCCACTTCGATCTGCGGCACGCCACGGGCGGCCGGCGGAATGCCTTCGAGGTTGAACTCGCCCAGCAGCTTGTTGCCGCTGGCCATCTCGCGCTCGCCCTGGAAGACCTTGATGGTCACGGCCGGCTGGTTGTCGTCGGCGGTGGAGAAGGTCTGTGCGAACTTGGTCGGGATGGTCGTGTTCTTCGTGATCATCTTGGTCATCACGCCGCCCAGGGTTTCGATGCCCAGGGACAGCGGGGTGACGTCGAGCAGCAGCACGTCCTTGCGGTCACCCGAGAGCACCTGGCCCTGGATGGCAGCGCCCACGGCCACGGCCTCGTCGGGGTTCACGTCCTTGCGCGGCTCCTTGCCGAAGAATTCCTTGACCTTCTCCTGCACCTTGGGCATGCGGGTCATGCCGCCGACCAGGATCACGTCATGGATGTCGCCCACGCTCACGCCGGCATCCTTGATGGCGGTGCGGCAGGGGGCGATGGTGCGTTCGATCAGCTCTTCCACCAGGCTTTCGAGCTTGGCGCGCGTGAGCTTGATGTTCAGGTGCTTGGGGCCCGACGCATCGGCGGTGACGTAGGGCAGGTTGATGTCGGTCGCGGCCGAATTCGACAGCTCGATCTTGGCCTTCTCGGCGGCTTCCTTCAGGCGCTGCAGGGCCAGGACGTCCTTGGACAGGTCCACGCCCTGTTCCTTCTTGAACTCGCTGATGATGAAGTCGATGATGCGCTGGTCGAAGTCCTCGCCGCCCAGGAAGGTGTCGCCGTTGGTCGACAGCACCTCGAACTGCTTCTCGCCATCGACGTCGGCGATTTCGATGATGGACACGTCGAACGTGCCGCCGCCCAGGTCGTACACGGCGATCTTGCGGTCGCCCTTTTCCTGCTTGTCCAGGCCGAAAGCCAGGGCGGCTGCGGTGGGCTCGTTGATGATGCGCTTGACGTCCAGGCCGGCGATGCGGCCAGCGTCCTTGGTGGCTTGGCGCTGGGCGTCGTTGAAGTACGCGGGCACGGTGATCACGGCCTCGGTCACGGGCTCGCCCAGGTAGTCTTCGGCGGTCTTCTTCATCTTGCGCAGGATGTCGGCAGACACCTGCTGGGCCGACAGTTTGTTGCCGCGCACTTCGATCCAGGCGTCGCCGTTGTCGGCCGCCACGATCTTGTAGGGCATCAGGTCGATGTCCTTCTGCACTTCTTTTTCAGTGAACTTGCGGCCGATCAGGCGCTTGACGGCGTACAGCGTGTTCTTGGGGTTGGTCACGGCCTGGCGCTTGGCCGAGGCGCCGACGAGGATCTCACCGTCTTCCTGGTAGGCCACGATGGAGGGCGTGGTGCGGGCACCTTCGCTGTTCTCGATCACGCGCGTGGTGTTGCCTTCCATGATGGATACGCAGCTGTTGGTCGTGCCCAGGTCGATACCAATGATTTTTCCCATGTTGTTCTCCGCGATGCTGATTGAATTTGAATGGTTTTAACTTGTGGATAACCTGGCCAGGTTCAAGCCAGGAAACACGTTTTATTTGGGGGCGGTCACCGTGACCAGGGCCGGGCGCAGGATGCGGTCGGCGATGGCATAGCCCTTTTGCAGAACCGCCACCACGGTGTTGGCGTCCTGGGCCGCCGGCACCACGCTGATGGCCTGGTGCTGGTGCGGGTCGAACTTTTCGCCGGCCGCGGGGTTGATGGCCAGCACCTTGTTGCGCTCCAGGGCCGACTGCAGCTGGCGCAGCGTGGCGTCGGAGCCCTCGCGCAGCTGCTGGGCCGTGGCATTTTGCAGTGCCAGGGCGGCGTCCAGGCTGTCGGCGACGGGCAGCATGCTCTCGGCGAAGCTCTCGATGCCGAACTTGCGCGCCTTGGCCACTTCGTCCTCGGCGCGGCGGCGGGCGTTCTCCGCCTCGGCCTTGGCGCGCAGGAACTGGTCGGCCAGATCGGCGCTCTTGGCCTTGAGCTCGGTCAGCTCTCTTTGCAGCCGTTCCATCTCGTCGGAGGCGTGGGCGGCCATGGCGGCCTCCATTTCTTCGGGGGCAAGGGTGCCGTGCTCAGGGGCGGATGGGTTGTTTTCGGACATGTCGGTGGTTCTGGGTCTTGAATGGAAACGGGAAGCCTGCCGGATGTAGGGGCATTGCCGGCGTTTTCAAGGCCGCTCCCTCTCGAAATCCGGTTTTCGGAATGCATGGCAGGCTACTGCAATGGGGTAAGTGTACAGAAGCTGCAGAAGAGGCTATAATTTTCGGCTTTGCCTTGCCACACTGCTACAGACGCAGCGGGTGGCTCAACCCAGAAGGAGTATGCATGCGTCATTACGAAATCATTTTGTTGATCCACCCGGATCAAAGCGAGCAGGTTCCCGCCATGCTCGAGCGCTACAAGGGCATGATCACCGCCGGCGGTGGCAAGGTGCACCGCGTGGAAGACTGGGGCCGCCGTCAACTGGCGTACCTGATCAACAAGCTGGCCAAGGCCCACTACCTGTGCGTGAACATCGAAGCCGACCAGGCTGTGATGGCTGAACTGGAGCACGCCTTCAAGTTCAACGACGCCGTGCTGCGCCACCTGACCGTCCAGAAGAAGAAGGCTGACACCGGCCCCTCTTCGATGATGAAGACCGTCGAGCGCGAAGAAGCCCGCAAGGTCAGCCAGGCCGAATACGCCGCTGCCAACGAGCGCTGAGCCCAGGCTTCAAGGGGAAGTGGAGAACCACGTTGCGTTGACGGCCTGTATCGCCGAGGCTGCGGCCCTGCGGTTCACGCCAGCCGGTGTTCCCGCCATCGAACTGCGCCTTGAGCACGGTTCGCGGCAGATGGAAGCCGGTCAGTTGCGCGATGTGAATGCGGTTCTGAAAGCGGTGGCTTTTGGCGCCATGGCAGAGCGGCTGGCCCGCCAGCCCATCGGCAGCCTCTGGCGCTTCACCGGTTTTCTGGCCACGCCGCGCAACGGCAAGCACCCTGTGCTCCACGTCCAGGATATTCAACAAGATTAATTTTCGAGAGGTCCGAAATGGCCGCATTCAAGAAGTTCAACAAAGACAAGCGCCCCAAGCGCAACACCCAATCGCTGCTGTTCAAGCGCAAGCGCTTCTGCCGCTTCACCGTCACTGGCGTCGAAGAAATCGACTACAAGGACGTGGACACCCTGCGTGACTTCATCGCTGAAAACGGCAAGATCATCCCCGCGCGCCTGACCGGCACGCGCGCCATCTTCCAGCGCCAGCTCAACACCGCCATCAAGCGTGCCCGCTTCCTGGCCCTGGTGCCCTACAGCGACCAGCACAAGATCTAAGGAGCACAACCCATGCAAATCATCCTGCTCGACAAGGTTGTGAACCTCGGTAACCTCGGCGAAATCGTCAAGGTCAAGGACGGCTACGCCCGCAACTTCCTGATCCCCGCCGGCCGCGCCCGCCGTGCCACGGCAGCTGCCAAGGCCGAGTTCGAAGCCAAGCGCGCCGAACTCGAAAAGGCCGCCGCCGAGAAGCTGGCTGCAGCCCAGGCCGAAGGCGAGAAGCTCGCCGGCGGTACCGTCAAGCTGACGCAGAAGTCCGGTGTGGACGGCCGCCTGTTTGGCTCCGTCACCAACCACGACATCGCCGAAGAGCTGAACAAGCAAGGCTACAAGGTTCTGAAGTCGCAGATCCGCCTGCCCAACGGCCCGATCAAGATGGTCGGCGACAGCACCGTGAGCGTGGCCCTGCACACCGACGTGGTGGTGGAAGTCACGGTTTCGGTCTACGGCGAAACCGCCTGATCGCTGCCTGCAGCCCCCCGCAAGAACCGCCTCCGGGCGGTTTTTGTTTTTCTGGCCATGCACCAGCTGTGCACGCCTTGTCCAGCGTTTGTCCACAGGCTGCGCACAGGGTTGTGCGATGACGGCCAGGGCCACCGTTGTTAGGATCAAAGGCTCGCCCCGAGGAATCCCATGTTTGATGTACCGATGCCCGTGGACGACGGGTTCGCGCCCTACGACCGCCAGATCGCGCAGCTGCGCGTGCCCCCGCATTCGATCGAGGCCGAGTCGAGCGTGCTGGGGGGGCTGCTGCTGGACAACCATGCCTGGGACCGCGTGGGCGACCTGCTGGTCGAGAGCGATTTCTACCGCCATGAGCACCAGCTGATCTTCTCGGCCATTGCCACGCTGGTCAATGCCAGCAAGCCGGCCGACGTGATCACGGTGTACGAGCAGCTGCAGAGCCTGGGCAAGTCCGAGGAAATCGGCGGCCTGGCCTACCTGAACTCGCTGGCGCAGTACGTGCCCAGCGCCAGCAACATCCGCCGCTACGCCGAGATCGTGCGCGAGCGCGCCATCCTGCGCAAGCTGGTCACCGCCAGCGACGAGATTGCCACCAACGCCTTCAACCCGCAGGGCAAGCCGGTGGACAAGATCCTCGACGAGGCCGAACAGAAGATCTTCAACATCGGCGAGGAAGGCTCGCGGATGAAGCAGGGCTTCCAGAGCATGGACACCCTGGTGGTGGACCTGCTCGACCGCGTGCAGGAGATGGCCGACAACCCGAACGACATCACCGGCGTGCCCACGGGCTTCATCGACCTCGACCGCATGACCTCGGGCCTGCAGGCGGGTGACATGGTGGTGCTGGCGGCGCGCCCGTCCATGGGCAAGACGGCATTCGCCGTGAACATCGCCGAGCATGTGGCGCTCAACGAAGGCCTGCCCGTGGCCATCTTCTCGATGGAAATGGGCGCGGCCCAGCTCGCGGTGCGTATCGTGGGCTCCATCGGCCGCATCAACCAGGGCAACCTGCGCACCGGCAAGCTCTCCGACGATGAATGGCCGCGTCTGACCGAGGCCATCGAGCGGCTGCGCACGGTGTCGCTGCACATCGACGAAACCCCGGGCCTCACGCCCAGCGAGCTGCGCGCCAATGCGCGGCGCCTGGCGCGCCAGTGCGGCAAGCTGGGCCTGATCGTGGTCGACTACCTGCAGCTCATGAGCGGCTCCAGCGGTTCGCAGGGCGAGAACCGCGCCACCGAGCTGGGCGAGATTTCGCGCGGCCTGAAGATGCTGGCCAAGGAACTGCAGTGCCCGGTGATCGCGCTCTCGCAGCTCAATCGCTCGGTGGAGCAGCGCACCGACAAGCGCCCCATGATGTCCGACCTGCGCGAGTCCGGCGCCATCGAGCAGGATGCCGACATCATCATGTTCATCTACCGCGACGACTACTACAACAAGGACAGCAAGGAGCCGAACGTGGCCGAGGTCATCATCGGCAAGCAGCGTAACGGCCCGACCGGCACGGTGAAGCTGTTCTTCCAGAAATCGCAGACACGCTTCGAGAGCCTGGCCATGGGATCGGGCGACGATTTCTAAACTTGCCCACCCCCGGTGGGCCAGGGTGTCGTTTTTTTCCAAGACGGCATGCCCGGGCACGCATAAGCTGGCGGCTTCGTTTGAAAGGAGCCGTTCCCATGCGATTTGGATACACCATTCTCTATGTGCCCGATGTCCGGGCCGCCCTGGCCTTCTATGGCAAGGCCTTCGGCCTGCCCACGCGCTTTCTGCATGAAAGCGGTGATTGGGGTGAACTGGACACCGGTAGCACATCACTGGCCTTCTGCGCGCACGGCCTGCTGACACAGATGGGCAAAACGGTGGCGGCACCGGATGCCAGGCAGCCCTGCTTTGAAGTCGCGCTGGTCACCGACGACGTGGCGGCGGCCTATGCGCAGGCCCTGGCGCAGGGCGCGCTGCCCTTGCAGGCCCCTCAGGACATGCCCTGGGGCCAGACCGTGGCTTATGTACAGGATCTCAACGGGTTCTGGGTGGAACTGTGTTCGCCCATGGGGTGAGCCGCCGACTTATTCAAACCCCGATTGCCGCAGCAGGGTCAGGCGTTGCGCGTCGCGCTGCAACTGGGTGGGCGTGCAGCCCAGCCAGCGGCGAAAGGCAAGATTCATGTGCGCCTGATCGGCGTAGCCGTGGGCGGCAGCCACCTCGGCCAGGGGCCAGGTGTGGTGCAGGTCCAGGCTGAGGGCCGTTTGGCGAACACGGGCCAAAGTCCGCCAGAAGGTGGGCGTCTGTCCCGTCTGCGCTCGCACCAGGCGTTCGAGCGTGCGCGGGCTCACGCCCAGTGAGTTTGCGGCATGCGCCACCGAAGGCGCCGTGGCCAGTGCCTGCAGGGACTCCTGGATCCGCGGGTCCCGTGTGCTGGATTCGGCCAGCAGGGTCAGTGCCCGGCTTTCATCCTCCAGGTCGAGCGCGTGGGCGCACCGCAGCAGCGTTTCGGTATCCACCACGGTGCCTGGGGCGAGTCGGTAGCCGCAAAGAAGCGCTCCGACAGGCAGGGCAATGGTTTCGGCTCGCATGGACAACGCGTAGACATGCCATTGCACTGCGCCGCCAGGCAAGGCGATGCCCACCAGGTCCTGGCAGCCATCGGGGGGAATCCAGGCCTGCTCCTGCGTGCCGGTGGCGCATTGGTGGCGCCACATGCCGAGCAGGGTGGGTGCCATCGCTCAGATGCTGCGCCGGCTCAAAGCACGTCGCTGGCGAAGTCCGCCAGGCGTGAGCGCTCGCCACGCGCCAGGGTGATGTGGCCGCTGTGCGGCCAGCCCTTGAAGCGGTCCACGGCGAAGGTCAGGCCCGACGAGCCCTCGGTGAGGTAGGGCGTGTCGATCTGCGCCAGGTTGCCCATGCAGATGATCTTGGTGCCGGGGCCGGCGCGGGTGATCAGCGTCTTCATCTGCTTGGGCGTGAGGTTCTGCGCCTCGTCGATGATGACGTATTTGTTCATGAACGTGCGCCCGCGCATGAAGTTCATGCTCTTGATCTTGATGCGGCTGCGGATCAGCTCGTTGGTGGCCGCGCGGCCCCATTCGCCGGCGTTGCCGCCGTCGCCCTTGGCGAGGAATTCGAGGTTGTCGTCGAGTGCGCCCATCCAGGGGCCCATCTTCTCCTCCTCGGTGCCGGGCAGGAAACCGATGTCCTCGCCCACGCTCACGGTGGCGCGGGTCATGATGATTTCGGTGTAGCGGCGGTCGTCCAGCACCTGCGTCAGGCCGGCGGCCAGTGCCATCAGCGTCTTGCCGGTGCCGGCCGTGCCGGCGAGGGTGACGAAATCGACCTCGGGGTCCATCAGCAGGTTGACGGCGAAGTTCTGTTCGCGGTTGCGCGTGGTCACGCCCCAGACGGCGTTCTTGGCGTGGCCGTAGTCCTTCAGGGTCTTGAGCACGGCGGTCTTGTCGCGGATTTCGCTCACGCGCGCATACAGGCTGGGCTCGCCCGGGGCCTCGAAGTAGACGAACTGGTTGATCATCAGTTGCGGCACGATGGGGCCGCTGATGCGGTAGAAGGTGTGGGCGCCGCTCTGCCAGCTTTCGACGGCCTTGCCGTTGCGGTTCCAGAAATCGGGCGGCAACTGCAGTACGCCGGAATACAGCAGATCACCGTCTTCCAGCGCCTTGTCGTTCTGGTAGTCCTCGGCGGGCAGGCCCAGGGCGCGCGCCTTGACGCGCATGTTGATGTCCTTGGACACCAGCACCACCTCGCGCGGCGCATGCAGCTTGCGCAGGGCCTCGACCACGCCCAGGATCTGGTTGTCCGCCTTGCCCTGGGGCAGGCTGGTGGGCAACTGGTAGTCCAGCGCGGCGGTCTGGAAGAACAGGTTGCCGCCCGCGCCACGCTGGCCGGTGGAGTCGAGCTTGAGGCCCTTGCCCATGTCGGCACCCTGCGCGGCGGCCAGGGCATCGAGGGCGCGGCTGACCTGGCGGCCGTTGCGCGCCACTTCGGTCATGCCTTTCTTGTGGGCATCGAGTTCTTCGAGCACGATCATCGGCAGGTAGATGTCGTGTTCTTCGAAGCGGAACAGGCAGCTCGGGTCGTGCAGCAGCACGTTGGTGTCGAGCACGAAAAGCTTGGCCGGGCCGGTGCTGCGGGCCTTGCGGGTGCGTGGTGCCGGCGCGGGCGCGGGCGCCGGGGCTGGAGACGGCTGGACGGCAGGCAACGTGTCGGGCGTCCGGGCCACGGATGGGGGCACGGCGGTGGGGGCGGGCGTGGGCTCCACCGCCTTGGCGGCGCGGCGGCCACGCGGGGCGGGAGCCGTGTCGCCGTTGAGGGGGCGAGCGGCGCGTGCGCGGGAGGGGGCTGCCTCGGCGGTGGTGGCCACCGGCGTGGAGGGGGCGGCTTTGCGCGCGCTGGCGCGGCGGGGGGCTTCTTCGGTGCCTGCGGCGGGCGCAGCGTTGAGCAGGAAGGCTTCAGGGGGGAGCTGGGCGGCGCGCCGGGTGGGGGCGGGTGGCAGGGGCATGGTGCTAAAGGCCTCGGTCGGGGTATTCAGAAAGCAAAAAGCCGCCTGGAGGCCAAGGCGGCTTTGCAAAGGGAGAGGGGCGTTGCGCGGTGCAGCGGCATTGGGCCATTATGCATGGCGATGGTGACAGCCACCGCCTTGCGCGAGGCCGCTGCCGTCAGGCGGCTTTCTTCAGGGTCGTCTTGAGGGATTTGACGGCCTTGAGCACTTCGTCCACGTGGCCGGGAACCTTCAGGCCACGCCACTCCTGCACCAGCAGGCCATCGGGGCCGATGAGGAAGGTGCTGCGCTCGATGCCCTTGACCTTCTTGCCGTACATGATCTTGTTCTTGACCACGCCGAACATATGGCACATCTTTTCTTCGGTGTCGGCGATGAGGTCGAACGGGAGTTCGAGCTTTTCCTTGAATTCGTCGTGCGACTTCATGTTGTCGCGCGAAACGCCGAACACGGCGGCGCCGGCCTTGGCGAAATCCTTGTACTTGTCGCGGAACTGCATCGCTTCGGTGGTGCAGCCGGGGGTGTTGTCTTTGGGGTAGAAGTACAGGACCAGGACCTGGCCGTTATGGGAAGTGTTGGAAACCTTGACCCCGCTGGTCGCATTGGCTTCGAATTCAGGAAGGGGCTTGTTGACAACGATCGCCATATGTCTTCTATCTCTCAGGGTGAGGTCGTTGAAAAGCCGGTGGTACTTGAATGTTCTTCTTCTTGGGTGCCGCCGACCGCAACATGCAATTTTACCCTGAAACACCCGTGCCGGGTCAGGACGGAGGGGTTTCGAGGATCAGGGCTGCGATGACATTGCGCCCTTCGCCAGCGAGGATGTTGTAGGTGCGGCAGGCGGCCGCGGTGTCCATCGTCTCGATGCCGATGCGCCGCGCCATCAGGGGCTGGAGCCACGCCGGCGGAACAAAGCGCAGGCGGCTGCCACTGCCCAGCAGGATCAGCTCGGCGTCGTGCCGGGCCAGGTCGGCGAAATGCCCGGGTGTCAGATCCTCGAAGCGGGCACAGGGCCAGGCTTCGCGCAGACCGCGCGAGCCCAGCAGCAGGCTGGTATGGATCTTCTCCGTTCCCACGCCGAGCCAGCCGGGGCCGTAACCGGTGATGCTGTGGGCGTCGAAGCGTTCGGGCTGGAATTTCATGGCATGGGTGGGGTGTGAGAGGGGCGCCGCGGCGGACAGCCCGGGCCGTGGAACTGTGGTCAAATTATAGGTTTCGCCGGGGGCGTTGCCTTCGGCGGGCCTTTGCCACAGCACCACGACCGCGCATGAAAACCGTACTCAAGTCCACCAAGCTCAACAACGTTCTCTACGATGTTCGCGGCCCCATCGTGGACGCGGCCCGGCAAATGGAGGACGAGGGCCAGAAGATCATCAAGCTGAACATCGGCAACATGGCGCCGTTCGGCTTCGATCCGCCCGAGGAGGTGGTGCAGGACATGGCGCGCAACCTGCCCGATTCGGCCGGCTACTCCGACAGCAAGGGCATTTTCGGGGCGCGCAAGGCCGTCATGCACTACACGCAGCAGCAGGGCATCGCGGGCGTGACGCTCGACGACATCTACCTGGGCAACGGCGCGAGTGAACTCATCGTCATGGCAACGAACGCGCTGCTCAACGACGGCGACGAACTGCTGCTGCCCGCGCCCGACTACCCGCTGTGGACGGCGGCCACCAGTCTCTCGGGCGGCGTGCCGGTGCACTACGTGTGCGACGAGTCCAACGGCTGGATGCCCAGCCTGGAGGACATGCGCGCCAAGATCACGCCGCGCACGCGCGGCATCGTCGTCATCAACCCGAACAACCCCACGGGCGCGCTCTACAGCGACGCGCTCTTGCGCGGCATCGTGCAACTGGCGCGCGCGCACGACCTGGTGCTGCTGGTGGACGAGGTGTACGACAAGGTGCTGTACGACGGCGTGCGCCACACGGCCATGGCCAGCCTGTCCACCGACGTGCTCACGCTCACCTTCAACTCGCTCTCCAAGGCCTACCGTTCCTGCGGCTACCGCGCGGGCTGGATGGTGGTCTCGGGCGACAAGCGGGCCGCGCGCGACTACATCGAGGGGCTGAACATGCTGGCCAACCTCAAGCTTGGCTCCAACGTACCGGGGCAGTGGGCCATCCAGACGGCGCTGGGCGGCTACCAGAGCATCAACGACCTCATCAAGGAAGGCGGCCGCCTGCGCCGCCAGCGTGACCTGGCCTACGAACTGATCACGAAGATCCCCGGCGTCAGCTGCGTCAAGCCCCAGGCGGCGCTGTACATGTTTCCGCGCCTCGACCCCGAGATGTACCCCATCGAGGACGACCGCCAGTTCTTCATGGAAGTGCTGCGCGCCACGCGCGTGATGCTGGTGCAGGGCTCGGGCTTCAACTACCCCGACAACCAGCATTTCCGCATCGTCTTCCTGCCGCACGAGGACGATCTGCGCGAGGCCATCGAGCGGCTGGCGGGCTTCCTGGCCCAGTACCGGCAGCGCCACGCGAAGGCTTGAAGCTATTGTTTTTGTAGCGCCCTGCGATGGATGTACGGGCGTTTTAGGCATTTTTTACTGAGAGTTTTCTGATGAAACCCATCCAAGTAGGCCTTCTGGGCATCGGCACCGTCGGCAGCGGCGTGTTCAACGTGCTGCAACGCAACCAGGAAGAGATCCGCCGCCGCGCGGGCCGTGGCATTGAGATCGCCATGGTCGCCGACCTGGATGTGGAGCGCGCCCGTTCGGTCGTGGGTGAGGGCGTGCAGGTCGTCAACGACGCCCGTGCCGTCATCGCCAACCCCGACATCGATATCGTGATCGAGCTGATCGGCGGCTACGGCATCGCCAAGGCCCTGGTGCTCGAAGCCATCGCGGCGGGCAAGCACGTGGTCACCGCCAACAAGGCGCTGCTGGCCGTGCACGGCACCGAAATCTTCGCCGCCGCGTCCGCCAAGGGCGTGATGGTGGCCTTCGAGGCCGCCGTGGCCGGGGGCATCCCCATCATCAAGGCGCTGCGCGAGGGTCTCACGGCCAACCGCATCCAGTGGATCGCCGGCATCATCAACGGCACCACCAACTTCATCCTGTCCGAGATGCGCAGCAAGGGCCTGGACTTCGACGTGGTGCTCAAGGAGGCGCAGCGCCTGGGCTACGCCGAGGCCGACCCCACCTTCGACATCGAGGGCGTGGACGCGGCCCACAAGGTCACGCTGATGAGCGCCATCGCCTTCGGCATCCCCGTGCAGTTCGACAAGGCCTACGTCGAGGGCATCACCCAGCTCGGCGCCGCCGACATCAAGTACGCCGAGCAACTGGGCTACCGCATCAAGCTGCTGGGCATCACCAAGCGCGCCGACAAGGGCGTGGAACTGCGCGTGCACCCCAGCCTGGTGCCCGTCAAGCGCCTGATCGCCAACGTCGAGGGCGCCATGAACGCCGTCGTGGTGCAGGGCGATGCCGTGGGCACCACGCTGTACTACGGCAAGGGCGCGGGCAGCGAGCCCACGGCCAGCGCCGTGATCGCCGACCTGGTGGACATCGCCCGCCTGCACACGGCCGACCCCGAGCACCGCGTGCCCCACCTGGCCTTCCAGCCCAACACCCTGGCCGATGCCATGGGCTCCCTGCCCGTGCTGCCCATGAGCGAAGTGGTCACCAGCTACTACCTGCGCCTGCGCGTCGCCGACCAGGCCGGCGTGCTGGCCAAGGTCACCGGCATCCTGGCCGGCGCCGGCATCAGCATCGACGCCGTGCTGCAGCGCGAGGCCGACGAGGTGGGCGGCGAGGGCTCCACCCAGACCGACCTCATCATCCTCACGCACGACACGCGCGAAGGCACCATGAACGACGCCATTGCCCAGATGCAGGCCCTGCCCACGGTGCTGGCCCCCATCACGCGCATCCGCAAGGAAGAGCTGAACTAGGGAAACGAGAACGCCATGCTGTACCTCTCCACGCGCGGCCACCCGGACCGCAAGCATTTCTGCGACATCCTGCTCGAAGGCCTGGCGCCCGACGGCGGGCTGTACCTGCCCGAGCGCTACCCGCAGATCGACGACGCCGCGCTTACGCGTCTGCGCCGCGCCTACCATGAGCAGGGCTACGCCGAGCTGGCGTTCCAGATCCTCTCGCTCTACATCGACGACATCCCCGCCGCCGACCTCAAGGCGCTGTGCGAGAAGACGTACACCGCCGAGGTCTTCGGCACCGGCGAGATCGTGCCGCTGCGCCACCTCGAAGACGGCCTGTGGCTCGAAGCCCTGTCCAACGGCCCCACGCTGGCCTTCAAGGACATGGCCATGCAGCTGCTGGGCAACCTGTTCGAGTACGAACTGGGGCGCCGTGGCGAGCAGCTCAACATCCTGGGCGCCACCAGCGGCGACACCGGCAGCGCGGCCGAATACGCCATGCGCGGCAAGCAGGGCGTGCGCGTCTTCATGACCAGCCCGCACGGCCGCATGAGCGCCTTCCAGCAGGCGCAGATGTTCAGCCTGCAGGACGAGAACATCCACAACATCGCTGTGCAAGGCGTGTTCGACGACTGCCAGGACATCGTCAAGGCCGTCAGCAACGACCTCGAATTCAAGCGCCAATACAAGATCGGCACCGTCAACTCCATCAACTGGGCGCGCCTGCTGGCGCAGGTGGTGTACTACTTCGCGGGCTACGTGCAGGCGACCGAAAGCAATGACCAGAAGGTCAGCTTCACGGTGCCGTCGGGCAACTTCGGCAACATCTGCGCCGGCCATGTAGCGCGCAGCATGGGCCTGCCGATCGACAAGCTCGTGGTGGCGACGAACGAGAACGACGTGCTCGATGAGTTCTTCCGTACCGGCATGTACCGCGTGCGCGGCAGCGCCGACACGCACGAGACCTCCAGCCCCTCCATGGACATCAGCAAGGCCAGCAACTTCGAGCGCTTCGTGTTCGACCTGCTGGGCCGCGATGGCGCCCAAACGAAGGCGCTGTTCGGCGACGCGCTGGCCCGCGAGGGGCACTTCGACCTGGGCCGTGACCCGCGCTTCGCCTTGGCCGCCACGCGCTACGGCTTCGAGAGCGGCAAGAGCACGCACGCCGACCGCCTGGCCACCATCCGCGACACCTTCCAGCGCCATGGCGTGACCATCGACACCCACACCGCCGACGGCGTGAAGGTGGCGCGCGAGCACCGGGGCGACACCGGCGTGCCCATGATCGTGCTGGAGACCGCCCTGCCCATCAAGTTCGCCGAAACCATCGTCGAGGCCCTGGGCCACGCACCCGAGCGCCCGGCCAAGTTCGCCGGCATCGAAGACCTGCCCAAGCGCGTGCAGGTCATGCCGGCCGATGTGCAGCAGATCAAAGCCTACATCGAACGCCATTGCGTCTGAAGCGAAAATGCGCTCCAGCGCTTGTATATCAAGCGCTGGTAGCTATGATTTGAATAGCGTTCCAAGGACGGGCCGATGAAAGTAGCGGGCTTTGCCGGGTATTCCGGCAGCGGCAAGACGACGCTGATCGAGCAGATCATTCCCCTGCTGCGCCAGCAGGGCTTGCGGGTTTCGGTGGTCAAGCATGCGCACCACCGCTTCGACATCGACCACCCGGGCAAGGACTCGCACCGCCACCGCGAGGCCGGTGCCTTCGAGGTGGTGATCGCCTCCGACCGGCGCCTGGCGCTGGTGCGCGAGTTCGAGCGGCCCGCGCAGCTGACGGTGCACCAGATGCTGGCCGAGCTGTACGACGGCGTGGACTGGGTCCTGGTCGAGGGCTTCAAGGAAAGCGACATCCTCAAGGTCGAGGTCTGGCGCGCGCCCGAACCGGGCCGGGAAGAGCGCCCGGTGCGCTACCCCGAAGACGATTTCGTCGCCGCCGTGGCCACCGACAGCCCCGGCCTGCTGCCCGTGCCCACGCAACTGCCGGTGCTCGACCTGAACCAACCCGCGCAGGTGGTGCAGTGGCTGCTGCAGCAGGCCGACCGCTTTGAATACGACGGGGACATGCGCGGAGGCCTGCTGTGAGTCCCCGCCCCCCCCTGATGCCGCTGGACGAGGCGCTGGCCGCCCTGCTGGCGCGGGCCACCCCCCTGGCCGGCGCCGACACCGTGAGCACCTTCGATGCCGACGGCCGCGTGCTGGCGCAGGACCTGGTCTCGCCGCTGCAGGTGCCGCCGCACGACAACAGCGCCATGGACGGCTATGCCCTGCGCTGCGCCGATGTGCCCCAGCCCGGCAGCGTGCTGCCGGTGTCGCAGCGCATCCCCGCCGGCAGCGTGGGTGCGCCGCTGCAGCCCGGCACGGCCGCGCGCATCTTCACCGGCGCGCCCGTGCCCGCCGGGGCCGATGCCGTGGTCATGCAGGAGGAATGCACGGCCGAGGGCGATGCCGCCGTGCGCGTGCAGGCCGTGCCCCGGCCGGAGCAGAACATCCGCCGCGCTGGCGAGGACATCGCCCGGGACGCCGTGGTGCTGCGGGCCGGCACCCGCCTGACCCCCGCTGCGCTCGGCCTGGCCGCCAGCATCGGCCTGGCTGCCGTGCCGGTGGCGCGCCGCCCGCGCGTGGCGCTGTTCTCCACGGGCGACGAGCTTGTCATGCCCGGCGACGTGGCCCCGCAGCAGCTGCCACCCGGCGCCATCTACAACAGCAACCGTTTTTTCCTGCGTGCCCTGCTGCAGCGCCTGGGCTGCGAAGTCACCGACTTCGGCACCGTGCCCGACCAGCGCGCGGCCACCATCGAGGCCCTGCAGCGGGCCAGCGCGGGCCACGACTTGGTCCTCACCAGCGGCGGGGTCTCCGTGGGCGAGGAAGACCACATCAAGCCCGCCGTGCAGGCCCTGGGGAGGCTCGACCTGTGGCAGATCGCCATCAAGCCCGGCAAACCCTTCGCCTGCGGGCAGGTCGGCAAGGCCCATTTCCTGGGGCTGCCAGGCAACCCGGTGGCCAGCTTCGTCACCTTCGCCATGCTGGTGCGGCCCTTCCTGCTGCGCCTGCAGGGCCTGCGCGATGTTGCTCCTGAAACAATAGCTGTTCGCGCAGATTTCACCTGGCCCAAGGCCGATAAACGCCGTGAATTCCTGCGCGTGCGCCGCAATGCGGCGGGCGGGCTGGACCGGTTCCCCCACCAGGGCTCGGGCGTGCTCACCTCCACCGTCTGGGGCGACGGCGTGGTGGACAACCCGCCGGGCCAGACCATCGCACCCGGCGACACGGTGCGCTACATCGCGTTTTCGGAGTTATCGGCATGAAGATCACCGTGCGCTATTTCGCCTCCATCCGCGAGGCCGTGGGGCAGGGCAGCGAGGCCGTGGAAACCGCCGCCGCCACCCTGGGGGCGCTGCGCGACGAACTCATCGCCCGGGGCGGCCCGCACGCCGCCAGCCTGGCACGCGGCCGGGCCGTGCGCATGGCGCTCAACCAGGTGCTCAGCGACGAGGCCGCCGCCTTCAACGACGGGGCGGAAGTGGCGTTCTTCCCGCCCGTCACCGGCGGCTGAGATTTCGCTCAGGGGCTGCATGGGGTTGGGGAAAGCCCTGCCCTGAGGAATCTTGCGCGCCCGCTTGAAAAAACATCATCGGGCCGGGGCCCCCACGCGCGGGGGCCGTCCATTAGTCTTGCGCCTTCGAACACGCTCCACGGCCTGCGCCTGGTGACAGAGCTGGCGGGGCTGCCGCCGTGGTTGCGTGGTGTAGTGCGCGCGGGAGCCAGCCCGCCATGAACCTGATGCGGGCGGCCCATGCGAATCCTTGACCTTGCGCTCCAACCCGCGGCCTGGCTGCTGCGCCCCCTGGGCCTGCGCGGCCGGCTGCTCCTGCTGGCCTGCCTGGTGCTGGCGCTGGGCCCCATGGCCGCGATGCGGGCCTGGAGCGGTGCGCAGCCCTGGCTGGGGCTGGGGGGCGTGCTGTGGTGCACGGCGCTGTACCTGTTTGCCGGATTCGCCCGCGAGCTGCTCTTGCAGGCCGGGGCCCTGGCCCGCATCGCCCGCAACAACGCCCAGGGGGACTTGTCGCAAGCGGTGGTGGTTCCCGGCCAGGGTGCGCTGGCGCAGGCCGGGCAGCACCTGGAATCCATGAACGAGAACTTCTCGGGCCTGGTGGGCACGGTGCGCAACCAGGCCGTGCACGTGGCCCAGGCGGGCACCTCGCTCACGGCGAACATGCAGGACCTCTCGCAGCGCACCGAGGCCCAGGCCGCCAGCCTGGAGCAGGCCAGCGCCAGCATCGGGGCGCTCAGCGAATCGGTGCAGGCCACGGCGCAGCGGGCCAAGGCGGTGGACGCGCTCACGCGCCGCGTGCGCTCCGAGGCCGACGCCGGCGCCGGCGCCATGGAGGCCGCCGCTGCCGCCATCGCCGATATCGCCGCGGGCTCGCGCCGCATGGGCGAGATCGTCAACGTGATCGACGGCATCGCCTTCCAGACCAACATCCTCGCGCTCAATGCCGCCGTGGAGGCGGCGCGCGCGGGCGAGAGCGGGCGGGGCTTTGCCGTCGTGGCCAGCGAGGTGCGCACCCTGGCGCAGCGCAGTGCCACGTCGGCCAGCGAGATCCGCACCCTGATCGAGCACGCGGGGCGCCAGGTGGACACGGGGGTGGCGCGCACCGATGGCGTCAAGACCCGCCTGCGCACGGTGGTGCAGGGCGTGCGCGAGGTGGCCGACGGCCTGGCCGTGATCGCCCAGGCCAGCGACGAGCAGAGCATGACGCTGGGCGAAGTGGCGCAGGCGGTCCGGGAGCTGGACCAGATCACGCAGCGCAACGGCAGCATGGTCGAGCAGGCCCTGCATTCCACCCTGGGGCTGCGCGACCGGTCTTCCAGCCTCAGTGCCTCGGTGGCCGCCATCCGGCTGCGCCGGGGCACCGCCGACGAGGCCCATGCCCTGGTCTGCCGGGCGGCGCAACTGGTGGAACAAAAGGGCCTGGCGGCTGCAGCGGGGCCGTTCCACGACCCTGCCGGGGCGTTCCGCGACCGCGACCAGTACATCTTCGTGTTCGACCGACAGGGCGTCTACCAGGTGTTCGGCTCCACGCCCGCCATGGTGGGCAAGACCGTGCACGACGTGCGCGGCCTGGACGGCCCCTTCGTGCTGCGCGAGTTCTTCGCGGCCGCACAGCGCGGCGGCGACTGGGTGGACTACGAGGTGGTGAACCCCGTGACCGGCGCCGTGGACGAAAAAACCTCCTTCATCCTGCCGCTGGGCGCGGACCGCGTGATGGGCTGCGGCGTCTTCAAGCCCAAGGGTGGCTTCAGCCTGCAGGCGCAGTAGTGCAACCGCTAGGCTTCCAGCCGGGGGCAGGGCCACTGCAGCAGCTCGGCCAGCCGCATGGTGACCCAGGTGGCCTCGGGCACCGACACACCGGATTCGGCCGTGCACAGCCCGGCATGGATGCGCAGCAGGATTTCGGACTCCGACGGTGCCTGCACGTGGTACAGCGTCTGCGCCTGCTCCACCAGGTGGTTGGCCAGGTCTTCGCACAGCTCGTAGCGCTGGCGCACCACGTCCGCGCGCTCGCGCAGGCGGCCCCGGGCGTCGCTGTGGACGGCGGTGAAGGAGGGGGGGACAAGGATCTGGTTGTCGTCGTCGTGCATACCGATCAATCGGGCGTGAACTGCCGCTCGAAGCGCGCCATGTCCGGCTCCAGCTCGAAGCTCACGAGCTGTCCCATCTTCATGTCGGCGAGCCGGCAGGCCGCGAACAGGCTGGCCTTGCCGGCCAGGTGGTAGTCGGGCAGGTGGATCAGCGCGTAGGGGTGGGGCAGGAACAACTGGTGCTCGAAAATCGTGCGGTGTTCGTTGCGCGGCGACGGGAACAGCTTGTAGCCGTCGATGGTGATGGTCTGGGTGGCCATGGCTTGGATCGGTGAAAAGGGGCGTTACAGTGCTGACCATCCTATAGACAATCCCGTCGACACGTGAAAGGGCGCCATGGCGCGAACGAAGAATGAATGGGCCACCAAGGTGTTCGCGCTGATCCGCGCGGGCAACTTGGACGCGGCCAAGGCGCAGATCAAGGTAGCGCCCACCGTGGGCGACATCACCCGGCTGCAGGCCCTGCTGGCCGAACTCCCGCCTTCCCCGGCCCTGCGGCTGCTGGCCGCGTTCGTCGAGGAAGAGCGTGCCCTGCTGGCCGCGCCGCGCCTGCACCGTTCGCCATGATCCTTTTTGCACCGCTCCGACCATGACCCCACCGCGCGTCTCCATCCAGACCCAGGATTTCGATGTTTCCGCCGAACTCGCCGCCCTGCGCGCGCAGGACAAGCGCGTGGGCGCCGTGTGCTGCTTCGTCGGCACGGTGCGCGACCGCAATACGGGCGAGGGTGACGCCGTCGCCTCGATGGAGCTGGAGCACTACCCCGGCATGACCGAGAAATCCATCGAGGCCATGATCGACACGGCCTTCGGGCGCTTCGATATTTTTGGCGCCCGCGTCATTCACCGCGTGGGCCTGCTCGCGCCGCTCGACCAGATCGTGCTGGTGGCCGTGACCTCGGCGCACCGGGGGAAGAGTTTCCAGGCCTGCGAGTTCCTCATGGATTACCTCAAGACCCAGGCGCCGTTCTGGAAGAAGGAAGAAACCGCCCAGGGCGCGCGCTGGGTCGATGCGCGCGTGAGCGACGACGCCGCGCTGGCGCGCTGGGGCATCGCCTCGGCCAATGCGTGAAGGAGCAGCCCTCTAATTCATGGGGAATTGGCCTCCAGGGCTTATTGGGCAAGCGCGAATAGCTATGAATAAGTGAGTGATCGGCGCAGGCGGCAGCCCGGTGGCCCGTGTGCGCCCTGGTGTATTCGCTTGAAAATGGTTCATGACCGCCCCAGATGTGGGGCAATTCGGAGGACCTTTACCCATGCGTCTCGACAAATTCACCACCAAGTTCCAGGAAGCCCTGGGCGACGCCCAGTCGCTCGCGCTGGGCAATGACAACGCCTACATCGAACCCGTGCACCTGCTGGTGGCCATGCTGCGCCAGGACGACGGCCCGCGCGCGCTGCTCGAGCGGGCCGGTGCCAACGTGCCCGGCCTGCTGTCGGCCGCCGAGGCCGCCATCAAGCGCCTGCCCCAGGTGCAGGGCCACGAGCAGGTGCAGGGCGGGCCCGAGCTGGGCCGCGTGCTGCAGGCGACCGAGAAGGAAGCCATCAAGCGCGGCGACCAGTTCATCGCCAGCGAGCTGTTCCTGCTCGCGCTGACCGACAGCAAAGGCGAGGCCGCGCGCATCGCCAAGGAAAACGGCCTCACGCGCAAGAGCCTGGAAGCCGCCATCGAGGCCGTGCGCGGCGGCGCGAAGATGGACAGCGCCGAGGGCGAAGGCCAGCGCGAGGCGCTGAAAAAATACTGCATCGACCTGACCGAGCGCGCTCGCATTGGCAAGCTCGACCCGGTGATCGGCCGCGACGACGAGATCCGCCGCGCCATCCAGGTGCTGCAGCGCCGCACCAAGAACAACCCGGTGCTGATCGGCGAGCCCGGCGTGGGCAAGACGGCCATTGTGGAAGGCCTGGCCCAGCGCATCGTGGCCGGCGAGGTGCCCGAGAGCCTCAAGGGCAAGCGCGTGCTTTCGCTCGACATGGCGGCGCTGCTGGCGGGCGCCAAGTTCCGTGGCGAGTTCGAGGAACGCCTCAAGACCGTGCTGAACGAGCTGGCCAAGGACGAGGGCCAGACCATCGTCTTTATCGACGAGCTGCACACCATGGTGGGCGCCGGTAAGGCCGAGGGCGCCATGGATGCCGGCAACATGCTGAAACCCGCCCTGGCGCGCGGCGAGCTGCACTGCGTGGGCGCCACCACGCTGGACGAATACCGCAAGTACATCGAGAAGGACGCCGCGCTGGAGCGCCGCTTCCAGAAAATCCTCGTGGGCGAGCCCACGGTGGAGGCAACCATCGCCATCCTGCGCGGCCTGCAGGAAAAATACGAGGTGCACCACGGCGTGGAGATCACCGACCCGGCCATCGTGGCCGCCGCCGAGCTGAGCCACCGCTACATCACCGACCGCTTCCTGCCCGACAAGGCCATCGACCTGATCGACGAGGCCGCCTCCAAGATCAAGATCGAGATCGACTCCAAGCCCGAGGTCATGGACCGGCTCGACCGCCGCCTGATCCAGCTGCAGATCGAGCGCGAGGCCGTGCGCCGCGAGAAGGACGAAGCCTCGCAGAAGCGCTTTGGCCTGATCGAGGAAGAAATCGAGTCTCTGCAAAAAGAAATCGCCGACCTTGACGAAATCTGGCAGTCCGAGAAGGCCCAGGCCCAGGGCAGCCAGCAGGTGCGCGAGCAGGTCGAGCAGGTCAAGCTGCAGATCGAGGAACTCAAGCGCAAGGGCGATTTCAACAAGGTCGCCGAGCTGCAGTACGGCAAGCTGCCCGGGCTGGAGAGCCAGCTCAGAGAAGCGCAGGCCAAGGAAGAAGGCAAGGACGGCATGTCCCCGCCCAACCGCCTGCTGCGCACCCAGGTGGGTGCCGAGGAGATTGCCGAGGTGGTGAGCCGCGCCACCGGCATCCCCGTGGCCAAGATGATGCAGGGCGAGAAGGACAAGCTGCTGCAGATGGAGGGCAAGCTGCACGAGCGCGTGGTGGGCCAGCAAGAGGCCATCGCCGCTGTGGCCAACGCCATCCGCCGCTCGCGCTCGGGCCTCTCGGACCCGAACCGTCCCACGGGCTCGTTCCTGTTCCTCGGCCCCACGGGCGTGGGCAAGACCGAGCTGTGCAAGGCGCTGGCCGGTTTCCTGTTCGACAGCGAGGAGCACCTGATCCGCATCGACATGAGCGAGTTCATGGAGAAGCACTCCGTGGCCCGCCTGATCGGCGCGCCGCCCGGCTACGTGGGCTACGAGGAGGGCGGCTACCTGACGGAAGCCGTGCGCCGCAAGCCGTATTCCGTGCTGCTGCTCGACGAGGTGGAAAAGGCCCACCCCGACGTGTTCAACGTGCTGCTGCAGGTGCTCGACGACGGCCGCCTGACCGACGGCCAGGGCCGCACCGTGGACTTCAAGAACACCGTGATCGTGATGACGAGCAACATCGGCTCGCACCTGATCCAGGCCATGGTGGGGCAGGATTCGGACGACATCAAGGAAGCCGTGTGGGGCGAGCTGAAGAACCACTTCCGCCCCGAATTCCTCAACCGCATCGACGAAACCGTGGTGTTCCACGCGCTCGACGCGGCGCACATCGAGGCCATTGCGCGCATCCAGCTGCAGTTGCTCGAATCGCGCCTGGCGAAGATGGACCTGGCGCTGGAGGTCTCGCCCGCCGCGCTGGCCGAGCTGGCCAAGGTCGGCTTCGACCCGGTGTTCGGCGCGCGGCCGCTCAAGCGCGCCATCCAGCAGCGCATCGAGAACCCGCTCTCGCGCCTGCTGCTCGAAGGGCGCTTCCCGCCCAAGAGCCATATCGCGGTCAGCGTGGACCCGGTGCAGGAGCCCGGGGTGTTCCACTTCGGCGCGGCGGTCGTGGCGTGATTTTGCTATGAATAAGATAGCTTCTTGCGCTTGATATACGGGTGCTGGAGGCTGTTTTGATTCAATTTCCGGAGGTTGCTTGAACGATCTGCTCGCGGGCCTGGCCCGCTTCCTGGTGCGGCTGCTGCTGCTGGCCGTGGCCCTGGTGTTCTTCCTGAGCCTGTTCGCGGCGGGGCTGGTGCTGGCGCTGGCTTGGGGGCTGCGCTTGCTGTGGGCGCGGCTGACCGGGCGCCCCGCCACGCCCTGGGCGGCGCGCATCGACCCGCGCACCGCGTGGAACACGGTGTACCGCTCCGGCCACCGCTGGGGCGGCCCCGGCCGGCCCACGCCCGGTGCCGCCGACGAACGCCCCGAGGTGCCGGCCCACCGGCGCCCCCTGCCCGGCGCGGAAGACGTGACCGATGTGCAGCCGCGCGAGCCCGGTGGCGGGGCATAGACAGGCTCCTCTAATCCGGGCGCGGAGTGCAGCCGCCGCCCTATGATGCGTGGATGAACACTGTCGACATCCAAGCCCTGTTTGACGCCCAGTACCAGGCCAGCCGTGCCCAGGTGGACGTGCCCCTGGTGGTGCGCCGCGAGCGCCTGCTGCGCATGCGCAAGCTTCTTGATGAGCATGGCTCCGCGCTGGCCGCCGCTGTGGAGGCCGACTTCGGCGTGCGCTCGGAGCGCCTGACGACGGTGGCCGACATGTTCATGCTCAACACCTTGATCTCGAAAACATTGCGCAATCTGAGCAGCTGGGTGAAGCCGCACAAAGTGCGTACGCCCATTTACCTGCAGCCCGCCAGCGCCATGATCCTGCGCCAACCGCTGGGCGTGGTGGGCGTGGTCTCGCCCTGGAACTACCCCGTGCAGCTCGCGCTGGCGCCCGCCATCACCGCGCTGGCGGCCGGCAACCGCGTGATGATCAAGCCCAGCGAACTCACGCCGCAGACCTCGGCGAAGATGGCGCAGTTGATCGCCCAGTTCTTCACGCCCGACGAGGTCTGCGTGGTGCAGGGCGATGCCGCCCTTGCCAGCGCCTTTTGCTCGCTGCCCTTCGACCACCTGGTGTTCACCGGCTCCACCGCCGTGGGCCGCAAGGTGGCGCAGGCAGCCGCCGCCAACCTCACGCCCACCACGCTGGAGCTGGGCGGCAAGTCCCCCTGCATCATCGACGCCAGCTGCGACCTGCAGGACGCGGCCGTGAAGATCGCGCACGGCAAGCTGCTCAACGCCGGCCAGACCTGCATTGCCCCCGACTACGTGCTGTTGCCCCGGGGCCGCGAGGCCGCGTTCGCCGAGGCCTACCGCGCCGCCGTGGCGCGGCTGTTCCCACGCATCGCGGGCAACCCGGACTACGCCTCCATCATCAGCCCGCGCCACCTCGCGCGCCTGCGCACCATGCTGCAGCAGGCCCAGACCCAGGGCGCCGACGTGCAGAGCATGGACCCGGCCCCAGGCAGCCAGCCCGACCCGTCTGCCGCCGTGCAGGACGGCGGCACCAGCCGCCAGATGGCGCCCGTGCTGGTGTTCGGCGCCACCTCGGGCATGCAGCTCATGCAGGAAGAAATCTTCGGCCCCATCCTGCCCGTGATCGCCTACGACCGGCTCGACGACGCCATCACCCACATCAACACCGGAGCGCGCCCGCTGGCGCTGTACTGGTTCGGCAGCGACACCGGCGTGCGCGACGACGTGCTGCGCCGCACCGTGAGCGGCGGCGTGACGGTGAACGACACCCTCATGCACGTTGCGCACGACAACCTGCCGTTTGGCGGCGTGGGCGACAGCGGCTGGGGCGCCTATGACGGGCACCATGGTTTCCTGCGCTTTTGCCACCAGAAGTCGGTGCTGGTGCAGTCGCGCTGGGCCATGGGCCACCTGTTCTACCCGCCCTACGGCGCGCGCTTCGACCAGGTCATGGGCCTGCTGCGCCGCCTGTTCTGAGGGCCGCCAGGCCCGCTGCGGGGGCTGTGCCCCCCCACCGCCCCAGTGCTTTGCACAGGGGCGTTTTTCATTTGCGGCGACAATGCCGCTCCGTTTCGTTTTTTGTCAGTCCGTTTTCGGTCGGTTTTTTCATGTCCAGTATCCAGGTTCGTCCCGCCACGCTTCGCGATGCAAAAGCCATTGCCCAGATCCACACCATTGCCGCACAGGCAGCCTACAAAGGCTTGGTGCCCGACGATCAGTTGAAGAATCTCTCCGTTGAAAAGCGCCAGGCCTACTGGCGCGAAGCCATTGAATATTGCGAGCCCCAGGTGCAGGTGGCGGTGGAAGACGAGAAGATCGTCGGCTTCGTCGGCTTCGACCGCTCGCGCGATGAGAAGTCCCGCCCCACCACCGGCGAAATCTGGGCCATCTACGCCGTTCCTACCCACTGGAACAAAGGCGTGGGCCTGGCCCTGTGGGATGCCGCGCGCGACGGCCTGCAGGAAGAAGGCTGCACCAACGTCACCGCGTGGGTGCCGCTGCGCAACGAACGCGCGCTGCGCTTCCACGAGCTGGCCGGCTTCAAGCGCGAGATGACCACCGCCAAGACCGCCGTGGTCGGCGGCGTCAAGATCGAGGAAGTGCGCCTCAAGCGCCCCTTGAATTAAAGAACACCCCCCTGTGTCGCTGCGCTCCTTCCCCCCGCTCTCGCATCGCTGCGCGCTGCGGGCAGGGGAACGCCCCCAGCGCCCGGATATCGAAATGTTGGCGGCCCTTGCGCGGGGGCTGCTGGCCTATGCCGCGCCTGGTTCATGCAGCGCGGGTGGCGCGCAGCGCCATAGAAAACTGAGAAGGCTCCCATGATCGAATGGAACGAACAGGGCGAGGTGCGCAGTGCGCGCTGGCGTTCCGAGAACGGCGCCCCGGCGCCGCGCCGCGTGGAGCGGGCCGACGACACCCTGTCGGCCGACAGCGCCTACCGCCTGGCCTGCGCGGGCACCGGCCTGCTCTGGCGCGGTGACTTCCAGAACGCGCGCCAACTGCTGCAGGCCCTGATGCGCCGCACCGACCGCAAGCCCGCCAAGGCGGCGGCCAAGGCCGCGCAGAAGATGGCCGCCGCCACCCCGGCCGAGCAGTTCCACCTGCACCGCCAGGCGCAGGCGCAGCGCGCGCGCACGCTGGGCACGCTGCTGATTCCGGTGGAGGGCGACTACAGCATTTCCCTGCGCCGCGCGCCCGACTGGCGCGCCGCCTGCCAGGAGGCCTGGGGCCCGGCCAGCGGCGAGGCCAGCGTGGTGTCGCTGCGCGAGCTGCTGGGCATCGTCGGCGCGCACGAATGGCGCAAGAAGGGCGTGGAAATCCCCGCTCTGGGCGCTGGCCCGAACAACCGCATCCACCCGCACTACGGCGTGTTCTCGCCCGTGCGCGGCGAATACATCGACCTCGTGGCGCAGGCGCCGCTGCCCTCCAAGGAGCTGGCGTTCGACATCGGCACTGGCACTGGCGTGCTCGCGGCCGTGCTGGCGCGCCGGGGCGTGCGCCGCACCGTCGCCACCGAGCAGGCGCCCCGCGCCCTGGCCTGCGCGCAGGACAACCTGCAGCGCCTGGGCCTGCAGGGCCGGGTCGAGCTGCTGGCGGCCGACCTGTTTCCGCCCGGGCGCGCGCCGCTCGTGGTCTGCAACCCGCCCTGGCTGCCGGCGCGGCCGAGTTCGGCCATCGAGCAGGCGGTGTACGACGAAGGCAGCCGCATGCTCAAGGGCTTTCTGGCCGGGCTGGCCGCGCACCTCGAACCCGGTGGCGAAGGCTGGCTGGTGTTGTCCGACCTGGCCGAACACCTGGGCCTGCGCTCACGCGAAGAACTGCTGGGCTGGATTGCTGCGGCGGGCCTGCGCGTGCTGGGCCGTGAAGACGTGCGCCCACGCCACGGCAAGGCGCAGGACGCCAGCGACGCGCTGCACGCCGCGCGCGCGGCCGAAGTCACATCGCTCTGGCGGCTGGCTGCGGTTTGAAGCGCACGGCGCGCGCGCCGTGCGAAGCGGGCGTGGCCTCTTCGGGCAGCAACTGCACCATCCGCTCGCGGATTGCCGCCGCCCGCTGCGCGCCGGCCAGGTAGCCCACTTCCTCCAGCAGCGCCTCGCCCACGTCCAGCATGCTCCAGCGGTCGCGCGCGCCGCGCAGCGCCGCCCGGTACTGCTCGGCCAGCTGGGGGTTGCGCCGCGCGAACATGCGCTCACAGGTGTCGAACAGGTACATGCGCGTGCCCGCCAGCGAACGCAGCGGCACATGCTGCGCCAGCACGATGGGCGACGCGGTGGCGAGCAGGCCATCGTCATCCGCCTGCGGCACCGGCGGGCAGAGGTAGCCCGCATGCACCAGCTCATCGACGATCTGCCGCCCCTCGCCGTTGTACATGGCCTGCAGCTCGTGCAGGGGCTTGCCGTCCACCAGCAACAGCAGCGAGCGCTCGCGCAGGCTCAGGGTGCGAATGCCGGGCTGCAGTTCGAGGCGGGCTTTGTCGGTTTTGAGCAGCATCATGGGGCTCGGTGGTTGGGTTGCTGCCCGACATTGCAGCAGTGTGGGATGACGGCTTGATGACCTTGGGGGGACGGGGAGCGCAGTGCCGGTTCATCGCGGGTGCGATGGGGTGGTGACGTTCGACTGGTTTTGAGCAGTCATCCTGATCTACGCCAAAGCTGCCCTTCAAGATGGCGTCAGGCGCCAGCTATAGTCTTTCAGTGCACTTGCCAGCGGGCCTGCGTAGCAGCACAACACCAAGAGTGGCGGGTTTTATGACTGAATTTAGTACTGTATTCGTATGCAGCAAATGTGCCGCGGAGCTAGGCTGCAAGCCCCTTGCAGCCTTTTTTACATGCCAATTTAGACCGCAAGCGCCAGATATGGCCTGCGGCTTGGTGCGGTCTACATTACGTTAGAACGCATATGCGAAGGCGCACTCTTGCAGCAACCGTTACTGGGGCTATTGCCTCTGCGATGCTTTTCTCTGTGTCCCTGCCGAGTTGTGGATGCGAAGAGCCATGGATGGATTTTCTTGTCGTCTTCGGTGTTGAAAGCTGGTCAGATTCAGAAAATCTAGATGGTGAGATCATGTCCCGCGCTGCACAAAAAAACCTCTTGGGAAAATCCCTGAGCGCGATTCAGTTTCCCAAGGAAATTCCGCCGACGTCATGTATCACCAATACGCCAGCCCGTCTTGATTGCGATTTCTGGTTTGTCAAGGGGCCATTGCGTGAAAAGGGATTCCGCGTAGTCATCACAGCGGATAGCAAAGACAGAATTGACAGCGTAAAGGTTTCCAACATGCACATGTTTCTTGGTAAATGGCGGTTTCCGTCATGAACAAGCGATCTAACACTCCGTATATGGACTCCCCCACAACAGCAAGAGCCTGACCGATTGGGGACCAGGGGGTAAAACACCTGCAGTCGTATATCCGGCATCTGTAGTGGGATCGTG
>Ga0208516_100217_pt1 | contig 29332 bp, 28 predicted proteins | sample LakWasM117_HOW13_2_FD_183931 | JGI IMG/M metagenome (GOLD analysis project Ga0208516, IMG submission 183931) | Freshwater sediment methanotrophic microbial communities from Lake Washington under simulated oxygen tension - Sediment Metagenome... | ecosystem: Environmental > Aquatic > Freshwater >...
GGCACTACACTTATCCACAGCCGACCTTCACAGGTTGGCCATTAGCCCTGGCTCAAAATTCAATCGGCACGGTGGCTCAATTTTGAATCGGCGCCAACACTCAGCCGCGATAGTTGCAGCAGCACGCGCGGTGCTCGCACGTCCAAAATACCCCCCACACTCTTGCACCCCAGCCGAAGACCAAGGCAGTTTTCATATGTCCGCCCAAAGCAAGCGAGCAATTCGCTGAATCGCCCACTGCAGTTCATCGCCTCCATGTTCGTCATGCAGGCGGTGGTAGGGCGGGGAACTCCCTTCAATTCAAGATACCTTGCCCGGACGTGTGCATTGCATTCATCTGGCGTGCAGATCAGAATGGGCCATGGCCCTCGAAGACGATATCGCTACCCTCTCCGCACTTGTTCAGCGTATGGTTGATGAATCAGGAACACCAGTAGGTTTTGACGCGCGGGCTTGGCTTGACCAATGGCTGTTGGAATTGGCACCGACATTTGGTCATCGTCGTCCACTGGATGTTCTCAGCGGACCCGGCGGGCTGGATTTGGTGCGTAGCCACCTCCTGCGCGCGCAATCCGGGGCCTATTCCTGAGCGCAATTGTGGTGCTCTCCATTCATTGAATGCGTCACTGCCCACTAATTCATTGGGCCATCGCACACGCCTTGAAAGCCGCCTTGGATTCCCGTGTGGGCCGACCAGCTTCTCAGCATCCCATCGTCGAAGCAGAAAGACTCGCATTGGCTGCCTCGAAGAACTCGACCACCTTGCCATCCTGATCAAGCCTGAAGACCTGATTCCAGCACCGGTTTCCGCCATGCACGACGATGTCCGCCAGAATTGCCTCACTGCGAAGAACACAACCGGAAGCCCAAGCCTGTTGCGCCAGATTCACGCTTGACTGGGACGAATACCATGCGCAAGAAAACCGATAAAAATATCGGCCACTTCGTCGCTTCCAAGGCTGCCATCGATATGCATCCATTGGGTAATCGAGCTAACAGCGCCCATGAACCAGAACACCGCCAATTTCACGTTGCACGGGGCAATGGAACCATCCTGAACACCCCCCTCGAGCACTTTGCGCAGCTCTTGATCAAACTTTCGCCGACGCAAAGTGATTTTTTTCTGATCCGCCACAGTCATACCGGAGAAATCCTGGAGGATCGCCGGTGCGCCCATTTCATCCGTTAGCAACGAGATGTAGTTCTTAATGAAGACCGAGATCCGACCGAAACCAGTATTTTCCGAAGCGATCGCGTCTTGCAAGACGCGATCTCCCAAATGCATGGCGAGCTCGTGGCATTCGTAGACAAGTTCCTGCTTGTTCTTGAAGTAGTAGTAGAGGGCAGGCTTGGTGACGTTGAGCGTTTTTGCAATCTCGTCCAAGGACACATTCTTGTACCCATGGCGGCCAAATGCGCGCGAAGCTTCCGCAATGACAGCTTGCTTTTTGAGCTGGTACTGCTCATCCGCGCCGCTGACCGCATTGTTCCATTTTGCGCCCTTGCCCGATCTTTTGGCAGCATTGCGTGTCAGTGACTTGGGCTTTGCCTCAATTGGCGTACTCATTGGTGTTGTTTTCCTTGAGGGCATTCGTATCGCTAACTGAGGCAAAGTGTATCGAACTGCTTTCGCCGATAGGCCTGCGGAGAAAGGCCGTGCTCATCAGCCAGCCAAGATACTGCGCGCAATGATCAACTTTTGAATGTGACTAGTGCCTTCGTAGATCTTTGTAACGCGCACATCGCGATAATAGCGCTCGACCGGGAAGTCGTTGACATACCCGTAGCCACCATGCACTTGCAGCGCCGCAGAGCAAACCTTTTCAGCCATTTCGCTGGCATAGAGTTTAGCAACGGAGGCCTCCTTACTGGTTGGCAGGCCCGCATCCGTAAGACGAGCTGCATACAGCATGTACTGGTGCGCCACCTCAACCTGCATGGCCATTTCCGCCAAATCAAAGCTAATGGCCTGCAGTTCGGTGAGTGGCTTGCCATAGGCCTCGCGCTCTTTGGCGTAGCGGATGGCTGCCTCCAGCGCTGCACGGGCAATGCCGATGGCCAGGGCGGCGATTGCGATGCGCCCATCGGACAACAGCGATAGTGCTTTGCCATACCCGCGCCCTTCCTCACCGATCATGTTCTGAACTGGAACACGCATGTTGTCCAGCTGAATCTGAGCCGTGTGGGCCGTGTGCTGGCCCAGCTTCCTTTCGATACGCAAGCATTGGTAGCCTGGATCTTCGGGGTCCGCGATGAACAGGCTGAAGCGGTGACGGGCACCTGGTTCCGCAGTTGCTGCCACGACGAGCGCAAAGCCCGCTTCACTGCCATTGGAAATCCATTGTTTGCTGCCATTGATCACATAAACGTCGCCGTCCCGCTTAGCCGTGGTCCGGATGGCTGCGGTATCCGAGCCTGCATGGGGCTCTGACAATAAAAAGGCACCAATGCGCTTGCCACTGGCCAGATCCGGCAGATGGCGGGCCATCTGTTGTTCGGTTCCAAAACTACGTAACACGTGCGCAGCTGAGTTGTGGACGTGCATCATGGTGGCGAAGCCACCATCGGCCGCTGCGAATTCTTCAATAGCCAGGCAATACTCCACGAATGAAAGCCCGGAACCGCCGTATGCTGGCGGGGCGAGCATGCCCATGAAGCCTACGTCGGCAACTGCCTTGATTTCGTCGTGTGGCCAAGCCCCCGTGCGATCACGTTCGGCGGCCGTGCTACCCACCACTTCAGTCGCGACACGCCGGGCAGACTCCCGAATAATGACTTCTTGTTCGCTCAGCAATGCATTGGAAACGATGCTCATAAACCCATCCTTGAAAACTTGGAAAACGACTGACCCAATGCGGTCAACCCAGCCAGCGCTTGCGGCGGCGGTAATGTTTCATGTCGCGGAAACTCTTGCGCTCCCCATCGACCGTCAGGCCGAGGTAGAACTCTCGAACGTCCTCGTTGGTCTTTAAGCTGTTGGAGGGGCCCTCTAACACGATCCGTCCGCTCTCCATCACATAGCCGTAGTCGGCTAAATCCAGAGCGACGCGGGTGTTTTGCTCCACGATCAGCAGAGTCAGACCGCTGGTCTTGAGGTCACTCAGCAAACCATAGACCTCATCGACCATCAGCGGAGCCAAGCCGAGCGAAGGCTCGTCGATCATCACCAACTTAGGCTTGGCCATCAGGGCCCGTCCAATTACCAGCAATTGCTGCTCGCCGCCCGACAGGTAACCTGCTGTGCGAGTACGCAAGGCTTTCAGACGCTTGATGCGGCTATACACCTCATCAAGCATTTCCTTGGCATCGCCAGCGCTGCCCATATGACCGCCCACCACCAGGTTCTGCTCCACTGTCATGTGGCGGAGAACCTTGCGCCCTTCCATGACATGTACCAACCCCTTGCGAACGACATCGACGGGGTTGGCACCGGTGATGTCCGCACCATCAAATTGAATACTCCCCGCCGTCACACGACCATCCTCTGTCCTGACCAGGTTGGAGATGGCCTTGAGCGTGGTGCTCTTGCCAGCGCCATTGGCGCCCAGCAAGGTCACGCACTGTCCAGCGGGGACTTTGGCGGTAATGCCTTTGACAGCAAGAATGACGTCGCTGTAGAGGACTTCAACGTTGTTCAGTTCAAGCACGGGTAGCTCCAGATGATGTGGCCTGGGTCTCGGTGGCCCGAGACCCAGGCCGATTTGCAATTACCACTTGTTCAACACAGGAACCGGAACGTTCTGCTCGAGAAGTTTGTACTTTCCCTTTTCGACGGTGCCGATGTTGACGGCTGTGCCCGAGGTCGGGAACGGCGCATCATTGTTGAACTTGATATTGGGCAACAAGCCAAAACTGCGCTCGGTAGGCATGGGGGTGGACAGCAGTGCAGCGCGAACCTCTTCGCCCGTCACACCGCCAGCACCTTTGACCTTGACAACATTTTCAACGGCACGAACCGTCAACATCGCTTGGCTCATGCCCATAATGCAGGCAGAGTTATAGGCGGCTTGCAACTTGTATTGGCTGCGCAGTTTCTCGAAGAAGTCCCGTGCCGGTGTTGCGCCTTCGGCGGCCATGGCCATGCCATAGACCTCATAGTTTCCATCCATTTGGCTCAGGTCACCCAGCGCTTTCCCCGACGAAAGCAACCCGTTATGAGCGCTAACCACTATCGGAATATTGGTTTTTCCAAGGCTTTGCAGGGCGCGCCGTGTCGCCACTACCGATGCTGTATTGTTGAACACCTGCAGTACCGTGGCCCCCTTGCGGACCAGGCGGCTGACCTGCTGGGTAAGGTCGGTCGGCTGTGCTTCGGTATAAATCGTTTCAACGACTTCAATGATCTTCGGATTGTCCTTAGCGAACTTCTCGACACCTTTGTGGATGTCCACGTAGGCCGGCGATACTTCCGATGAAATCACCCCCACCTTGAGAGGAGCAGACGAACCCGACTTCTTCTGCATCCACACATAAAACGCAGCCGCTTCGTGCGGGTAAGTGGCACGGGCATTGAACACCCAGTTATCACCCTTCCAAGCAAATCCATATCCTGCTGTCGACTGGACAAGAGGCACCTTGTCACTAGGCAAGCGCTGCTGCAGCGCATTGGTATCTGCACCGCCCACACCCAGAACAGCCACCGGGTTGAGCTCGGACTTGATGCCTGGCCAGAGGCTGGCCACTTGGGCGACGTCATAGCGGGTGTCGAAATCCTTGATTCGCAATGCGACGCCCTGCGCTTTACCGACCTCTTCGCTCCACCAGTCGAGCACCGCACGGCGGCATCCCGTCATATCTTTCATGATGTCTGCGAAAGGTCCGGTGAAGTCAGCCAGGCCAGCCACGTTGTAAGTAGTCTGAGCTTGTGCCATGCCGCCAAGGCACAAGGCTGACGCCAGTAAAGCGCCGCGTTGCCCCAGTTTGACCATTGCCGACAACTTTGCTCGATTCGTTTTCATAAAAAAAGTCTCCTTTTGTAGTAGCGCTTTGCATTGGAGCAGCCCTTCCCAGCGCCTAAGGTGGCTGCAGAAAACAGGATTGCGGTCAATATGGGTAAGGCCACATGCGATAAGACCGCTTGACGATGTTCCACCGGTGCATCAGACCGCGTGGCTCAAAGATCAGAAAGGCCGCGATGACTCCACCCAGGAAAATATTCATCACTGCGAAAACAACATCTCCGCTCAGGAAGGAAAAGTTCTCGACCAGTGAAGGGCCCACGATGGTGATCGTCTCCTGGGCAGTACGGATAACAAACACGCCGATCAGCGCGCCCGTCACCGACCCCATGCCACCCACAATGATCATCGCGATGAACCATATCGAGTGGATCAGGGTGAACTGGTCAATCGCCACGAACCTGACGTAGTAAGCCCAGAGCCCTCCACCGATGCCCGCGTAAAACGCACCCAGCAAGAAGGCAAGTACCTTGGTGCGCACGACATTGATGCCCATCATTCCTGAGGCCACGTCGTCATCGCGCACTGCCGCAAAAATTCGACCATGGCGGCTGCGTGCGACGCCGTAGGCGCCCGCAATCATGATGAAGGCCACTACCAGACACAGGTAGTAAATGCGGGTATCGGTGTTGAAAACGAAACCAAGGAGCTGTGCTGGTTCCAGAGTGATGCCGTTAGATCCCCCCAGCCACTTGGCAGGCAGGTTGAGCACAAAGAAGTGGAACAAAATCTGCGCAGCAATCGTGGTCAAGGCAAGGTAAAAACCCTTTATGCGCATTGCGGTTAATCCAAACACCAGCCCAAAAAGCGCCGCGCACAGCCCGCCGATGGGCAAAGCCAGCCAGAAAGGCAGGTGGCCTTTCGTCGCTAGGAGCGCTGTTGCATACGCACCAACCCCCATGAACGCAGCTTGACCCAAATTGATCTGACCCGCTAGACCAGTATTGATCTGCAGCCCCATGACCACCACTGCAGTAATCAGCATAGAGGTCATGATCGCCACCCAGCGGACCTCGCTGATCAGGGGCAGCGCAAACAACGCTATAACAAACAGGCCCAATGCCACCGCCTGGCTGCGCGTGCGAATTAGTGCTTGGTCTTTGGCGAAAGAAGTCGCGAATACACCTGCGGGATCCATGCTCATACCCTCTCAATGGTTTTCCACCCGAACATGCCGGTGGGACGAATTAACAACACCACCAGCATGATGATGAAAGGAAAGACGGAGCCCAGCGCTCCCCCCACCAGGGGATCGAGATAGGCCGAAGCCAAACCCTGAATCACACCCACCAAAACACCGGCGATCAGCAAACCTGCGAGGGACTCCAACCCAGCCAGCAAGGCCACCGGCAAGGCAGCCAGGCCGATGTCGGAGCTCATCATGTTGATGGAGCGGCCACTCAAATGCACTATCGCCCCCAGTGTGGAAAGCACGGATCCCAGCACCCACGCAAAGGCAATGGAACGCTGCACCGAGATGCCCATGGACATGGCCACCTGGTGGTCTTCCGCCACGGCCGTCATGGTCAAGCCAGCCCTTGTCCGGTTGAAAAACCAGGAGAGGCCAACGCCGATGAAGATGGTCATAATTCCACCGTAGAGCATCGAACGGGAGACGATGAGATCGCCAACGATGATCGGATCCAGAGGAAAGATGATCGGAAAAGCACGCACCTGTGGACCAAAAAGCACCAACACAACGCCTCGGATCAGAATCAAGAGACCGATCGTCACCATGACCATCGAGAAGACGGATTCCCCAACCAGACGGGCAAAAAATATCCGCTCAATCATGAAACCAAAAATTGCAGCACTAACGAATGCCACGGGCAATCCGACCCACAGCGGTAGACCCATCTGAATAATCGTCCACCACACCATGTAGCCGCCAAAGACCACCAACTCACCTTGTGCAAAGTTGAACACCTTTGACGCGCGATAGATCACGACGAAACCCATGGCGATCAACGCATACAGAAGCCCTGACAGCGCACCGTTTATCAGGTAGTTAATAAAATCGATCATTTCCGTCCTCTGCTTCGGGCTGCGCCCAGGTGGTCTGACCCTGCGGCGTCCGTGTCATGGATGGACACCAGAGCCTCGAAATTGCCGCGCCGACCGTCCTGGTAGGTCACAGGAATATCGATACGCACGGCGTGCAAGCCGTCATATAAACCGTTGATCAGCGTGGCGTATCGCACCTCCAGGAATTCGCGCCGCAGCTTTCTCGAACGTGTTAGTTCGCCCTCGTCCGGATCAAGCTCTTTTGGAAAATTGGCGAATCGCTTGACCCGCGCATGCGCCGGCAAAAACTGATTCACACGGGTAATTTCCTGACTGATCAACTCTGCGACCTCTGGCCGCTGTGACAAATCGGTAAAGGTTGAAAATCCGATCCGCTTGTCTTCTGCCCACCGCGACAGAACAGCCATGTCGATATTGATGAGAGCGGCCACGAAGTCCCTCGTCTCGTCTCCCACCGTCATGATGTCCTTGATGAAGGGACTGAACCGAAGGCGGGTCTCGACGAACTGCGGCGGGAAGGTTTCTCCGCTGCGCAAACGCTTGAGGTCCGACAACCGCTCCAGGAACACGAGCTCGCCTAGCTCAGTTTTCGTTACGGCATCGCCCGTGTAGAACCAGCCATCTTTCACCTTCGACTCTACGGAACCCTCTCTGCGGTAGTAGCCCAGAAACGGGCTTCCGCCACGAATCTGCAGCTCTCCGTCCGCACTCAAGCGCCATTCCAATGGTGGGCCCGCCTCTGGATGCGCCTTCATCCAGTGCCCTACGGTCTCCAGATCAAATCGGTCACCCTGGTGGCATGTCAGCAACCCGGTTTCGGTGGAGCCATAGATGTTGCGCAGAGGTATACCCATGGCATGGAACATGCGAAACACATCCGGTGCCATGGTGGCACCACCGCAGCTGGCACAGCGCAGCCGGGTCAGGCCGAGCAGATCTCGCAACGGGCGCAGAACCAGTGCATTGGCGATAGGAAACAGCAACCGGTCCAGCAGGCCAACGGGTTTTCCATCCAAGCGCCCCACATTAACGGTGTGACCGATCTTCATGCCCCACTCGTAGACACCTCGTCGAATGGGTCCTGCGTCGAGCATGTGCGCCTGCACAGAGGACGCCATGCTTTCCCACTGGCGCGGAGCAAATGTCATACCTTCCACCGCCAATTCCCGAATGTTGGACAACACCTGCTCCGGGCCCTCGGGGAAGTTCACTACCATGGGCAATCCCAATCCCATGGTGATGCCATATATTTGTTCAGTGGCCCAGGATGGCGCGATGTAACTCAGGTATTCCATACCCGGCTTCACATCCATGGAATCGATCAAGCGCTGGGCGTTGTCGATCAAAAAGCGATGCGTGAGGATCACGCCCTTGGGCTGCCCCGTCGTGCCGGAAGTGTAAGAAAGAACCGCTATGTCATCGGGGGCTCCCGCATCCACTAGCGCGTCGTACATCTTTCCGTTACGTTGATGGATTTCACGCCCTTGCCGCTGCATGCCATCGAAGGTTTGCAGGATGGGGTCGTTATACGACCACATACCCGTTTCATCCCAATACACAATGTGGCGCATCTTCAACGTCTTGTTCCGGACATCCAGGCCCTTGTCAACCTGCTCTTGGTCCTGCGCGAACAAGATGACTGCTTCGCTGTCGTCCAAAAGATAGGCCACCTCCTCCGAAGTGAGGTCCGGGTACATGGATACAACTTTGCATCCCAGTGCATGCGCGGCATACTCGGCCCAGTAATGCTGCGGCTCATTCTCACCAATGATGGCAATGGTCTCACCCGCTTTGACGCCTGCTTGGTGCATGCCCAGCGCAATCTCTCGAACGTTGCGCTGCACATCCGCAAAGCTGTACTCCCGCCAAATGCCGCGCTGCTTATGGCGCTGGGAAAGACGGTTGGGGTTAGCATGCGCATGCTTGCGCAGCAACTGGGGAAGGGTCGCGATTTCGAGTTTCATTGGACGCCCTCCCCAAGATAGGCTTTAAGCACTGCGGGATTAGCCTGGATCTCCTTGGGCGTTCCATCGGCGATCTTGCGTCCAAAGTCCAGCACAGCGATGCGGTCAGCCAGGTCCATCACCACACCCATGTCGTGCTCCACCAAAACAATAGGAATGCGCTTTGCCTCGCGCACATCCAGAATGAAACGTGCCAAGTCTTCTTTCTCTTCAGTATTCATACCGGCCATAGGCTCATCCATCAACAGAATCTTCGGGTCTTGGGCCAGTGCGCGCCCCAAGTCCACGCGCTTGCGAAGCCCATAACCGAGGCTGCCCACCGGCGCATGCCGGATGGATTCAATTTCAAGAAATTCAATGATTTCTTCCACCACCTCCCGATGCAAAACTTCTTCCCGTTTTGCCGGGCCGAAATGGAAAAATGACTGCACGAGATTGGCCCGCATGTGCATGTGGCGCCCCACCATCAGGTTCTCGATAACGGTCATGCCCGAAAAAATGTGCGTACCTTGAAAGGTGCGCGCTAGGCCCTGTGCCGCCACGTCGTGAACCGCCATGTCGCGCACGTTGTGCCCGGCCAGGGATATCTCGCCTTTCTTGGGGCGGTAGAACCCGCTCAGGCAGTTCATCAGAGAAGACTTTCCCGCTCCGTTCGGCCCGATGATTGCCAGCAGCTCGTCCTTGCGCACATCAATCGAAACATCATTCAGCGCCACAACTCCACCGAACTGCAGCAGCAGATTCTGGGCTGTCAGCACCACGCCTTCCCGCTGGCTTTGAATGGCTGCATTCATTGGTACCTCCACTCTGAATTCTTGGCTTTGTCCATCGAATTTCCTTCATAAGACCTTTGCAGGGTCTACGCATCCATTTGCGGGAATGCTCGCAGCGATCAATGGACCACGACTAACAACGGACACCCGCATCCAGGCTGATCGTGGTGGCATTCAAATAGGCGTTTTCCACAACGTGCCGAACCAGTCCACCGAACTCTTGTGCCTGCCCCATGCGATGAGGAAAGAGGATGACGTTGTCAATAATGTTTTGCGACACCTTCGTTGGCATGCCTGCAGACATGGCGGTCTCAAACAGACCAGGCGCCACGGCCACCACTCGGATTCCGTGTTGCGCAAGATCCCGCGCCACCGGAAGCGTCATTCCAATGACCGCCGCTTTGCTGGCGCTATATGCGGCCTGGCCCACTTGACCCTGCCACGCAGCACCAGATGACGTGTTCACGATGACCCCCCGTTCACCGTCGACATTGGGCTCGTTCTGCGACATGGCCAACGACGCATAGCGCACCACGTTGAATGTCCCGGTCAGGTTGATGGCGATCACCCGGTTCCAAAGATCCATCGGGAATAACTCGCCCTTTGAAAGCGTCTTGCAGGGACCCAGAATTCCCGCGCAATTTACCGCCACATGCAGCGCACCAAATTCCGCCACTGCCGCGTCTACGCCAGCCTTCACACTGGCCTCGTCCGAAACATCAACCTTCTGGATTCGCACGCGCTCGCCCATCGGCAGCACCTCGCTCGCAAGGCGCTCTTCGTCCAGATCAACCGCCATGACGCTCGCTCCGGCCGCAAGCAATGCCTTGCAAGTGGCGAGCCCCAGGCCTGAAGCAGCTCCTGTGACGAAGGCAATGGTATTTTTGACATCCATACTGTTTCTCTTGTCTCTTATTGAGTGCAGCGCTCAGCGCGCCAAGATGGTGATACAGGCAACAGCTTCTTCAATGCCCTCAAGACCGCCACCGTTTTCTGCCAGCGCAATCCTTGCGTCAGTCACCTGCCGCAGTCCGGCTTCCCCGCGAAGCTGAGTTACCAACTCATGGACTTGGGCAATACCGGTGGCCCCAACAGGGTGCCCCTTAGACTCCAGGCCGCCGGACGGATTAACGGGAATGCGGCCACCAATCCGGGTATCACCCCGCTCGGCAATCACACCGCCCATGCCGAACTCACAGAAACCGAGGTTTTCTGTCTGAATGATTTCACCCATGGCCGTGGCATCGTGCACCTCGGCCACCGAGATATCTGCTGGGCCAACACCTGCCAGTTCATATGCCCTGCGCGAAGCCAGTGCTGTGCAGTGGTTGGTGTAGTCGTCTTCGCTCCGGTCGGAACCGCTTTGCACTACTGCCGCCAACACCTTGATGGCACGCTTTTCATCGATGTTCAAGCGCATAAGCGCCGAGCGTGTGCAAATGATGGCTGCTGCTGCGCCATCAGACACCGGGGAGCACATGGGCAGAGTCAATGGGTAGGTGATCGGCGGCGCGGCGAGCACCTCTTCGATGCTGTAAGCCATCCGGTACTGCGACAGCGGGTTGTGCATGGAGTGCGCGTGGTTCTTGGATGAAACGGCGGCTAACTGGCGCTGCGTCGTCCCGAAAGTGCGCATGTGCGATCGTGCAAACGCCGCATACACGTCCATGAAAACGCTGTACGGCCTGGGTGAGGTACTCCCCTCGGGCACCGCCACGTCGCGCCCCATCTTCATCAACTCCCCACGAATCTCTTCTGCACGCGAGAGATCCCAGGCACTGTCAAACACCGAGAACATCTTGAGCTTGTCGGATGAGAACATCTTCTCTGCACCAACAGCCAAAGCGACATCGCCAGCACCCGACTTGAGGTGATTGCAGGCTAGAACGAACGCCGACGAGCCGCTTGCACAAGCGTTTTCGACGTTCACCACCGGAATGCGCCCAATCCCCATGGCCCGCAGCGCAATTTGCCCACGAATCATGTGCTGGCCATCCATATGCCCCTGGGAAGTGTTCCCAAAAAAGGCCGCTTCCAAGTCTTCTTTTTCCAATCCCGCGTCCGCCAAAGCAGCCGCCGTGGCCTCGCGTGTGAGCGCCTTGATGTCTTTGTCCAGATGCCGTCCGAATGGCGTCATCCCCACACCAACCACATAGATATCTTCCATCGCATTTCTCCGTGGCGGATCTTCTTGATCCATGAAAGTCAAATAAATTACTTTGCGTAAGATGTTTTTACTGTACAGTAAAATTCTCAACTGCTTGCCAGGGATTACCCTTGGTATCACATTCGCGGCTCAGCAAAGCGGCAGGAATCGCATGCCCCGCGCAGTCTCAATATCGCCCTGCTCAGTCACGCTGTACAAACCACGAGCCACGTTGTGGGGATGAGCGGCGGCTTCGGCCATGGTGAGCACCGGCGCAAAGCAACTGTCAGTGCCTTCCATCAGTGCATTCCAGTACGTACTAGGTTGGGAAGCAAAGCGCTGCGCAATCCGCGCCTTGAGAGACGGCCACAAAGTCTTGTCCATTTGCCGTGCGGGGTCGACATCCGTCAGCTGCAATTGCGTCAACAGCAATGCATAGAACTGTGGCTCGATTGCACCGACCGTGATGTATCGCCCATCGCTGCACAGATAGCGGTCGTAGAAGGGTGAGTCATGGAAGACACTGGGTTCGCTGCCTTCCAATCCGCCACCTTGACGAATCAGTTGCACGAGCGGCGACAGCATTGCCAACACATCAATGATGGCGCCGTCAACCACGCAGCCCTGGCCCTTATCCCGCGCGCCTAGCAACGCCGACACCATGCCAAATGCAAACCCGAGGGCGCCGGCAGCATCCCCAACCACTGTGGGTGGAAGCATGGGAGGGTGTCCCGGTTGCTCGGTGATCGACATGAGCCCAGTGAGAGCGACATAGTTCATGTCGTGCCCGGCGGCCTGAGCCAGCGGCCCATCCTGCCCCCAGCCCGTCATGCGCCCATACACAAGCCGCGGGTTGTATTCACCACATACATCGGGACCCAAACCCAGGCGCTCCATCACACCCGGGCGGTTGCCCTCAATCAACCCGTCGCTTTGCGCGACCATGTCCAGCGCCCGCGCCTTGTCCTCGTCGTTCTTGAGATTCAATGTGACGCGTCGTTTGCCGCGCGACAAGAGCGCCCCGTCCTTCGGAGTGAGCTCATCAGGCAATGCGCTCGCACCTGGCCGCCCGACCACAGTAACGTCAGCGCCCATCTGCATCAACATGAACCCAGCTAAGGGCCCTGGGCCGATCCCCTCGAACTCGACGATCTTGATACCCGATAGCGGGAACATGAGCGGGCTGCTCTTACTTCGCATGAAGAACTCCATTTGTTTAATTGTTTTACTTTAGGGTAGAATTTTTAACCTATGGGTAATGGAAAACCCCATGTCCCTCAAAACAGAGGCAAAAGCAGAATCGATCCATGAACACGCAAGCCAGCAAGGAACCCCTGATGTCGACACCGGTTGTGATTACAGACGTACGAAAAGGCACCATGTGGATTCGCCTGAACCGACCTGATGCAATGAACTCGCTGACCCCGGCGGTGCTTCGGGGAATAGACCACGCACTCAACGAAGCACAGAGCCGCGGAGACGTGATATCCGTCGTATTGACGGGCACTGGACGGGCCTTCTGCGCGGGCGCCGACCTCAAGTACGTCAAGACGCAAGCGGGCGAAAGTGGCACCAGTGGCTTTCTGGACAGCGTACTGTCCACCATGAACCGGATTGACCGCTTTCCAAAACCCGTGATCGCCGCCCTGAACGGCATAACTCTGGCGGGCGGGCTCGAACTGGTGCTGTGCTGTGATCTAGTGCTGGCGGCAAGGAGCGCCAAAATTGGCGACGCACATGCCAACTACGGCCTGATCCCCGGAGGGGGGGGGTCGGTGCGCCTGCCGCGGGTCATTGGCCCCACACGCGCCAAGTACCTTCTCTTCACGGGTGACTTCGTGGACGCGGCAGATCTTGTGGAAGCGGGCCTCGTCAACCAAGTGGTGGACGACGACCAGCTCGAAAGCGTTGCACAAGCCGTGGCCGACAAAATTGCCACGAAGAGCCCCCTTGGCCTGCGCCGCATGAAAACGCTGGTCGACGATGGTTTGCAACAGCCTCTAGACACCGCCCTGCGATTGGAGCTTCTGGCCTCTGAAGTGCATTCCCACAGCGCCGATCTCCACGAAGGCCTGGCCGCATTCAACGAAAAACGCACCCCGCGCTTCACGGGCCACTAGGACGGCAACGCCATGCATACGTTACCCACCACCGATCGATTCAGACTACTGCGTGCTTCGCAGCAATTCGCCTACGACCGCGCCCCGGCCATCCGCGCGGTCTATCAGCTTGCAATGATGACGCCGCAGGATCTCCAAGGCCCTGCCGACCTTGCACGGCTCGCCGTCACAAGTAAGGATTCACTGCTTGATAAGCAGCGCCAGTCACCGCCATTCGGTGGGTTTCTCGCTGCCGACGACACATCTATCCGCCGCATTTATGTCTCCCCAGGCCCCGTCTATGAACCCCATTCTTTCGACGAAGACACTGGCAAGGGCTTCTCGCATGTGTTCAGGCAGGCGGGAATCGGCCCCGGTGACCGTGTACTCAACACCTGGTCCTACCATCTTGTTCCAGCCGGCCTATTGCTAGATGCGGGCATTGCTGCCACCGGGGCGACGCTCATTCCCTGCGGGCCCGGCGGCGCCGAGCAACAAGCGCAGCTCATCATGGAACTGGGCATCACCTGCATTTGCTCCTCCACCTCCTTCTTCGTGACCTTGGTCGAAACGCTTGAGCGCATGGGCTACGACCTGCCTTCTCAATGGAAGGTCCGCTCCGCAATGCTGGGCGGCGAACTGGGTGACTGGATGGGCAAGCGCCGCGCATTGGAGCAGAAATACGCAATCCGCACGTTCTCGGCTTATGCCACCGGCGACTTCGGGCTGATTGCTTACGAGGAACTAGGACAACTGGGCTACACGGTCCAGCCTGACCGGCTCGTCCAGATCTGCGACCCGCACACCGGCGCACCCCTTCCGCCGGGCGAACCCGGCCAGATAGTGGTCACCACGCTGGACAGCGGTTGGCCTCTGGTCCGCTTTGGCACAGGCGATGTGGCGCAAGCGCTGGCCCATTCCCCGGATGGTCTCGTCGAACGAATCAGTTTGTTGCAAGGCCGAGTGGGCCAAGGTGTCAAAGTACGCGAAATTTTCATCTATCCACGCAACGTGGAAGAGCTGATCATCCGGATCCCGGCTATAGAACGTGCCCAGATCATCGTTGAAAAAAAGCAGCATCGGGAAACTGCAACCTTGCGCGCGGTGCTAACGCCAGGGGCTTCTCACTACGCCACGCAAAGCGATTTGATCGAAGTGTTCAGGCAATTGACCCGCCTGAGGCTCGACTCAGTCGAGTGGGTAATCCAAGAAGATATGCCCATTGACGCACCCTTGCTGGTTGACAACAAGCAGTGAAATTCTAAAAAGCCATTGGTCTGATGCACCTAGTGGCTATACCGTCGCTTACCTCATGAAACGATAGCAATGATTGAACTCGCAGCCAATCCACTTATTTATCCATTCAAGCCACCATCGTCACGACACTGGGTCGAGATCGCCCCGGGCGTACGCTGGATCCGACTGTCGATGCCATTCCGACTCGACCACATCAATGTATGGGCCATAGATACCCATGATGGCTGGGTGCTGGTAGATACCGGCCTGAATAACCCCGACACCGTGGCCGACTGGCTGGCCCTCATGGCGCACGGGCCGCTGGCACGGCCACTCCAAGGCGTTTTCGCCACACACATGCACCCAGACCACATCGGCTTGGCTGGTTGGTTCACGCGTCGCTTTGGTGTGCCGCTGCACATGAGCCGGCTGGAGTACCTGACCTGCCGCGTGATGCATGCCGACACGAACCGCGAAGCCCCGCCCGACGGCGTGCTCTTCAATAGATGCGCCGGCTGGTCGGAGGCAGCCATTGAAAGCTACCGCAGTCGCTTCGGCAGCTTTGGTAAACATATCCACGCTCTGCCTGACAGCTACCGACGGTTGCAGGACGGCGACCACGTCCAGTTGGGTAAATATGGCTGGCGGATCATCACCACCGGCGGCCACTCACCAGAACATGCCTCTCTGTACTGCCCCGACTTGAAACTGCTGATCTCCGGCGACCAGGTGCTACCGAAGATTTCGTCGAATGTTTCGGTGTTCGCCAGCGAGCCACAGGCCAATCCGCTGAAGGAGTGGTACGAAGGGCTCGACAAACTAATGAGGGATGTTCCCAACGATGTGTTGGTACTCCCCTCTCACAACGAGCCCTTTTATGGACTGCATGAACGCCTTGACTCGCTCAGGTCAGGCCAAAATAGTGCACTGAATCGGTTACGTCAGACATTGACTACCGGGCCTCAACGGATCATCGATACGTTCGCTGCACTCTTTCATCGCTCCATCGGAGAACAGGATGCGCAGCAACTGAGCCTGGCAACAGGTGAGGCAGTTGCTTGCATAAACTTTCTCATCGCACAGGCCACCATAGAAGTCACGATGGACGAAAACGGGGTCGCGTGGCACTCAACAAGATATTGACATTGAAGTGCCGCCCTACGCTCTATGGTGAATCGACCCGGTTGATCTAGACGCCGTCGAGCCTCGAACCGAAGCCCATTGGCAGGTGCAACGGTGTTTCGGCGGCAATCTGCGGAAATCTGACCGAGAAGTCCCCTGAATTTTTATTCGTTTGAGCGACCGTTTTGAGTCGTTATGCACAGTGCGCCGTTATGAGTAGCCCGGTGGGTGTGAACCGCCCCGGGGCGGTTCACCATGCCCATCCGGGATTGGAAAGCTGCCCTGACCCGATTTACCATTCAGTTCGGAGACCGCATCTCCATCAACTGTATGCGTCCGGCCAACCCATCTTGAATCGGATGAATGGGCTGTGATGCAACCAACATAAACTGCTATGTGTCGCATCCCGGACGATCATAGGGTCGCTTGTGGAACAGGTGCGGGTGCTCCTGATACCAATCCTTCATGGCTTGCATCGGCGTCTTGCTCTTGAGTGCTGACTGCGGCAGCTGGTGGTTGTACAAAACCACATAGCGCAGCAAGGTCTGCTCCATGTCCTCGCGGCTGTTGAACCGGTGGGTCTTGAGCACATCGGCAATGCGGCCATTGAATCGTTCGACCATGCCATTGGTTCTCGGTGTTCTGGGCTTGGTCAACCGGTGTTCGATACTCAGTTCTTGGCACAACTGGTCGAACTCATGGTTGCCGCTGGGCTCGCGCTCCCTGCTGGCAAACAGGCGGTCCGTGAACTCCTTGCCGTTGTCGGTCAGCAGCTTGGTGATCCTGATCGGACAGGCCTTGTGCAATGCCCTCAGAAAGGCCCGTGCACTGGCGGCTGTCTTGTTGGCCTTGAGTTGTACGAACACCCATCGCGTGGCCCGGTCGATGGCCACAAACAGGTAGCGCCGTTGCGATTCGTCCTGCATCTGGGGCAGGTACTTCACGTCCATGTGCACATAGCCAGGCTCGTAGCTCTTGAACGCCTTGTGCACAGGCTGTGGCTCCTGGGGCTTGAGGGCGTTGAGGTTGCCCGCCCCATGGCGGCGCAGGCACCGGTCCAGGCCCGAGTGACCTTGCCCCTGTTTCGTGTAGTTCTTAACCCACGATTCACGCGGCCTTTTTACGCTGTGCCTCGTACCAGCGCTGCTCGTATTTCTTGAGCTGCTTCAGCTGTCGCAGCTACACCGTGGTCGGCACCAGTGAAGACCTGCACCGCCTCTTCAGCTTCTACTGGTTCCTGGAAGCCGAGAGCAGGAACACGAGGTCCCGCGAATGGGCTGAATACTTCACGCTCATACGCACTCAAATTGACCTGTTCACCATGGACAAATTCGATGAGGAACTGGTGACCCAGTCCAGAGAGGCCGCCCGCAGCAAGCCTCTGAAATTCTGGAGTCGGTACCGCATCTCGGGAGGCGCACTTGCCTAGCCACGCACAACCATCGATGGCCCCGGCAACCGCCCCTGACGGCGCGCCAGCTGACCTGGTCGTCAGCTCTGCGCCGGGCCCGGCCGGCGCCACCCAAGTCCTGAGCCGTTACCGCGACGACGTGTGGGAGCTGTGGCCCTACTTCGAGCAGTCGAACCTGACCCCCAGCAGCAAGCGCATCGACTGGGCAAACGTTCCTGAGCAATTCAGGCCCGACACCGCAGATCCGGACCGTGTCCGGCCTGCATTGGGCCGGCCGGATGAAAGGCTTTGCCGCCTACGCCGGCGTTGATTGGCGCCTCTCGCCTCACCAACTGCGCCGGGCGTACGCCTGGACCTTCGTGCGGCATCGCCTGGGAAATGTCCTCTTCCTCAAGGAGCAGTTCAAACACTCGAGCATCGAGATGACGCAGCTGTATGCGGCGAACCCTATGCAAGATGACGCGCTGTTTGAAGACCTGTTCACGGAGATCAGTGCCCGAAAAGTCGAGCTGATCGAAGGCTGGCTCCACGCGGATACGCCCCTGGCGGGGCGCGCCGGCCAGCGAATCGTGAGCATGCGGGCCCACGACTTCCCTAGCCGCGAAACTCTCATCGAGGAGACGGCCGATTGGATCAATATCCGCAGCACCGGCCATTCGTACTGCTTGGCCCAGGATGATGGCTGTGGCGGGGCCGGTCTGTATGAGCCGTGGCGGTGCGGCGCCTGCAATGACTCTGTGATCGACAGTTCCCAGCGGATCGCGTGGCAGGCAATACACGCCCACCAACTGGAGCTCCAAGTGGAGGCCCGCGAGTTGGGACCGGCAGCGGTCCAGCGCGTGCAACGAGACCTCCACCGGGTCGAAGACGTCTTGAAGCAGCTGGGGCCGGGGATCGAACCGCTATGAAAGCCAGATGGGACCGACGCCAGGCGCCCGAAGAGGTTCGCGGGCGCAATCGAGACACAACGACCGCCGATCTGTGGGAGGCTCTGGCACGCCTGCAGCGTGCCGAGGCCGTTCCGACGATCACAGCCCTAGCGGTCGAGGTCGGCGTCACTCCAGCGTTGATTCACAACCGCTACCCGGATGTCGCGAAGGAGGTTCGCCGCCTGAGCGGCCGAGAGCCCGGCGCAAGCGAGGACAGCCTCAAGGCGGCGCTCAAACGCGAACAGGAGACTGCCCGTGATTTGCGCGCCGAGAACTTGGACCTGCGCAAGCAGCTTCAGGCCATGGCCTCGGTGACCGAAGCGCTGCGGCAGGAGGTCAGGATTCTGCATGCGACCGGCCACGCGAAGGTCGTGAGCTTCGTGCCCGGGGCACCGACACGCTAGTCGAATAGGGAAGCTGTTTGAGGAACGGCCTTAGCCGGCGCTCGCTCGACCGGCTCGCCGGTGGCTGCCAGGCGCTCAGGCGGACAAGCCTGCATGAAGTCCATCGAGCCTTCGGCGGGCGCGTCCAGCCAGGCGTCGTACTGGGATTCGTCCAGCAGGACGACCATACGCTTCTCTTCGCCTGGGCGGTGATAGTTGCACATGACGGGATGGGAGTCGGCGTTGACCGTCATGAGCGTGAAGGTATGAACGCGCTCTCCTGCAGGCGAATGCCAAGTGTTCCATAGCCCGGCGATCGCCAAGGGGCTGCCGTCGGCCGCGCTGATACGTGTGGGCACGTGCACGTTCGAGCGCCAGTCTGGCTCGTAGATGGCCTCAGCCGGGACAATGCAGTGCTGGGCCTTCTTCCAAGCGGCCTGGAACGGCCTCGCGGTGGCAACTGTTTCGGAGCGGGCGTTGTACGTCAGCTTCACCTTGCGCATATCGGTGGCCCAGAAAGGGATCAGGCCGAACCGCGCGACAACGGCCTCGCGCTCAGGAACCGCCTCGTCGCCCGATTCGAGCTCGGGCGGGCGCCTCACGATGGGCGCAAAGCGTCCTGGAAAGACATCTCGATCGAGAACATCCAAGCCGCTGTCGCGGATGGCTCGAAAGAATTCGCGCAGCCGCGCTGCGTCAAGAACCGAGTGGTAACGAGCGCACATTCTTTGAATTCTGCTTGGCCGCGCGCTCAAGTCCACCCAGGATGCCGCAGTTGACCGCGGCACGGCCAACCGAGCAGCTGCGGTGCAGTGAGCGCAATTCGGCTTCCAACGCCTTCAGCTCCCGGATGCGGACCACGACCTGCTCGATGTGACTTGCAATCAGCTCATCCACGACGCCGCAATTCTCGGAAGGAGCGTCTTTGAAGTGCAGCAGCGTGCGGATCTCAGCCAGCGTCATGTCCAGGCTGCGGCAGTGCCGAATGAAGGCGAGCCGCTGGGCGTGCTCAGCCGTGTAGCTGCGGTAGTTCCCCTCGGTCCGGGCGGGGGACGGCAGCAGTCCCTCGCGCTCGTAGAAGCGGACCGTTTCGGGAAGCGTATTGGTGGCCTTGGCCAGGTCGCCGATCTTCATGGATGAGCCGCCCTTGCAGCGGGCTTGACTTTGTAGTTGCTAGAGGGTTTCCAATTATGCAGTCCGAGGAATACCCATGAGCGCCACCACAAAATTCGAAAGTACCTTTGCCGTTCCGAAGATGGATTGCCCGTCCGAGGAGAACATGATCAAGATGGCCTTGCAAAGCGTCGAAGGCGTCCAGTCGCTCACCTTCGACCTGCCGGGCCGAAAGCTGGTGGCCGTGCATCGCGCGCCGGTCGCCGAGGTGTTGCAGCGTCTCGAACCGCTGGGCTTGGGCGCGAAGCTGGTGCATTCGGCCGCGGTAGACGATAGCGCCGCCGGCAGCTTCAAGAGCACCTTCCATGTCCCGAAGATGGATTGCCCATCGGAAGAGAACATGATCAAGTTGGCCCTGCAAGACGTTCCCGGGGTGAAATCCCTGTCCTTCGACTTGGCCAACCGCAAGCTGACCGCAGTGCATGGCGCTCCGGTGGCGCAGGTCCTGCAACGCCTGGAGCCGTTGGGTCTGGGCGCCAAGCTGCTGGAATCGGACGCGGTCATGGGTGACGACGATGAAATCGACCCGCCTGACAATGCGGCAGAGGCCAGGCTGCTATGGATACTGCTCTCGATCAATGCGGCCATGTTCGTGATCGAGATCGTGATGGGCTTCATCGCTCAATCGACCGGGCTCATCGCCGACTCGCTCGACATGTTCGCCGACGCTGCGGTGTATGGGCTGTCCCTGTTTGCCGTCGGCCGAGCAGCTGCCCTTAAGACGCGTGCGGCTCACACGGCGGGCTGGTTGCAACTGGCGCTTGCGCTCATGGCACTCAGCGAGGTCGTTCGACGCTTCATCGCCGGGAGCGAACCTGTCTCGGGCCTGATGATGGGGATGGGCCTGGTGGCCCTGATCGCCAACGTCATCTGCCTGGTCTTGATATCCAAGAAGCGGGATGCCGGTGCGCACATGAAGGCAAGCTACATCTTCTCGGCCAACGACGTGATCGCCAATGCGGGCGTGATCCTGGCTGGCTTCCTGGTGGCCATGACCGGATCCAACTACCCTGATCTGGTCATCGGCACCGTGGTGGGTCTGATCGTCTTGAACGGTGCCCGGCGCATCCTGAGTCTCAAATGACGAACCTGACAGCCATAGACGATCGGCAGCGCGGGGCAGCATTTGCTCACCTCGTGGAGCGGGCGAGATCCCGAGGACCTGACCGGTGGAAGGTCCTGGAGGCCGCGCACGTGCTTGGCCAAGAGCGCTTCTGGCTTCATCTGCGGAGTCATTGGTACATGCTGGCCCTGGCCGCGCGTGAGCGTGACGTGCGGGAAGCCGCGGGCCAGCTGTTTAGGATCCTGCTGGTGCCGCTTGGCCACCTCTCGGGCAGGCTGCCGCTTGGCAACCCTGGCCGGGCCACGGTCAGTGCCTTCGCGCCAATGCTGTGAGACCGGAACTCGCTGAAATTCTGTCCGCGTCAATAGCACTCACGGCCGAGCACGGTGCGGCAACGCGCTGAATCCAACCACGGCCCTGCGATCTGGTCTAACCAACAAGAACGATGAAGTATGTCAACCGACCAGCTCGCTGGTATTGCCTTGCGCTTGTAGTCTTTGCCGCAGACCAGACTGCCAAGACCTGGATTCATCTGACCACCCTGCTCGGCTGGTCGCGCGAGGTCGCACCGTTCTTCAGCCTGGTCCACGTACTGAACCCCGGCGCGGCCTTCAGCTTCCTGGCCGGCACCGGCGGATGGCAACGCTGGTTCTTCCTGGCCATCGCCCTGGGCGCGTCGGCCTGGCTCGCTTGGCTGCTCGCCAAGCCGGTGCGCAGCCTCGAGGGCTTGGCTTATAGCCTCATCCTGGGCGGCGCCCTGGGCAATGCCTTCGACCGGGCTGTGCGCGGGTCCGTGATTGACTATCTGGACTTCCACCTGCACGGCTGGCACTGGCCGGCATTCAACATCGCCAACATGGCCATCGTTGGTGGCGCCGTTGGTCTCATTGCATCGTCAGTTCTGGGGCACCGCGAGGCAAACACATCCTCTCGAAGGCACACGTAACTGTTGCCGCTTAGCAGTCCCGACAACAAGGGAGCCCCCCAACCCGCGCGTGCAGGCGTGCTCTGCTGTGCGAAACTTCCTGATGACCAAAGGAATCATCGCGCTTGACGCTGACGGAGTCCTCCTGGACTACGGCTTGGCCTATGCCAGCGCTTGGCAGAAGGCGTTCGGCACGTACCCTGGCGAGCGCGATCCGCTCGCCTACTGGCCCATCGACAGATGGGAAGTGGAGCGAGTTGAAGGGGATAGGCTTGATCTGCTTCGGCGGGCCTTCGACAACGAGTTCTGGTCATCGATCCCGCCGGTTCCAGGAGCGATTGAGGCGTGCCACAAGCTCGCCGCGGCGGGCTACGAACTGGTATGCGTCACGGCCTTGCCTGCGGAATTCAGGGCAGCTCGCGAGCACAACCTGAGACTGCACGGATTCCCGATTCACCTGGTCCATGCCACCGACAACGTGGCAACGGCCGCGAGCCCTAAGGCCGACACGCTCAACTCCCTAAAGCCGATCGCCTTCGTCGACGACTACTTGCCGTACTTCGTGGGCGTCGATGCCGCGATCCATCGCGCATTGATTTTGCGTGGGATTACCGGGTCGCCCAACGCGGGCGACCTGTTGGTACACACGGATTCGCATCACGCCGACCTTCTTGCGTTTGCGAATTGGTGGTCGCAGCGCGCTGGTGATAAGTGCCGGTAACAGTTACTGCTGTTGAGAAACCATGATCTCGCAGAACTGCGATGAAGTGCCGGTGCTCAACCTGATGCACAGGCCTGACCCCAAGCGCGCGCCGGACATGCAGGACAAACGTACGGTGGTTCCGCTGGAAAAGGGGGACTGGGACACTTGGCTGCACGGCACCATCGAACGGGCAGAGTCGCTGATCAAGGTGCCACCGGTGGAGCTGTTTGTGCACAGGGCGAAGGATCCGGCGCAGCAAGTCGAGTTACCTGTTGAGTCAGCATGACGCATGCGTGCAACAGCCGGTACTTGCGCCGACTGGACGCAGCGATATAAATTATTGGTTGTCCGGGCTAACGCGAACCCGGCCGCGTCCGGGTTACCTGGCGCATAGCCGAGTGGTGCGATGCCCCGGCGCCCGACCTGTCCGGATATCGGCAACGGGAGTAGCTTCAACACTACCCCTGCTGCCAAATGAACAAGCTGGCCAAACTCCGTATCCAGTCCGCGATCGCCCAACAGGGCTGCTGCTTTTACTGCGGGCTAAAAATGATTGAGCCCACGCTTCCTGAACTTTCGCAATCAAGCGCGCCCACACGGTGGCGTAAGTTCCTTCGGTGCACTGCAGAGCATCTCACTGCGCGCCAACAGCAAGGCCGCGATGTAGCGCCCAACATCGTCGCCGCCTGCTGGTGGTGCAATTCCCGTCGGCACAGGGGACGTGAGGAGAAAGCGCCAGATTCATTGAGATATCGGCAGCGCGTGCAAAGCTTGATGAAAAAGGGGTGCTGGCACCCAGCAGGCAGGCTAGTTGTTGATTTACACGCAAACCATAGCCGGTGAAAATTAACCCAGAATTGCTTATTCAGTTTCAGGCTGATTGCGGCGATCCAAATCAAGGCCATCAGCAACTGCTAGCTGGCTGCACCAGTCACCAGGTGAATCCAACTACTTCCCTGGACGCTTGTTCGCGAGATCTGGCTGGCGCACATGACAGAACTCCAACAGAGCGTGGTGTGGGGCATTCTGCTGGGGGTGGTTGACCACGTGCCGATTGGCCTCCCGAGCTTATGAGCATTGGCGCGGGTTGCTGCGGAAACGTTTTTCACGCTGCGCTGATTGCGACGGCTCGCCATCCGTATCTATCCTCTTTCGGGTGCTTCGCGTACACCAGTACGGCAACCACGGTATCGACTTCCGGCGGGACCGTCTCAACCATAAAAGGAGGGACAAAGGCATCATCGACAAAAGCGAACCCCTTGGGGTTCCTCTTCAAGTGACCCGTTGTCATCTTGACATCAGCATCTGGACGAGGACCTGGTTCAACGGCGAAAAGGTCCCTTCGGCCCGTCTTGCGGTTTTCAGTCACCCGAAAACGAACGCCTTCGCCGACTTTGGGGGAGTGTGACCCGATCCAAGCCTCGCCGTCGATTCCAACCTCAAGGTCCCGATCAACAAAGACTTTTGCCCGCCTATCATCTGCTGCCTCGCGGGTTACCAGACCCTTCCCCGAATCGGTGCAGTCCCAGCTGGCCCCGTCCGACCGAACCGAAACTTGAACAATTGCGTCGCGATCACTGTCCCGCTGCCTGCCGAGAACTAGCGTTACGGGATCTCCGATCTTGATATTCCTGCAACGAACGCCCGGGCCAACAATACTGACCGACGCACCATTGGATTCACGTATAGCGAAACGAGGAAGAGGTCGGACCTTCCTTCCCGGCTCAGCATCCTTGGGCTGCTGCGGCACGATCGTTCCCAAATAGGTCGCAGGTTTCACATCCACAGAATCGAAACACAGTACCAGTGCGTCCTGGGAGTGGTGGGCATAGAAGTCACTTGCCCTTTCAGCACCTTGTGCTGACGGGTCATACCAACTGCTGTTGATCAGGTCCTGAAGTTCCGCATCGACTCCCCAACCTTGTTCTTGCCGGAGCGATATCACCGACGCCAGTTCGCTGCTTGCCTGAGCAAACTCACCGCGATCTGCCAACATCTGGGCAAGCTCACGGTGAACCTTCACAGTGAACTTGGGGTCTGAACCACATTCCAAGGCCCGGCACGCGCACGCTAATGCGAGGTCTGGCTGCTCCTCTGAATACAGTCTCGTCGCCTCGGCCCATACCCAAAACTCATTTCTCTTCGCCTTGATGACTGGACCAAGAACTCCGGCCGCCTCAGCATGGCGATGGACGCGCCGCAGCAGATAAACTCTGTCCCAATCCATCCATAGGGCATCGTCACCCTCGGCCACGGGCCGCACGCGGTCGATCCATTCAAGCGCCAGATCAATATCCTCTTGGGCCGCATCAGGGAATGCCTTCATCCACTTCGCCAAGCCACGGGCAATTCCAAGGGCGATGGGCGGAAAACGATTTTCATCGAGCTGGTTGTACTGCCAATCTTCCGCACCGAGGCCGTCGAAGCCCACCCACCGTATAAACCCGGGGAAGAATGGAAAGTGCGGAGCGATCTTCGACAACTCGCGCAAGATATTGGATAGCGCGTTGTCAGGCCGGCGCTTCGGTTGCCGCGCGTAACGGCGTAACGCCTGATGAATTTGATTGACAACCGCGTTGGGGGCTGGCTGCCCTCCTTTGAGCTTGGAAACTATGGAAGACACATGGTTCTTGACCAAACCATAGAACGCCCAGTCAATCTGCGTCCGCAGTTTGAAGTCATCGGGATCGGCAGCAAGCTCTTGGAGACCAAGGTCAACAGCCTCTTGGAAACGCCCGGATTTACGGAGCGCTTGTACGTCTGCCCACGTCATTGGAAAACAGACCTTATCGTTTCAACAGACTCTGGGCTGCTGCACGTCAACGGGCGCAAGCTGGAAACGAGCCCCTGCTTGTCGAAGTTGATCTCAAGACCGACTCGCTCATCTTGGTTTCGAGCAACCGTTATTGCCAAACGATACGAGGTCTCAGCCGCAGATACGACCTTCCAGCCAAGTTGACCCAAGCGCGACCGTGTAGATCGGAGCAAAGCGGTAGCCTCCGGTGAATAGTCGTTCGTCGAGAGGCATTCAAAGGCAACGTCAGAAAGCAAACCCCAGTGCTCGGGTTCCTTCACGTGCATGGCCGTGACGACATTCTTCCCGTTGTAGGCGATCCGCAGCTGGCAGTGTTCGCCCTGTGGACCAGAAAGGTCATACTGCTCTTGGTAGGGGTGACAGGCCGCTTTTACGACTCGCCAGCCAAACCGCTCTGCAGCGTTGACGACACGAAGCCAGATGGCGACAGACTTGAGAACATCTTTCGATTGGTCGAGCCCCTCGGGCAAGCTGCGCTGCTGATCTCTCTCGGACGCGATTCCGTTGGGCTGAAACACCCAACCCGCACCCACTGCGATGTCAGCAGCCACCTTGACAGCACCTGCTTTCCAGACAGCAGCGTCGAAGGGGTGGATATCCGTGAAATTCAACAAAACCACTTCACGCTCGGCGACAGTGATTGCCGAGTACAACCAACGGAAGAATCCTTCCGAGTGGCGGCCAGCGGCGTGATCGCAATTCACGTAGCAAATCGGCTGTGACATGCCTTGGGCATGGTGAACCGTGGATGCATATCCATAACGGGCATAGGTGAAATCTGGCGCGGCTGGTGGCGGGGGCGGCACCTCTATTCCCTGCAGCGCTGCCTGCTTGCCGCCGAACGCTTTCTCTCTGTCGCGCTTTGCGGCATTTCGCCAGACGCTTTCGGCAACCGCCGTCTCTTTGTCCAACTCCGGCTTTTCCGCCCGCAAGAACTCCTCGAACACCTCAAGCTCAATCTCATCGCGACGATCGACCCTACACCTGAGGGAATGGAACTTGACCGGGCCGCTCTTTACCCAGCTCAACCCTTGTTGGTACACGGATCGTTTGCCGACACTCGCGACCGTCAGGCGCCCGCCGGACTGCATGGCTACCCTTGAGCCGAATGCATCGCGTACATCAGGGCTCACGTAGACCTCCAGCAGGTCGCCCACTTCCATCGTGTCCAGGAGTTTCTTGCCGTGCAAGCGCTCACGAATCCACTGGGTCAACGCGTTGGCCTGGCCATGTGTCTCCGCCAGATACCAGACTGAGCTTGGGTCTGCCTGGAAATGATCCACCATCTCATTGGCAGCATCCTTTTTATCGAGAACCCTGAATCCTTCATCGGTTTCCAATTCCAAGGCAGCAAATTTCTGGGCACGGATGGCGGTTACCAGCTTGACTGCGTTGGCCAGTTTGGCTGAACCACCTGTGGTGTCGATCAGTTGCGTCAGCTCTAGCGATTGGTGCTTCAGTTCACGTGAGTTCTGGAAGTCACCCGAAAGCACGGCACCCTCGCTGCCGCCGCGCTGAATCTGATACGGATCACCAAAGAAAACGACCTTCCGCGCCCCCTTGCCAAGCGCAGCGAAGTCGAAGAAATCCGACAACAACTGGCCGCTGCCATATTGTTTGCCGTCAGGGGTCGAGAATCTGGAGTTACTCAGCAAGTGGGCGTCATCCAGAAGGTAGACGCAGTCGGCCTCGTCATCGCAGGCGCGCAACGGGATGACTTTGAGCTTCTTCTGTTCGGCCTCGCTTTCCGGTTCATCATCCCCGTTCACACTACCGGTGTACAGATGCCCGTAGATGCTGTTGGACTCCACCTCGGCGCCATCGGCAAGGCGCCGATTAGGTTGCAGCACGATGGCCTGCTTTCCAGCCTTTTTAACGATCTCTGCTACCTCGACAAGCAAACGGCTCTTGCCGGTCGAAGTCATGCCTAGAACTGAAAGACTGACAGAATCGTCCGCAGCAACGAAGCTGCTCAGGGTCAGCAAGGCCTCGCGTTGATGTCCGGTCAGCGGGGTGCGCGCCTGGGGTTGATCAGGGCGCGAATGAATGTCACGAACCTGTGGACGACTGGATGCCCATTCAATCGGCTGAACGCCCAGCCTGCGGACGATCTCCAGCGCTTCGTCGCGAGCAATCCTCAACTCGGGTGACGACAGGCCATCGAGCATGACGGCGCAGTTGGCCAAATCCGACGGGTAGAACCAGGAGCGAACCTTAGAGGGAAGTTCCAGTTGATCCGTTATCACGCCTGAAAAGATGACACCGGCAGAGATATGGCCCAGGTTGCGCCCGGACAGTAGCGCCTTGGATTGCAGCCAATCCAGCACGGAGAACTTGTTGTCACGCAGTTGTTGGTAGGGGTTGGCCTTCCGGCCGCCTTTGACTATCACGTCATCGGCTTGCCAAGGTCCGTTCTCGGTGCCGGTCAGCGTGCCGCCATAACTCTTGAAGTCGGCCACGATGATCGCTGACGGCAGGATGCAGACCAGGTCGATTTCGGCACCGTTCCACATCGCGTTTGCAACGGCAACAATCCAGTCGGTACTGTCTCCCCAACGGTCTTCCAGCCGTTCCAGAAAGACCTGGAGCATCTGGTTTTCGTGCGTGCGGCTGGCCTTCTCGCCATAGACAAGGATGGTCATTGGCGAGCTCCGGTGAGTTCGACATCAAACACCCGCTCCAGCGTTGCCGGGATCAGCGCGGCGTTGGCTTGACGAATGGCGGTATGTTTAGCCTTCAGGGCGGCGATTTCGGCTTGAAGGCGGTCGAAGGTTTGCTGTACGGCCAGCGAGGGCATGGGCACTTCGATCTTGCCGAGATTGCCAAGGCTCAGCGTGCGATTGCGGTCGGCCGTTCCGGGTGATGCGAGACCTATCTTTTTCAACCCGTCCTCACTCAGCAGGTAATAGGCAAGGAAACCGGCGGTGAAAAGCTCCGGGTCAGGGACACAGGTGATGTAGCGATGCGAGGCGATACAGCCGTGGTGCTCATCGCGTGCAATAGCGATAGCCCCTTCCCATGCCTTGATGTTGCTGAGAACCAAGTCACCCGAATTGATCCAGACAGGCTTTTGCCACGTTGCTTCAGCGCCATCGAAATCGGGCTTGATGAACAGCCCTTTGCCGAATGAGCGTGCGCCGACCTCCCGGTAACGGATTTCGATGTCGATTTCTACCGGGCGGCGAACAAACGGCGCCACCTCCGTCATCGGCCGCATCGGTGCGTCAGTAATGGCATCGCGGAAACGCAGCGCCAGCAGATGCTCGGCGTCGCGCTCGACGGCATCCAGATGCGCTTCAACCTGCTGGGTTTTCTCGGCCAGGGCGTCGAGGCGAGTGACGATGGCTTGCTGATGTTCGAGTGGAGGAACCGGCACCGTGATCCTGGACAGTGCCGTTGCGGTAAGCGTTCTGTTGCGAGCCACGGTACCCGTCGAAGCCGCGACGAGCTTGTTCATGCCCTCGAGCGTCTTGAAGTACTCTGCGATGAATGCCGGCAAGATGAACTGGCGGTCGCACTCGCAGGTCAGCATTCGGTGGTTGCCCACACAGCCATCGTCAGTGGTTCCGGCAAGCGCCACGGCACCCTCCCAGGCCATGATGTTGCT
>Ga0208516_100219_pt1 | contig 29234 bp, 29 predicted proteins | sample LakWasM117_HOW13_2_FD_183931 | JGI IMG/M metagenome (GOLD analysis project Ga0208516, IMG submission 183931) | Freshwater sediment methanotrophic microbial communities from Lake Washington under simulated oxygen tension - Sediment Metagenome... | ecosystem: Environmental > Aquatic > Freshwater >...
GCTGGAAGAGTTCAAGAACGACAAGGGCGAAGTCGAAGTCCAAGTGGGTGACTTCGTGTCGGTGGCCATTGGCTCCATCGAAAACGGCTACGGCGACACCATCCTGTCGCGCGACACCGCCAAGCGCCTCGCTTCGTGGATGAGCCTGGAAAAGGCCCTGGAATCCGGCGAATTCGTCACCGGCACCACCAGCGGCAAGGTCAAGGGCGGCCTCACGGTCCTGGTCAACGGCATCCGCGCCTTCCTGCCCGGCTCGCTGATCGATACGCGTCCGATCAAGGATCTGACGCCGTACGAAAACAAGACCATGGAATTCAAGGTCATCAAGCTCGACCGCAAGCGCAACAACGTGGTGCTGAGCCGCCGCGCCGTGGTGGAAGCCTCCATGGGCGAAGAGCGCGCCAAGCTGATGGAAACCCTGAAGGAAGGCTCCATCGTCCAAGGCGTGGTCAAGAACATCACCGAATACGGTGCGTTCGTGGACCTGGGCGGCATCGACGGCCTGCTGCACATCACCGACATGGCATGGCGCCGCGTCCGTCACCCCTCCGAAGTGGTGACCGCTGGCCAGGAAATCACCGCCAAGATCCTGAAGTTCGACACCGAGAAGAACCGTGTCTCGCTGGGTCTGAAGCAAATGGGCGACGACCCCTGGATGGGCGTTTCGCGCCGCTACCCCCAGAGCACCCGCCTGTTCGGCAAGATCACGAACATTGCCGACTACGGCGCGTTCGTCGAACTCGAACCCGGCATCGAAGGCCTGGTGCACGTCTCTGAAATGGACTGGACCAACAAGAACATCGCTCCCGCCAAGCTGGTTTCGCTGGGCGACGAAGTCGAAGTCATGGTCCTGGAAATCGACGAAGACAAGCGCCGCATCAGCCTGGGTATGAAGCAGTGCAAGGCCAACCCCTGGCAAGAATTCGCGCAGAACACCAAGCGCGGCGACCGCGTCAAGGGCCCGATCAAGTCGATCACCGACTTCGGCGTGTTCGTGGGCCTGGCTGCCGGCATCGACGGCCTGGTGCACCTGTCCGACCTGTCCTGGAACGAAGCCGGCGAAGCCGCCGTGCGCAATTACAAGAAGGGCCAGGAAGTCGAAGCCATCGTGCTGGCCGTGGACGTGGACCGCGAGCGCATCTCCCTGGGCATCAAGCAGCTCGACGGCGACCCGTTCACCACCTTCGTGACCGTGAACGACAAGGGCCAGACGGTGACCGGCAAGGTCAAGACCGTGGACGCCCGTGGCGCCGAGATCGACCTGGGTGAAGACATCATCGGTTACCTGCGTGCTTCGGAAATCTCCCGCGACCGCGTGGAAGATGCCCGCAACGTGCTCAAGGAAGGCGACGAAGTCACGGCCGTGGTGGTCAACGTGGATCGCAAGACCCGCAACATCCAGCTGTCGATCAAGGCCAAGGACATGGCGGACCAGAACGAAGCCATGCAGTCCCTGAGCCAGCAGTCGGCCCGCGAAAGCGCCGGCACGACCAGCCTGGGCGCCCTGCTGCGCGCCAAGCTGGACAACTCCGACAAGTAAGCTACTGCGCGTCGGATGACACTGGCCGGGTGGGTGCACAATGCGCCCACCCGGCCATTTTCCTGAAGCAAACCCTATGACCCGATCAGACCTCGTCGAAGAGCTCGCCGCCCGGTTCAGCCAGCTCACCCACCGCGATGCCGAGTACGCCGTCAAGACCCTGCTGGACGCCGTGGGCGAAGCCCTGGTGCGCGGCCACCGCATCGAGGTGCGCGGCTTTGGCAGCTTCTCGGTCAACCACCGCCCCCCACGCATGGGCCGCAATCCGCGCAGCGGCGAAGCCGTGGCCATCCCGTCCAAGCGCGTGCCGCACTTCAAGCCGGGCAAGGCCCTGCGCGAAGCCGTGGACCAGCGCACGGCCGAACTGGAAAACAAGGCCTGACCCGCCCACCGCTCTCAAAAACGATAGCTTGTGGCGCTTGCCCCACCTGCCCTTGCGGGCTGCAATAGCATTATTTTCAGGACGCCGGCACGGTTGTGCACACGCCGGCTCTTAGAATCTCCCCACCACCGGGGAGACGCATGAAATACCTCCTGTGGCTGCTCAAGGCAGCCATTTTTTTTACCCTGTTCGCCTTCGCCCTGAACAACCAGCAGGACGCCACCGTGCACTTCTTCTTCGGCACGCAGTGGCGCGCGCCGCTGGTCCTGGTGGTGCTCGCCGCCTTTGCCGCGGGCATCGTCACCGGCGTCCTGGGCATGGTGCCGCGCTGGTGGCGGCACCGCAGCGCCGCGCTGCAGGCGCAAGCGCAGACCCGCCCGCCCATGGCCACGGCCCCCACGCCCACCGCCACCCCGCCCTCCTCCACACCGGATACCAGCCCGCCCCATGGAATTTGATCTCGTCTGGTTGCTGCTGGGGCTGCCCCTGGCCTTCATGCTGGGCTGGGGCGCATCGCGCCTCGACCTGCGCCAGTTGCGCGCCGAAAACCGCAGCGTCCCAAAGGCCTACTTCAAGGGCCTGAATTTCCTGCTCAACGAGCAGCAGGACAAGGCCATCGACGCCTTCATCGAGGCCGTGCAGAACGACCCCGACACCTCCGAACTGCACTTCGCGCTGGGCAACCTGTTCCGCCGCCGGGGCGAATACGACCGCGCGGTGCGTGTGCACGAGCACCTGCTCTCGCGCGGTGACCTCGGCCAGAAGGACCGTGAGCGCGCCCAGCACGCGCTGGCGCTCGACTTCCTCAAGGCGGGCCTGCTCGACCGGGCCGAGGACGCACTGGCGCGCCTGGAGGGCACGCCCTTCGAGGGCCAGGCACGGCTGGCCCTGCTGGCCATCTACGAGCGCTCGCGCGACTGGCCCCGCGCCGCCGCCATCGCCAGCAAGATGCACGGCGCCGGGCAAGGCGACTTCAGCGCCCGGCAGGCCCATTACCTGTGCGAGCAGGCCCTGGAAATGGCCGCAGCGCAGGACCCGGCCAGCGCGCGGGCCCTGCTTGAAAAAGCCCTGGCCGCCGCACCCGAGGCAGCGCGTCCGCGCATTGAACTGGCGCGCCTGCAACAGCGCCAGGGCCAGCCGCAGGCCGCCGCCGCCACGCTCAAAACCCTGGCCAGCGAAGCCCCGGCCGCCCTGCCCCTGGCCGCGGCCCTGCTGGTCGAAACGGCCCAGGCCAGCGGCCAGACCGCCCAGGCGCTCGAGCTGCTGCAACAGCACTACGCGGCCGCCCCCTCGCTCGACGTGCTCGACGCCATCGTGGCGCTGACCACGGATTCCGGCCAGGCCGACCCGCAGGGCCGGCTGTGGTACCTGCGGCACCTGGAAAACGAGCCCTCCCTGGTGGCCGCCGCCAAATGGATCAAGGGCGAACGCCTGGAGCATGAGCAGTACCACCCGCAGGTGCAGCGCGCCCTGGACCACGCCACCCTGCCGCTCACGCGCTACCGCTGCGCCGCCTGCGGCTTCGAGGCACGCCAGCATTTCTGGCAATGCCCCGGCTGCCAGTCCTGGGACAGCTACCCGGCGCGGCGCATCGAAGAGCTCTGATCCCATGCGCGCGAAGGCCCTGTTGCTCCTGTCCCTGCTCCCGGCGGCCGCAGGCTGGGCCGCCGATGCCAACCAGGCCAGCGAGGCCGAACTCGACGGCATCCGGGGTATCGGCCCCGCCATGTCGCAGCGCATCCTGCAGGAACGGCAAAAGGCCCCCTTCCGCGACTGGAGCGACTTCATCGGCCGCGTCGGCGGCGTGGGGCCGGTCTCGGCCACCCGGCTTTCGGCCGAAGGCTTGACCGTCAACGGCGCAGGTTACCGTGGGCGTGCGGCGCGCCCACCGGCCAGCGCCACACCCGAGGCCCGTCCGGCCATGGACGATTAACCGCATTTTGCTATTAATTAAATAGCTACCAGCGCTTGACTACTGGGCGCTAAAGGCCATTTTCTCTTCAACACCGAACCCGCCGCTCCCTGGCGTGTGGATCTCGAACACATCGCCCGGCTCCATCTGCACCTGGCCGATGTGGCCCAGCGGCTCCACCCGGCGATCGGCGCGCTGCACCCGGTTCATGCCCGGCTGACCGCCCGCCATGCCGAAGGCGCCCTGGAGCCGGCCGTTGGAGAGGATGCTGGCCGTCATCGGGCACGCGCCGCACGCCGCCGCCCCGGTCGATCCAGAACTGCCAGCGGGCGGATTGCGGAATGTGCGTTGCGGTCATGATTTGCTATTAAAAATATAGCTAATAGCGCCTACAAATAGGGCGCTGCATGCCGATTTGGCTTGAAATTTCAGAGCGACGCCGCCGCGCGCGCCGCCTGGTCGTACATGCCCGAGAGCACGCGCAGCAGGCGCGCAAGCTCGCCGATGTCGCGGTTCGGCGCATCGTCGGCATTGAGCACGTCGATCAGGCAGCTCTCACGGATCTCGCGGTAGCGCTGCACGTAGGCGCGGCCGGTGTCGGTGGCGGCATAGGTCACCTCCTTGCCGTTCTTGTGCGAGGCCACCACGCCCAGGCCCTGCAGCTTCTTGAGCGCGTAGTTCACCAGGTGCGTGTCTTCCACGTTCATGATGAAGCAGATGTCGGCCAGGCGCTTGTCGCGCGCCCGGTGCGTGACGTGGTGCAGCACCAGCACGTCGAGCGGCGTCAGGTCCTTCAGGCCCGCCGCCGCCATGCAATGCACCACCCAGCGGTGAAAGGCATTGCCGGCCACGATCAGGCCGAACTCGAACTCGCTCATCTCCGCGCTGCGCGCCGACACCAGGTGCGCCGACGACACGATGGGCCCGGAGGATTCGGATTTCGATCGCGCCACAGGTTTCATGAAAGACGACTCCAGGAGTAGGCTGGCACGGAATGTGTGTGCCGTTTCATTGTAGGCAAGTCAAAAACAAATTGTCAGCGATTTGTCGACGTTCAGGATAAACACCTACGCCCCCGGGGCAGGCATCCCGCTACAGTGTTTTGTCCCTCCACCCCACCTTGCGGAGTCTTTCCATGAAGCGTCGAATCTTCCCTGCCACCGCGCTCGGCCTGGCCCTGGCCTGCGGCCTGTCGCTCACCTCCGCCATGGCCCAGACCAAATGGGATCTGGCCGCCGCCTACCCGGCGACCAACCTGCACACGGAAAACCTCGCGCAATTCGCCAAGGACGTGGAAGCCGCCACCGCAGGCAAGCTCAAGGTCACGGTGCACGCCAACGCCTCGCTGTTCAAGGCCAACGAGATCAAGCGCGCCGTGCAGGGCGGGCAGGCGCCCATCGGCGAGATCCTGCTGGGCAATTTCGAGAACGAGAACCCGCTCTACGGCCTGGACGGCATCCCCTTCCTGGCCACTTCGTACGCCGACTCCAAGCGCCTGTACGACGCGCAGAAAGCCGCTCTCGACAAGCAGCTGGGCACCCAGGGCATGAAGCTGCTGTTCGCGGTGGCCTGGCCGCCCCAGGGCATCTACGCCAAGAAGGAACTGGGCTCGGTGGCCGACCTGCGCGGCATCAAGTGGCGCGCCTACAGCCCGGCCACGGCCAAGATCGCCGAACTCATCGGCGCGCAGCCCGTCACCATCCAGGCCGCCGAACTCTCGCAGGCCCTCACCACCGGCGTGGTGGAAGCCACCATGACCTCGGGCTCGACCGGCTACGACAGCAAGATCTACGAAAGCATCAAGTACTTCCACGACACCCAGGCCTGGCTGCCCAAGAACGCCGTCATCGTGAACCGCAAGTCCTTCGATGCGCTCGACAAGGCCACTCAGGACGCCGTGCTCAAGGCCTCGGCAGACGCCGAGGTGCGTGGCTGGAAGGTCAGCGCCGAGAAGACCGAGTGGTACAAGAAGGCCCTGGCCGACAAGGGCATGAAGATCGTGACGCCCGCGCCCAAGCTCATGGCCGACATGCGCCAGGTGGGTGAGATCATGCTGGCCGACTGGATCAAGAAGGCCGGCCCGGACGGCGAGGCCATCGTGGCGGCCTACCGCAAGAGCGCGCCAACAGCCACCGCCCCGGCAACGGCCAAGAAGTAATGCGCCGCTGGCTCGACCGCATTTATCTGGCGGCTGGCGCGCTGGGCGCCACTTTCATCGCGCTGATCTGCGTGCTGATGGTGGCGCAGAGCATCATGCGCGAGCTGGGCCTGCGCACCGGCGCCATCAACGACATCGTGTCCTGGTTCTGCGCCGCGGCAGCCTTCTTCGCCATGGCCCACGCCTTCAAGCACGGCGATTTCGTGCGCGTGACGCTGCTGCTGGAAAAGCTGCCCACGCGCCGTTGCCGCCAGCTCGAAATGGTGACGCTGGGCATCGCCAGCGTGGCCGTGGGCTACCTCACCTGGTCGGCCTGCCTGTTCACCTACGAGAGCTGGGAGTTCAACGACATCGCCCAGGGCCTGCTCCCGGTGCCGATGTGGATTCCGCAACTGAGTTTTGCCCTGGGCTCGGTGCTGTTCTGGGTGGCGGTGGTGGATGAATTCATCATCGTGCTGCGCGGCGGCGTGCCCTCCTTTGTGCGCGCCGTGGAAGAACGCCACGCCAAGGGCGATTTCTCCTCTGACATCTGAATTGAAGCGCCCCCGGGTGGCCCCAGGCGGCAACGAAAGCACGACATGGATATCTTGATGGTGGGCGGCATTCTGTTGCTGCTGATGCTGCTGCTGTTGTCGGGCGGCGTCTGGATCGCCATGACGCTGGCGATCTGCGGCTGGGTGGGGCAGGCGTTCTTCACCACCACGCAGCCGGGCAAGAACCTGTTCTCGGCGTTCTGGGAAAGCAACGCCAGCTGGGAGCTGGCGGCGCTGCCGCTGTTCATCTGGATGGGCGAGATCCTGTTCCGCACCAAGCTCAGCGAGGAGATGTTCGAGGGCCTGCGCCCCTGGCTCAACCGCGTGCCGGGGCGGCTGATGCACACCACCATCCTGGGCTGCGGCATCTTCGGCTCGGTGTCGGGCTCATCGGCCGCCACCTGCGCCACCATCAGCAAGGTCGCCCTGCCCGAGCTGATGAAACGCGGCTACGACGAGAAGCTTGCGCTGGGCTCACTGGCCACGGCGGGCACGCTGGGCATCCTGATCCCGCCGTCCATCACCATGGTGGTGTACGCCGTGGCGGCCGACGCCTCCATCATCCGCATTTTCCTGGCGGGCTTTCTGCCGGGCATTTTGTTGATGCTGCTGTTCTCGGGCTATATCGGCTGGTGGAGCCTGCGCAACCCGGACAAGGTGCCTGCCGCCGATCCGCCCTCCTCCTTCGCCCAGAAGATCCGCCAGTCGGGCCACCTGATCCCGGTCGGCGCGCTGATCGTCTTCATCGTCTGGGTGCTGGTCACCGGCTATGCCACCGCCACCGAGTGCGCGGCCTTCGGCGTGCTGGGCTCGCTGGTGCTGGCACTGTCGAGCCGCTCGCTCACCTGGCAGAACTTCAAGGACGGGCTGATGGGCACCACGCGCACCAGCTGCATGATCATGTTCATCCTCGCGGGCGCGGCCTTCCTCACCAAGACCATGGCCTTCACGGGCATTCCGCGCGAGCTGGCCGAATGGGTCAACGCCATGCAACTGTCGCCCTATGCGCTCATCAGCGTGCTGGTGGTGGTGTACCTGGTGCTGGGCACGGCGCTCGACGGCATCAGCATGATCGTGCTGACCAGCGCCGTGGTGCTGCCCATGATCCAGCAGGCCGGGTTCGACCTGGTGTGGTTCGGCATCTTCATCGTGCTGCTGGTGGAGATCGCCGAAGTCACCCCGCCCGTGGGCTTCAACCTGTTCGTGCTGCAGAACATGACCGGCAAGGACAGCAACACCATCGCCCGCGCGGCGATTCCGTTCTTCGGCTGCCTCGTGGTGTGCATCGCGCTGATCACCCTGTTCCCGCAGATCGTGACCATCCTGCCCGACCTCGTGATGGGCCCGGAACAGAAATAGAATCGGCGCCATGACCGCCGTCTTCGCCATCTGCATCGGGGCCTGCCTGGGTGCGCTGGCACGGTGGAGGCTCGGCCTGTGGCTCAGCACGCCCGGCAGCCTGCTGCCCTGGGGCACGCTGGCTGCCAACCTGATCGGCGGCTACCTCATCGGCGTCTGCGTGGCGGCCTTCCAGGCGCTGCCGCACCTCGATCCGGCCTGGCGCCTGGCCCTCATCACGGGCTTCCTGGGCGCACTCACCACCTTCTCCAGCTTCTCGGCCGAGGTCATCACCATGCTGGTACAGCAGCGCTACCTTCTCGCCACGGGCACGGTGGCACTGCACCTGTTCGGCTCGCTGCTGATGACGGTGCTGGGCCTGCAATCGATGCTCCTGCTGCTGCACGGCCGCGCCTGACCATGCCCCGGCCGGCCCGTGCCATGGCACTACACTATTCATAGCAGCAAAGTCTTGTTGGCCCGGCAGGACCGGCGCTACAACACCCTAGAATGACGCTCTGCGGCATGCCGGGCATCCCAGGCCCGCCGCCTCCCCCCCATCACCGGTGCGGCACAGAACGCACCCATTGGACGCACCATGGAATCCAATACGCAACTCAACGAACGCCGCCTGGCCGATGCCTGGGAAGAACTGCACACGCATGCCAACAATGGCAATCCGCTGCTGGCCGACTCCAACCGCATGGCGTTTGCCGATCCGGAATTCCTGTTCCGGCGTGAAACACGCGGCATCCGCTTCCAGCTCGAAATGCTCAAGCCCGACCTGGGCCAGACGCACCAGGGCATCGAGAACACCATCGTCGTGTATGGCAGCGCGCGCTTCGTGCCCCCCGACGAGGCCGCCCGGCAACTGGCCGACGCGCAGGCAGGCGGGGACGCACAGCGCATCGCGCTGGCCGAGCGCGCCGTGCGCAACGCCCACTACTACGCGCAGGCGCGCCGGTTCGCCCGCCTGGTGGCCGAGCACAGCAACCAGCAGGAGCCGGTGAACCGCCTCTACATCTGCACCGGCGGTGGTCCCGGCATCATGGAAGCGGCCAACCGCGGCGCCCACGACGCCGGAGCGCCCAACGTCGGCCTGAACATCGCCCTGCCGCATGAGCAGGGGGGCAACCGCTTCATCACACCTTCGCTGAGCTACAAGTTCCACTACTTCGCGCTGCGCAAGATGCACTTCATGATGCGCGCCAAGGCACTGGTGGCCTTTCCCGGCGGCTTCGGCACGCTCGACGAGCTGTTCGAGGTGCTCACGCTGGTGCAGACGGGCAAGACCAAGCCGGTGCCCATCGTGCTTTTCGGCGCGAGTTTCTGGAGCCGCCTCATCAACTTCGACCTGCTGATCGAGGAAGGCACGATTTCGGCCGATGACCGCAAGCTGTTCCACATCACCGACGACCCCCAGGAGGCCTGGGACCTGATCAAGGCGTTCTACCAGCTCTGAGCATCCCTCCTCACGGCCCCGAGGGTCCGCCCGTGACCGGCGGCGCGAAGGGTGACGTGGGCGATGTCGGCGATGTCGGCACACCGGGCCTGACCGGAGGTGGCGGGGGCGGTGGAATATAGGGGTCGTTGGGCTGCGGCGGAATATAGGGATCCTGCGGCGGTGGAGGTGGGGGCGGCAGAGGTGGGGGCGGAGGGGGCGGAGGTGTCACATTCACGGCAGCATGGCTCCCATCGAACCGGACCTGCTCTCCAGCGGCATAGGGCAGCTGGGGCCGGGGCAGCGGCAACAAGGCCCGGGTGTTCGTGTACACCGGCAGCCGCTGGTCGGACAGCACCAGCACCGACTCCCCTGCCGTCACGCCCACACAGCCGGCCCGGGTGCACACCTCAATTTCGTCCTGCTCACCCGCCACTTCTACCAGCCCTTGCGCATTGAAGAACACGCGGAAGGCCGACCCACGAATGCCGACCACCGCCGTGGGCGTGATCACCTTGTAGTTGGCCGGATTGCGCTTGCCAATCAGGCCCGTGACGGCCCGCATGCCCCCGCGCACCAGGTTCACGGCAAAGCTGTCCTGCGCCGGGTCGCCACTGTCGACATAGCGCTCCACGGTGAATTGCGAATCCGGGAACAGCGACACCACGCCGCCATCGGTGAACCGGATCTGCGCCCGGCCCGTGGTGCCCGTGAGCACCACGTCGCCGCCCTCCACCGTGGCCCCCCGCGCCAGGGCGCTGAGCACGTCGGCCCGGCGCATCTGCACGTCGCCTGCGGAAAACTGCACCAGGCCTGCGGCGGCCAGCGCCGACAGGGGCCAGCCCGCCACCACGGCCAGCAGCAGGGCCATGCGCGGGAGTCGGCGTTCGTTTTTCATGGCAGTTCCCTCCTTCAATCAGATGGATACCGGCAGGTGCCTCAGAACTCGCGCCGCAACGTCACGGAGTACACCGTGCGCTCGTACTGGGTGATCGGCAGGCTGGAATCGTTGCGCACCTGCATCACCTGCGGCGTGATGCGCCAGCCTGGAGCCGGCACCCACGACAGGCCCAGCGCCAGGCTGATCTGCCGGTCACGGCGCTGCACGGCGAAGAAGGGATCGACCGCGCCGTAATGGCGGCGCTCCCCATCGAGCGCGACAAAGACACCGAGGCGGTTGGTCAGCGGATACTGCCCCCCCACCCGCCAGCCCGCCAGGCGGTGGCCGAAATGCGCCACGCCCACGGCATCGGGCGACTCGCGCCCCGCATACACCATGCCGTACGCCAGCGCGCCGTTGCGGAACACCTGGGCGTAAGAACCGCCCACCACGCTGCGGCGCACATCGCGCACGGGCTGGGCCGGATAGTTCAACTCCAGCACCTGCACGAAGCCGCTCCACTGCCGGAAGCCATCGAGCCGGTAGATCCACTCCCCCTGCAGGCCGGCGATGCTGCGCAGCCGTTCGCCGTCCAGCACATAGGAGGCCCCCACGGCCGACACCAGGATCTCGTGGCGCTCGGCACGCCAGGACACACCGGCGTTGCCATCGAACTGCTCGCTTTCGAAGGCACGGGCTTCGCGCGAATGGTGCCGCGTGCTGGCCGATGCCGTGCCCACGAGCGACCAGCGGGCATCCATCACGTAGCGCCCGCGCAGCGCGAGCAGCGCGGAGCCGAAATCCGCCGAAGTGGCCAGGGCGGCGGGCGCCAGCGTCCAGGCGGGCGTGGCCGGCAGCGGTGACACCAGTTCCGCCGTGGCGGGGCCGGCATTGGCGTTCGAGTCGTGCCCCACGGCCAGTTCGACATACCCCTTGAGGCTGGAGACGCCCCCATGGTCGGGCCGGTCGTAGGACACCAGGAACTGGTCGACATCCAGCGCCGCATCGACAGGGACACCCTGTTCGCGCACCAGGCCGGACAAGGCCCGGGCGGCGCGTGGATCACCCACGGCAAACAGTGCGCGGCCCAGCTCCAGCTGGGCGGTCTGGTTGTCTGGATCGGCCGCAACGACGCGCTCCCATGCCAGCACGGCCCGCGTGTACTGCCCTGCCGCACGGGCCGCATGGCCCATGGCGGCATCGAAGACCGGGTCTCCGGCCCGTTGCGCCTCCTGGGCATCGAGCAATTGGAAGGCTTCCACCGATGCGCCCCGTTGCATGAGGGACGCTGCCTCGTCCAGCAGCGCATCGGCCTGCGCCGCGCAGAAAGGGAACACCGCAAGACACAGACCGAGGGTGGTTCCCCTGGCGCGGGCCGTCAAAGAAGCGACATGCATGTCAACCCCCCCTTCTTCTGGAGGATTCCAATTTACTCCGATTCGGACCTTTCGTCGCGTGCGCCGTCCACCAACGCGGCATGCACATGGGCCGGATGCCGGGCTCCTTGCGCAGATCGGCCCGCTAAGCCAGGGCTTCTATCGCCACGGTTTCGCTATATTTTTAATAGCTAATGGCGCTTGATTGTCGGGCGCAACGGCCATTTTTGGCTGAAGACATCAACCCTTGGCGCGCGGCACGGGCACGTTCACCGGCGTCAGCGGCCCGCGCCCCTCGAAAAAGGCAATCAGGTTGTCTGCCGCCAGGTGGGCCATGGCCAGGCGCGTGCCGACCGTGGCGCTGGCGATGTGCGGCGTGAGCACGACGTTGGGTACCGCCAGCAGGCCGGGGTGCACCTGCGGCTCGCCCTCGAACACATCCAGCCCCGCGGCCGCGATGCGCCGCTCGCGCAGTGCCTGCGCGAGGGCGGCATCGTCCACGATACCGCCGCGCGCAATGTTGACCAGCGTGGCCGTGGGCTTCATCAGCGCCAGTTCGGCCGCGCCGATGGTGTGGTGCGAATCCGCCGTGTAGGGCAGCACCAGCACCACATGGTCGGCCGTGCGCAGCAGCTCATCCTTGTCCACGTAACGGGCCTTGCATTCGGCCTCCAGTGCGGGATCAAGGCGCGAGCGGTTGTGGTAGACCACGTCCATGCCAAAGCCATGGGCGCCGCGCCGCGCGATGCCCTGCCCGATACGTCCCATGCCAATGATGCCCAGGCGGCTGCCGTGCACCTCGGCGCCCGCGAACATGTCGTAGCTCCACCTGTTCCAGCGCCCGGCGCGCAGGTAATGCTCGCTCTCGGTGACACGGCGCGCCGTGGCCATGAGCAGCGCGAAGCCGAAGTCGGCCGTGGTTTCGGTCAGCACGTCGGGCGTGTTGGTGCCCTGCACGCCGGCGGCTGTCATGGCGTCCACATCGAAGTTGTTGTAGCCCACGGCCATGTTGGCGACGATGCGCAGGCGCGGGCAGGCGGCCAGCAATGCGGCATCGATGCGCTGGCTGCCCGTGGTGAAGGCGCCGTCCTTGTCGGCCAGGCGCGCCGCCAGTTCGGCGGGGGACCAGAGGGCGTCCTCCGGGTTGGCCTGCACCTCGAAATGGCGCGACAGCCGCTCGACGACCTCTGGGAACACGGCACGGGCGATCAGGATGCGGGGCTTGGACATGGCGGCCTCGGAAATCAACGGAACCAGATGAAGGTCATGACCACGAACAATGGCACCAGGATGCCGCACGACCATGCCATGTAGCCGAAGAAGCTCGGCATCTTCACGCCCCGGTCCTCGGCAATGGCCTTCACCATGAGGTTGGGCGCATTGCCGATGTAGGAATTGGCGCCCATGAAGACAGCGCCCGCCGAAATGGCGGCCAGCGTGGGCGCGAGCTGGGTCATGAGCACGGCGGGATCACCGCCTGCGGTGTTGAAGAACACCAGGTAGGTGGGCGCATTGTCGAGGAACGAGGACAGCGCCCCCGCAGCCCAGAAGTACATGGCCGGGTCGGGCGTGCCATCGGGCCGGGTCACGGCGCTGACAATGGCGCCGAATGGGCCGCTCACCCCCGCCTTGAGCATGGCGATCACGGGAATGATGGTCAGGAAGATGCCCGCGAACAGCTTGGCCACCTCCTGCATGGGCCCCCAGCTGAACTGGTTGTTCTCGTGCACCATCCGGGGCGTGAGCCAGAGCGAGAGGAAGGTGATGGCGATCAGGCCCGCATCGCGCACCAGGCCGGGCAGCCCCACGTCGGTGCCCACCACATGGAACACCACGGGCGATTTCCAGAAGCCGCTGAGCAGCACCAACCCCACCACGCCCGCGAGCAGCAGGAAGTTGATCTTCCCGTCAAAGCCGATGGAGCGCGTGTCGGGCGTGGGGTCGCGCAGCAGCAGTTCCTCGCGCTGGCGGTAGTACCAGGCATCGAGGGCATAGAACAGCGCCAGCAGGGTGCCGATGAGAAACAGGGTTTCGGGAAAGATGTGGCTCACGGTCCAGAAGAAATCGACCCCCTTGAGAAACCCCAGGAACAGCGGCGGATCGCCCAGCGGAGTCAGCGACCCGCCGGCATTGGACACGATGAAGATGAAGAACACCACCACATGCGCCTTGTGGACACGGTGGTCGTTGGCACGGATGAGCGGGCGAATCATCAGCATGGAGGCGCCCGTCGTGCCCATGAAGCTCGCCAGCACCGCGCCAATGGCCAGGATGGCCGTGTTCAGCCCCGGGCCGCCATGCAGGTTGCCCCGGATGTAGACCCCCCCGGCCACTGTGAACAGGGCGGTCAGCAGGATCACGAAGGGCAGGTATTCGGCCAGCAGCGCATGCGCCAGGCTGGCACCGGCGGCGGCCGGTCCGAACACCAGCGCGAAGGGCAGCAGGAACAGCAGCCCCCAGCCTGCGGCCACCTTGCCGAAATGGTGGTGCCAGAAGATCGGCGCCAGCAGGGGCATGAGCGCGATCGACAGCAGGATGCCCGCGAAGGGCACGCCCCACCAGATCGCCAGGGCACTGCCATCGAGGTCGGCAGCCAAGGCCAGGCCAGGCATGGCCGCCAGCACCGCCGTGGCCAAGCAGCGAAGGGGTTTCATGGGTTTGTCTCCCGTGGTTTTTTTCTGGATACGAACGCTTTGCCGGCACGCGCCGCGTGCCATGCAGCGGCAAAGTGTAGGCGAGTATCCCCCGCTGGTGCTCCCGATCCGGAGCGCGGCGCTCCCGGTTGAAAACCTCCCGTCAGGAAACCGGGCGGGAGCGCCCCCGGAAGCCGCCGCCTCCCAGGGCCGCCATGGTGCCGCGTCAGCTCCCGACCACCAGCTTTTCCAGAACGGCGCGCAAGGCTTCGGGCACGGGCACGGGCCGGCGCGTGGCGCGGTCCACGTAGACATGGATGAAATGCCCGGCCGCCGCCGTCAACGGCTCGCCGGCTGCGAACAGCCCCACCTCGTAGCGCACGCTTGAAGAGCCCAGGCGCGCCACGCGGATGCCCGCCTCCACCGTCTGGGGAAACGCCAGGGGTGCGAAATAGTTGCACTGGGTCTCGATCACCAGGCCAATGGTCTCGCCCGCATGGATGTCCAGCACCCCCTGCTCGATCAGGTGGGCATTCACCGCCGTGTCGAACCAGCTGTAGTAGACGACGTTATTGACATGGCCATAGACATCGTTGTCCATCCAGCGCGTGCTGATGGCGCGGAAGGCTCGGTAGGCGCTGCGCGGCTGGGGCGCCGGACGCGAAGGGGTGGCGGCGGTGTTCATGGGCGGGCATTGTGCCAGTGCATCTGCAGCCCCGGCAGGGGACGAAGTCACCTTGGTGAACCTGCAGCATGACAGGCCCACAGGCCTGCGTGGTCGGCAACACTTTGTAAAGCGGCCCCTCTAAAATGCTGCAATGCAACAAAACCCCTTGCGTTCCCGTCGAAAGCCCGTAGAATTCGCTTCATGCTGCACTGCAACATACCTCCTGGAGGCATGGTCAGCGCAGATGTCTGTAAACCCTGAAGTCTTTTCAGGCACCCATTCTTAGGAGAAATGACATGACGCTGACCACCGAACAAGTCCTGGCCGCCCACAAAGCCAACATCGAAACCCTTTTCGGCCTGACCAGCAAAGCCTTTGAAGGCGTCGAAAAGCTCGTCGAACTGAACGTGACCGCCTCGCGCGCCGCTCTGAACGAAGCCGCCAACCACACCCAGGCCGTGCTGAGCGTCAAGGACGTGCAGGAACTGTTGGCTCTGCAAGCCGGCCTGTTCCAGCCCCTGGCCGAGAAGACCGCTTCCTACAGCCGCCACCTGTTCGACATCGCTTCGGGCACAGGCGGCGAGTTCACCAAGGCGGTTGAAACCAAGACCGCTGAAGCCCAAAAGGCCTTCACCAACCTGGTGGACACCGCTGCCAAGAACGCTCCCGCCGGTTCCGAAACCGCCGTGGCCGTGATGAAGAGCGCCGTTTCGGCCGCTAACAACGCTTTCGAATCGGTGCAAAAGGCTGTCAAGCAGGCCACCGATGCGGCTGAAGCCAACTTCAACGCCGTCGCAGCCACCGCCGCCGATGCCGCCAAGACGGCCACCCCGCGCAAGCGCTGATAGCACACGGTCTGGAGGCAGCCCTCTAGACCACAGCAAGGGATTACCCTTATAATTCTTTGCATGCATCCCTGACCAGGGATCTCCAGTTGTCTCCTTGGATCCTTTCGAAACCCCCGTTTCATGGATCCTTTCCAAGCCCGGTATCAACCGGGCTTTTTTTTGGCCTGGCGCAAGAGCAGCAAGGGGCCTGCCCGAGCGCACCGCCTCACGCCAGCCAATACATCCACCATGCGCACGCGTTTATTATTGCGAATGGTTCGCGTTTGTTTTATCATCGCAGATTCACCAATCCTGCGAAAGATGCATTCCATGTCGAAGACCGCGAAAGCCCTGCTCTCCTGCTGCATTCTGGCCAGCACGGCAACCGCCACACTGGCCCAGGAACAGGTGGTCAATCTCTATTCGGCTCGCCACTACTCCACTGACGAAGCCCTGTACAGCAATTTCACCAAGGCCACCGGCATCAAGATCAATCGCGTGGATGCCGACGATGCAGGCATCCTGGCCCGCCTCAAGGCCGAGGGCAGCGCCTCCCCGGCCGATGTGATCCTGCTGGTGGATGCGGCGCGCCTGTACAAAGGCGAAGTCGATGGCCTGTTCCAGCCCATCCAGTCCAAGGTACTGAACGATGCCATTCCCGCAAACCTGCGCAGTGCCCCGGCGGCCGATGGCGGTATCTCCTGGTTCGGTCTCTCCACCCGTGCCCGCGTGGTCGTCTACAACAAAATCAAGGTCCAGAAGGATGATGTAGACACCTACGAGGAACTGGGTGAGCCGAAAAACAAGGGCAAGCTCTGCATCCGTTCGGGTGCCCACCCCTACAACCTGAGCCTGTTCGGCGCCGTGAACGAGCACATGGGCGAGCAGAAGACCGAAGCCTGGCTCAAAGGCATGGTGGACAACCTCGCACGCGCGCCCAAGGGTGGCGATACCGACCAGATCAAGGCCGTGGCCTCGGGCGAATGCGACATCGCCGTCACCAACAGCTACTACCTGGCACGCATGATGCGCTCCACCAAGCCGGAGGACATGGCCGTGGTCAACAAGGTCGGCGTGGTTTTCCCCAACCAGCAATCCTGGGGCACACACATGAACATCGCCGGCGGCGCCGTGGCCCGCCATGCCAAGAACCAGGCCAACGCCGTCCGCTTCCTAGAATACCTCGCAAGCGCCGAAGCGCAGAACTACTTCGCCAACGGCAACAACGAATGGCCCGCTGCCAAGGGCGTGAGCGCGGACAACCCCGCGCTCAAGGCCATGACGAACAACGCACCGTTCAAGAGCGAAACCATTCCGATCAGCGCCGTGGGCGCCAACGTAACCAAGGTCCAGCAGATGCTCGACCGCGTCGGCTTCAAATAAGCAGCGCGCTCCCCTCCCCGATGCCCGGCCTGCCGGGCATTTTTATTGGTACCGACATCGGTCATAATTGACGTTTACGTCAACGTCACTCACTGGAGACAGAACATGGAAATCAAGGGCAAGGTATTCATCGTGACCGGCGGCGCGTCCGGTCTGGGCGAAGGCACGGCACGCATGCTGGCGGCCCAGGGCGGCAAGGTGGTCATTGCCGACATGCAGGCGGAAAAAGGCGAGGCCGTGGCCAAGGACATCGGCGGCGCCTTCGTGAAGTGCGACGTCAGCAGCGAGGCCGATGGCCAGGCCGTGGTGGCACAGGCCGTCTCCATGGGCAAGCTCATGGGCCTGGTGAACTGCGCCGGCATCGCCCCCGCCGAAAAGACCGTGGGCAAGAACGGCGCACATGCACTGAGCGTTTTCAGCAAGACCATCACGGTGAACCTGATTGGCTCCTTCAACATGATCCGACTGGCCGCAGAGGCCATGAGCAAGAACGAACCCGAAGCCACGGGTGAGCGCGGCGTGATGATCTCCACCGCCAGCGTGGCCGCCTACGACGGCCAGATCGGCCAGGCGGCCTACAGCGCCTCCAAGGGCGGCGTGGTTGGCATGACGCTGCCCATTGCCCGCGATCTGGCACGCAACGGCATCCGCAACATGACCATCGCCCCCGGCATCTTCGGCACGCCCATGCTGTTCGGCATGCCCCAGGAAGTGCAGGACGCGCTGGCCGCCGGCGTCCCCTTCCCGAGCCGCCTGGGTACCCCGCAGGACTACGCCAAGCTGGCGCAGCACATCTTCGAGAACGACATGCTCAACGGCGAAGTGATCCGCCTCGACGGTGCGATCCGCCTGGCACCCCGCTGAATCCGCAAAGCCGCAAATCCGCTATTGTTCTGATAGCTAGCAGCGCTTTCCAGCCGGGCGCTGCAAGCCAGAAAGATCAAAGTCCAGCCCCGCTGCCCCATGGCTCCGGGGCTTTTTTTGCTGCAAACGAGCGAGAAAATAAAAAGCCACCAACCGTTTCCGATTGGTGGCTTTTTGAATCTGGCGGAGTGGACGGGACTCGAACCCGCGACCCCCGGCGTGACAGGCCGGTATTCTAACCAACTGAACTACCACTCCTGGCAGGCAGCTTTCGCTTGCGTTCTACACACAAGCCAAGCGCTACAACTTGGCGACCCTACGGGGATTCGAACCCCGGTACTCACCGTGAAAGGGTGATGTCCTAGGCCTCTAGACGATAGGGTCAAAACCTTGGAACTAACCGTTCTCAAACTTACAGATTGGTGGAGGTAAACGGGATCGAACCGATGACCTCTTGCATGCCATGCAAGCGCTCTCCCAGCTGAGCTATACCCCCACGTATCCTGGCATCTCCGGCTTTTGCCAAAGAAAAACCCTTGCGCATTCAACACCTGCAAGGGCTTGTAACTGGCGGAGTGGACGGGACTCGAACCCGCGACCCCCGGCGTGACAGGCCGGTATTCTAACCAACTGAACTACCACTCCTGGCAGGCAGCTTTCGCTTGCGTTCTACACACAAGCCAAGCGCTACAACTTGGCGACCCTACGGGGATTCGAACCCCGGTACTCACCGTGAAAGGGTGATGTCCTAGGCCTCTAGACGATAGGGTCAAAACCTTGGAACTAACCGTTCTCAAACTTACAGATTGGTGGAGGTAAACGGGATCGAACCGATGACCTCTTGCATGCCATGCAAGCGCTCTCCCAGCTGAGCTATACCCCCACAATCAAGCAACTTCAATCAATTAACTGTCGTTGCTGTCTGAGCCTCAAATTATAGACCGGTTTTTCAGCGGTTTCGCAAACTTGCCGTAACTTTTTCACGTCCAAGCAATTCGAGCATGGCATCGACCGATGGCGTGTGCGCCGTGCCCGCCGTCAGCACGCGCACCGGCATGGCCAGCTGCGGCATCTTGAGGCCCTGGGCGGCCAGCACTTCCTTGATGGCAGCGGCGATGGCCGCCTTGTCCCATGCGCAGGCCTGCAGCGCATCGGCCAGGGCATCGAGGGCCGGGCCCACCGCGGCGGTCACATGCTTCTCGCGGTCTTCCTGCGAGGGCGTGACCGCGCCGCCATAAAACACCATGGCCCAGTCCGCCAGCGCCACGGTGGTGTCGCAGCGGTCCTTGAACAGCGCGCAGATGCGGGGCAGCCGGCCATCGGCCAGGGCGGCGGCGCCAACGCCGCGCTTTTCCAGCAGGGGGGCCACGATAGCGGCCAGTGCGTCGTCGCCCAGGGCCTTGAGGTGCTGCGCATTCACCCAGCGCAGCTTGGCCTCGTCGAACTGCGCGGCGCTGCGGCCCAGGTGGTCCAGGTTGAACCACTGCAGGAACTGCTCGCGCGAGAAGATCTCATCGTCGCCGTGGCTCCAGCCCAGGCGCGCCAGGTAGTTCACCATGGCGTCGGGCAGATAGCCTTCGTCGCGGTACTGCGTCACGGGCTTGGCGCCGTTGCGCTTGCTCATCTTCTCGCCCTGCTCATTGAGCACGGTGGGCAGGTGGGCGTAAACCGGCGACTCCTGGCCCAGCGCGCGGAAGATGTTGATCTGGCGCGGCGTGTTGTTCACATGGTCGTCGCCACGGATCACATGGGTGATCTGCATGTCGATATCGTCCACCACCACGCAGAAGTTGTAGGTGGGCGTGCCGTCGGGTCGCGCGATCACCAGGTCGTCGAGTTCGTCGTTGCGGATCTCGATGCGGCCCTTGACCTTGTCGTCCCAGGCCACCACCCCGCCCTGCGGGTTCTTGAAACGCAGCACGGGCTGCACGCCTTCGGGAACGGGCGGCATCTGCTTGCCAGGCTCGGGGCGCCAGGTGCCGTCGTAGCGGGGCTTTTCCTTGGCGGCCATCTGCTGCTCGCGCAATGCATCGAGTTCGGCCACGCTCATGTAGCAGGGATAGACATGCCCGGCCGCCTGCAGTTGCGCCAGCACTTCCTTGTAGCGGTCCACGCGCTGCATCTGGTAGAACGGGCCTTCATCGGGGTCCATGTTCAGCCAGTGCATGCCTTCGAGGATCACGTCCACGGCAGCCTGCGTGGAACGCTCCACATCGGTGTCCTCGATGCGCAGGATGAAGTCGCCGCCCGTGGCGCGCGCAAAGGCCCACGGGTAGAGCGCTGAGCGGATGTTGCCCAGGTGGATGAAGCCCGTGGGCGAAGGGGCGAAGCGGGTGCGCACGCGCGCGGTGGTGTTTTTTTGTTCTGCGGTCATGTCAGGGAATCCAGACCCCGTGCGAGGTCGGCTTTCAAATCGTCGATATGTTCCAGGCCCACGGCCACGCGCACCAGGCCCTGGCCGAGGCCGGCCGCCTGGCGCTGCTCTTCGGACAGGCGCCCGTGCGAGGTGCTGGCCGGATGGGTGATGGTGGTCTTGGTGTCGCCCAGGTTGGCGGTGATGCTGCACACGCGCGTGCTGTCGATCACATGGAAGGCACGCGCGCGGCCCGAGGCCGGATCGCTGGAGCGCACATCGAACGACAGCACGGCCCCGCCCAGGCCCGACTGCTGGCGCATGGCCAGCGCATGCTGCGGGTGCGACGCGAGGCCGGGGTAGTAGACGCGCGCCACCTGCGGGTGAGCCTCCAGCCAGGTGGCCAGTTGCAGGGCGCTGGCGCTCTGGGCCTGCATGCGGATGTTCAGGGTCTCCATGCCCTTGAGCACCACCCAGGCGTTGAACGGCGAGAGGTTCATGCCGGCGCTGCGGATCAGCGGCGCCAGTTTGTCGTCGATGATGGCGCGCGGGCCGCACACGGCCCCGGCCATGACCCGGCCCTGGCCGTCGAGGAACTTGGTGCCCGAATGGATGACCAGGTCGGCGCCCAGGCTCGCGGGCCGCTGCAGCGCGGGCGAGGCGAAGCAGTTGTCCACGGCCAGCAGCACGCCCGCGGCGTGCGCGATGTCGGCCAGCTCACGGATGTCGCACAGGTCGGTGAGCGGGTTGGTGGGCGTCTCGGCGAACAGCAGGCGCGTTTCGGGCCGCAGGGCTGCCTTCCAGGCAGCGGCATCGGTCTGTGGCACGAAACTGGATTGCACGCCGAAGCGCGCCAGCTCGCCCCCGATGAGCTTGATCGTGGAGCCGAACATCGACTGCGAGCAGACCACGTGGTCACCCGCCTTGAGCAGCCCCAGGCACATCAGCAGGATGGCCGACATGCCGCTGGAGGTGCCGATGGCCGCCTCGGTGCCTTCGAGGGACGCCAGGCGCTGCTCAAAGCTCGTGACCGTGGGGTTGGACGTGCGCGAATAGGTATAGCCCTCTTCCTCACCCGCAAAGCGGCGGGCCGCCGTGGCGGCATCGGGCTGGACGAAACTGCTCGTGAGGTACAGCGCTTCGGAGTTTTCGCCGTAGGCGCTGCGCGGCACGGCCTGGCGCACCGCCAGCGTGTCAGGGTGCAGCCCGTCGGGCAATGCGTGGTTCATGGATCAAGGCCTTCGCGGTGAGGGTATCGGGCAGTGAACGGAGCTCTCAGTTGTCCTGGGCATTGGGCAGCGAGAGGCGAGAGGTATCCTCGTCCCCTTCTTCCGCACCATTGCGGCCCTCGTTGAGCTGCGCGATCTCGCTGGCGGAGATGTCCCCAGTGACGTACACACCATCGAAGCACGAGGCGTCGAAGCCCGCGATCCCGGTGTTGAGCGCGCCGATGGCCTTCTTCATGCCATCAACGTCCTGGTAGATCAGCGCGTCGCAGCCAATGATCTGGCGCACTTCTTCGACGGAGCGGCCATGCGCCACCAGCTCGCTGCTGGTGGGCATGTCGATGCCATACACATTGGGGTAGCGCACCGGTGGCGCAGCGCTGGCCAGGTAGACCTTGCGCGCGCCGGCATCGCGCGCCATCTGCACGATCTCGCGGCTGGTGGTGCCGCGCACGATGGAGTCGTCCACCAGCAGCACATTGCGGCCCTTGAACTCGCTGCCGATCACATTGAGCTTCTGGCGCACGGACTTCTTGCGCACCCCCTGCCCGGGCATGATGAAGGTGCGACCGACATAGCGGTTCTTCACGAAGCCCTCGCGGTAGGGCAGGCCCAGCAATTGGGCCAGTTGCATGGCACTCGGGCGGCTCGACTCGGGGATCGGCACGACCACGTCGATCTCGTTGGGCGGCACGGTGGACACCACGCGCTTGGCCAGCGTCTGGCCCAGGTTGAGCCGCGCCTGGTAGACCGAGATGCCATCCATCACCGAATCGGGCCGTGCCAGGTAGACGTATTCAAAGATGCAGGGGCTGAGCTGGTGCACAGGGGCGCACTGCTGCGAGGAGACCTTGCCCTGCAGATCGATGAACACCGCCTCGCCGGGCTGGACGTCCCGCTCGAACACATGGCCCGTGCCTTCCAGGGCCACCGACTCGCTGGCCAGCATCACGGTGCCATCAGCGCTGCGGCCGATGCACAGCGGGCGGATGCCGTACGGATCGCGGAAAGCCAGCACGCCATGGCCGGCGATCAGCGCAATAACAGCATACGAGCCCCGGATGCGCTTGTGCACCGCCTGCACGGCGGTAAACATGTCCTGTGGCTGGAGCGCCTTGCCGCGCGTCGCCTTGTCCACTTCGTCGGCCAGCACGTTGAGCAGGACTTCCGAATCGCTCTCGGTATTGATGTGGCGGTGGTCGGTGTTGAACAGATCGGTCTTGAGCGCCTGGGCGTTGGTCAGGTTGCCGTTGTGCACCAGCACGATGCCGAACGGCGCATTGACGTAGAACGGCTGCGCCTCTTCCTCGCTGAAGGCATTGCCGGCCGTGGGGTAGCGCACCTGGCCCAGGCCGCAGTTGCCGGGCAGCGCGCGCATGTTGCGGGTGCGGAACACGTCCTTCACCATGCCCTTGGCCTTGTGCATGAAGAACTTGCGGCCCTGTTGCGTGGCGATGCCCGCCGCATCCTGGCCCCGGTGCTGCAGCAGCAGCAGCGCGTCATAGATCAGCTGGTTGACAGGGGACGCGCTGATGACGCCGACGATTCCACACATATGTATTCCATCCATTGGCAGGGCCAGCCCCGCATGCAACCACTACGCCGGAAGGTCCGCCATCGGCCCCTCCATCCATTCACAAGGGAAGATGCCTTCCCAATTCCTCCGGCAACACCGGCCTGAGCCCCTGGAGCAGGTCCGACAGCAAGACCGCACCCCGCGACTCCTGCCACCAGTCGGCCTGGTGGAGCTGCATCAGCCCCGCCATCACCACCAGCACCAGCAGCACCAGCAGCCCCCGCAGCACACCAAAGGCCGCACCGAGCGTGCGGTCCACGGGCCGCAGGCCCACGGCCTCGACCAGCTTCTTCGTCAACCAGGCCAGAAAGCCGCAGACGAAAAGGCTGCCCACGAACACCAGGATGAACCCCGCCGCATACCGCATGGTTTCACCGGCCTCCCCCATAGGCAGACGGGCCGCCACATCGGCGGCCAGCCACTGCGCCGCCAGGAAGGCCGCCACCCAGCCCGCCAGGGAAAGCACTTCATACACCAGCCCGCGCCAGGCGCCGACCAGCATCGACACCAGCAGCAAGGCCGCGAAAATCCAGTCCAGCGCCGCCATCTACAGGCTTCAGAGCAGCAGGATGGAGACGGGCAGGTTCAGCCCCTTGATGCGTGCCGCCGCCTTCTCGGCCTCGGCCTTGCCATCGAACGGTCCCACGCGCACGCGGATGCGCTTGCCGTCCTTGGTTTCGACCACCTGTGCGTAGGTCTTGATGCCGGCGCGCTCCAGCTTCAGGCGGGCCTCGCGGGCCTTGTCCACCTCCGCAAAAGCACCGATCTGCACGATGAAGCGGCCTTGGTCCGGCAAGGTGGATGCCGCCACGGGCGTATTCACCGGAGTGCGCCCTTCCAGCAACGCGCGGGCCCGCGCTGCCTCATCGCTCGGCGATGGACGGTGCTCGGCAGCGGGCGCCGGCTTACTCTCGGGCTTGGGTTCCGGCCTGGGCTCGGTGCGCGGTTTGGCAGCCACCGCAGCCACTTCCGCAGCAGAAGCGGCCGGCTGCGCCGGACGCTCCGGCGCACGGGCCACGGACGGGCTGGCGGCCGGCGCCTCGGGCGCGGGCACGACCAGGGGCGCGACCTTGTTGCGGTCCGGGATTTCGATCGAGATATCGACGGGGATGGGGCGCGGCTGCGTATCGAAGAGGATGGGGAAGCCCACCACGCCCAGCAACACCAGCAGGGCCGCACCAATCAGCCGATGGCGTGCGCGCCGGCGCATCACCTCGATGCTCTCCACCCGGGAGGGCCGCGCAGGCTTTTGCGCCTTGCCGCCCTGCTCCTTCTGGCCGGGCCACCGAAACTTGAAAAATGCCATGGAGTTGCAAATACCGTGTCGGGCTAAACACCCAGGTGCTTGGCCTGCAGGCGTGGCACACCGTTCAGCAGCACACCGCCCACCGTATGGAAGGAGCCAAAGACGATGATTCTATCAGCGGGGTCCGCCGCGGACAGGGCCGCCTCCAGGGCCTCGGCCGGGGTGGCGTGCGTGCTGGTGTGCACCTCGCGCCGCCCTCCCGCGACGATCTGCAGCGCATTCCACTTCTGCTGCAAGCCGGCGGCACTTTCCGCCCGGGGCGTGGGCAGGTCGGTGAAATACCAGCGGTCCACCACCGGGCCGATCTTGGCCAGCATGGGCGCCAGGTCCTTGTCGGCCATGGCGCCGAACACGGCGTGGGTGGAGGGGAAGTAACCCATGGCATCGAGGTTGGCCGTCAGCGCCGCCACCGAATGCGGGTTGTGCGCCACATCGAGCACCAGTGTGGGCTGGCCCGGAATGATCTGGAAGCGCCCCGGCAGCTCCACCAGCGACAGGCCGTTGCGTACCGCCTGTGCGGTGACGGGAATGCGCTCGCGCAGCGCCACCAGCACCGCCAGGGCGCCCGAGGCGTTGACGAGCTGGTTGGCGCCGCGCAGCGCCGGATAGGCCATGCCCGCGTAGCGCCGCCCCCGGCCGGCCCAGCCCCATTGCTGCTTGTCGCCGGAGAAATTGAAATCCTGGCCAAAACGCCAGAGATCGGCGCCGATCTCGCGCGCATGGTCGATCACGCTCTGCGGCGGCATGGGGTCGCTCACCACCACCGGACGCCCGGTGCGCATGATGCCGGCCTTCTCGCGCCCAATGCTCTCGCGGTCCGGGCCGAGGTACTCGACGTGGTCGATGTCGATGCTGGTGATGACCGCGCAATCGGCATCCACGATGTTGGTGGCGTCAAGCCGCCCGCCCAGCCCCACTTCCAGGATGGCCACGTCGAGCAGCGCATGGCTCATGAGCCGCAGGATGGCCAGCGTAGTGAACTCGAAGTAGGTCAGCGAAATATCGTTGCCGTTGAGCGTGCGTGCGCTCTCGACGGCCGCGAAATGCTCCAGCAGCGCCTCGGCCGCGACTACCTCGCCATCAAGGCGGCAACGCTCCTGGAAATGCACCAGGTGCGGCGAAGAATAGACCCCCGTGCGGTAGCCCGCCTCCAGGGCGATGGCCTCGATCATGGCGCAGGTCGAGCCCTTGCCATTCGTGCCGGCCACGGTGATCACGGGGCAGTCAAAGCGCAGCGCCATGCGGCGTGCCACCTCGCCCACCCGTTCCAGGCCCATGTCGATATTGTGCGGGTGCAGGCGCTCGCAGTGCGCGAGCCAGCCCTCCAGGGTGTGAATCGTCGTATGCATACAGGCGGGGATTGTCGCCGAGCATGCGGCTGGCGCATGATGGCACCATGAAAAACTCGGATATCACTGTCTACGGCATCGCCAACTGCGACACCGTCAAGAAAGCCCGCGCCTGGCTGACCGCGCAGGGCCTCGAATACCGCTTCCATGATTTCAAAAAACTCGGTGTGCCCGCCGACCGGCTCCCCGTCTGGATCGACCAGACGGGCTGGGAAAAGCTGCTGAACCGCCAAGGCACCACCTGGCGCAAGCTCGACCCCGCCACGCAGGCCAGCGCGCAGGATGCCGCCAGCGCCAGCACGCTGATGCAGGCGCATTCCAGCGCCATCAAGCGCCCCGTGGTGGAGTGGCGCCAAGGCGAACGGCTGCAGGTCACCGTGGGCTTTGACGCCGCAGGCTGGCAGGAGCGGGTGGAAAACGGCGGTTTCGTTGGATAGCGCACACTTTCTTACACCGCTTTACGCCATCCACGCCCCGAATGCACCCCGCGCCGATAAACTTTTTCCCAGTCTGGCGCGTTACAGGCAGACGACCTGAAAGGGGTTCTTCCATGAAAAGACTGGTTCTGTTTTCTCTCATCGCCGCTTGCGCCGGCCTCGCCGCCGCGCAGGAACGCGGGCGCGTGCTGTCGGCCACGCCCATCGTGCAGCAGGTGGCCATTCCCCGGCAGGTGTGCAACAACGAAACCGTGTACAGCGGCCAGCGCACCACGGGCGGGGGCGCCGTGCTCGGCGCCATCGCGGGCGGGGCCGCTGGCAATGCCGTGGGCAAGGGCAGCGGCCGGGCCGCAGCCACGGCCATCGGCGTCATCGGCGGCGCCGTGCTGGGCAACCACATCGAGGGCCAGGGCCGCCCCGAATACGAAACCGTGCAACGCTGCGGCACCGAAACCACCTACGAGAACCGCACCGTGGGCTACAACGTGGTCTACGAGTACGCGGGCCGCCAGTACAGCACGCAGACGCAGACCGACCCGGGCCGCTACATCGCGGTGCAGGTCCAGCCCGCGCCCTATGGCGGCCAGACCTACTCCACCCAGCCCGCGCCCTATTACGACCAGGGCGGCTATGCGCAGCCCGGGGTGGTGACATCGCCCTACGTGGCGCCCCAGGGCTACCCGCCAGGGACGACCATCATCGAATACGAGAGCGACAACAGCCGCCCGTACTACCCCTACCCGCCTCCGCGCCAAAACCCCTACGGGCGCTGACCACCCCCCTGAAAGAGCCCCGACGGGCTCTTTTTTTCGTCCGTGCCGCCCCTGCGGCGCGAACGGGACACCGTGGCCTAAAATCAACGGTTTCCCCTTGCTCCAAGCCACACCCTTCCATGACCACCGAAAAAATCGACGGCGTGTCCGTCACCACCCAGGCCAACGTGTACTTTGACGGCAAGTGCGTGAGCCACGGCATCACCTTCCCGGACGGCACCAAGAAATCGGTCGGCGTCGTGCTGCCCGCCACGCTGACGTTCAACACCGGTGCGCCCGAGATCATGGAATGCGTGGCCGGATCGTGCGAATACAAGCTCGCGGGCAGCGACGCCTGGGTGCAATCCTCCGCTGGCCAACAATTCAGCGTGCCCGGCAACTCGAAGTTCGACATCCGCGTGACCGAGGCTTACCACTACATCTGCCATTTCGGCTGAAATTTTGAGCATTTTTGGCCTTCAGCGCTGATGTAGCAAGCGCGAGCAGCTATCATTTTTGAGATACCTTCCATGGCAACCATCCTCCAAAACCTCCCCCTCGGCCAGAAGGTCGGCATCGCCTTCTCCGGCGGCCTGGACACCAGCGCGGCGCTGCGCTGGATGAAGAACAAGGGCGCCCTGCCCTACGCCTACACGGCCAACCTGGGCCAGCCCGACGAGCCCGACTACGACGCCATCCCGCGCAAGGCCATGGAATACGGCGCCGAGGCAGCGCGCCTGATCGACTGCCGCACGCAGTTGGCCCACGAAGGCATCGCCGCGCTGCAGGCCGGCGCCTTCCACATCAGCACCGCCGGCGTGACCTACTTCAACACCACGCCGCTGGGCCGCGCCGTCACCGGCACCATGCTGGTGTCGGCCATGAAGGAAGACGACGTCCACATCTGGGGCGACGGTTCCACCTTCAAGGGCAACGACATTGAGCGCTTCTACCGCTACGGCCTGCTCACCAACCCCTCGCTCAAGATCTACAAGCCCTGGCTGGACCAGCAGTTCATCGACGAACTGGGCGGCCGCGCCGAGATGTCGGCCTTCATGACCAAGGAAGGTTTCGGCTACAAGATGAGCGCCGAGAAGGCCTACAGCACCGACAGCAACATGCTCGGCGCCACGCACGAGGCCAAGGACCTGGAGTTCCTCAGCAGCGGCATCCGCATCGTCAACCCCATCATGGGCGTGGCGTTCTGGAAGGACGATGTCGTGGTGAAGGCCGAGGAAGTGTCCGTGACCTTCAACGAAGGCCAGCCCGTGGCCCTGAATGGCAAGGAATACACCGACCCGGTCGAGCTGATCCTCGAAGCCAACCGCATCGGCGGCCGCCACGGCCTGGGCATGAGCGACCAGATCGAGAACCGCATCATCGAGGCCAAGAGCCGCGGCATCTACGAGGCCCCCGGCCTGGCGCTGCTGCACATCGCCTACGAGCGCCTGGTGACCGGCATCCACAACGAGGACACCATCGAGCAGTACCGCATGAACGGCCTCAAGCTCGGCCGCCTGCTCTACCAGGGCCGCTGGTTCGACCCGCAGGCCATCATGCTGCGCGAGACCGCCCAGCGCTGGGTGGCGCGCGCCATCACCGGCACCGTGACGCTGGAGCTGCGCCGTGGCAACGACTATTCGCTGCTGAACACCGAATCGCCCAACCTGACCTACGCGCCCGAGCGCCTGTCGATGGAAAAGGTGGAAGACGCGCCGTTCTCGCCGCTGGACCGCATCGGCCAGCTCACCATGCGCAACCTCGACATCGTGGACACGCGCGCCAAGCTCATGACCTACTCGCAGGCCGGCCTGCTGACGCTGGGCCAGGGCTCGCCGCTGCCGCAGCTGGGCAACGACGACAAGTAAGCCTGCCGCCCCACGCACCCATGAAAAAAACCGCCCTCGGGCGGTTTTTTTCATGGTCTTTTCGGCCTCCAGCGCTTATGCAGAAAGCGCCAGAAGCTATCAATAAAATAGCATCAAATCACCACGGGTTCCGGCTCCAGCCGGATGCCGAAACGCTCGTACACACTGGTCTGGATGGCCTTGGCCAGCGTCATGACCTCGCCGCCGGTCACACTGTCCTGGCCCTGGCCCCGGTTGACCAGCACCAGGGCCTGCTTTTCGTACACCGCCGCCTTGCCCACCGTCTTGCCCTTCCAGCCGCAGGCGTCGATGAGCCAGCCCGCCGCCAGCTTGATGCTGCCGTCGGGCATGGGGTAGTGCACGATCTTCGGGTCGCGCGCGATGATGTCCTGGCACTGCTCGGGCGTGACCGTGGGGTTCTTGAAGAAGCTGC
>Ga0208516_100220_pt1 | contig 29209 bp, 23 predicted proteins | sample LakWasM117_HOW13_2_FD_183931 | JGI IMG/M metagenome (GOLD analysis project Ga0208516, IMG submission 183931) | Freshwater sediment methanotrophic microbial communities from Lake Washington under simulated oxygen tension - Sediment Metagenome... | ecosystem: Environmental > Aquatic > Freshwater >...
GGCGCGGCGGCGCGCTGCTCGGCCATGCGCGCGCGGAGGTAGGCGCGCCGCTCCTCGGGCGGCAGGGCAGCGAGTTTTTCGCGCTCTGGCGCGGGCAGCTGGCGCAGGAATTCACGCACCTCTGGCGGCAGGCTGGCGGCCTGCGCGGGTGCGGGCGCGGCACCATCGGCCGCCGCAGGCGCGCTGGCCGGTGCGCGGCGCGCGGGCTCGGAGGCCGTGCCCCGGGCCGCTGGCGCAGCCGATGCAGCGGACGCCGGCGCGGCGGGCGCACCGGCGCCGTCGCCCTGCTGCGCCCGGCGCGCGCGGATGAAGGCACGGCGCTCCTCGGGCGACATGGCGGCGAGCTTGTCGCGCTCTTCCTGCGTCAGGCTGCGCAGGAAGGCGGCACGCCGGCCGCCGCTCTCCTGCGCGGCCTCGTCGGCACGCGTGGCGGCGCCGGCGTCGATCACGGCGACCTTGGCGCCCTCGCGCAGCCGGTCGATGCCGTCGGTGACGACCTGGTCACCCTCCTGCAGCTCACCTTCCACGCTCACGCGGTCGCCATCGGTCACGCCCACGCGGATGCGCCGCTGCGTCACGGTGCCATCTTTCTGCACCAGGTAGACGTAGCTGTTCTGCACCGCCGTGGCGGGCACGGTGAGCACGCCTTCGAGCAGGTTCACCTGCAGCCTGACGTTCACGAACTGGTTGGGGAACAGGGTGCTGTCCTCGTTGGCGAAGGCGGCCTTGACCTTGATGGTGCCGGTGGTGGTGTCGATGGCGTTGTCCAGCGCGGCCAGGCGCCCCCGGGCCAGCAGGCGCTTGTGCTCGCGGTCCCACAGCTCCACGGGCAGGCGCGCGCCTTCGGCCAGGCGCTGGTTGATCTGCGCGAGATGCGCCTCGGGCACGGCAAAGGCCGCGTCGATGGGCCGCACCTGGTTGATGGTGACGATGCCGTTGGCATCGGTAGGCCCGACCACGTTGCCCCGGTCGGCCTGGCGCAGGCCCAGGCGGCCGGCGAAGGGCGCGGTGACCCGGGTGTGGCCCAGTTGCAGGCGTGCGGCATCCACCTGCGCCTGGTCCGCGACCACGGTGCCTTCGAGCTGGCGCACCAGCGCGGCCTGGGTGTCCACCTGCTGGCTGGCGATGGAGTCCTGGGCTTGCAGGTCCTGGTAGCGCTGCAGGTCGAGCCGCGCGTTCTTGAGCAGGGCCTGGTCGCGCTGCAGCGTGCCCTGGGCCTGGCTGAGCGCGGCCTGGTAGCTGCGCGGGTCGATCTCGGCGAGCAGTTGCCCGGGCTGGACTTCGTCGCCCTCCTTGAAGCGCAGCGCCAGCAGCTCGCCGCTGACGCGCGCGCGCACCACGGCCGTGGCGCGGGCGTTCATGGTGCCGATGGCGCTGACGAGCACGCGCATGTCCTTGCGCTGCACCTCGCCCACCGACACGGGCTGCACCTGGCCGCCGCCAAAGCGCCCGGGGCCACCGGCCTTGCGGCCATTCGCCGCAGGGCCGGAAGCCGGCGTGGCCGCGCCCTCGCCCGCCGGACGCTGCTTCCACCACCAGCCGCCGGCGCCGGCCAGCGCCACCGCCAGCAGCAGGCCGACGACCCACCACCGCGCACGCCCCGCCTGGTGCAATGCGGGCCGGCGGCGCCGGTGAATCAAGCGGGTGGAATGCATGGTGAGAACGCGGCGAAGTGGAAGCAGCGCGTATGGTAGCCAGCACGCGCCGCATCCCGCGCGGTGCGCCAGGGGTTTTTACCTGGGCTTTACCAATGCCGCATCAGCGGCGGGCGGCCAGCAGCAGGCCGCTCGCAAGGCCTGATGGAGCCAAGCACCAGGAGCTGGCGCACGGCCCAGGCCAGCGGCCACCGCGCAAGGGCCGCCCCGCCGCGCTGGTGGCGTCCCCCTTCCCGACTCGCGCAGCGAGGCGAGAGAAGGGGGAAGGCGCGCAGCGCCACAGGGGGTTGTCTCACGTTTCAGGCAACTCCAGCACCTGCGCCCAGGGCACGCCCGGCAGGGCCTCGTAGTGCGCCACCACGATCGCACGCGGCTCGACCGCATGGCGGGCCAGCGCCTGCTGAAGGTAGAGCACCGAAGGCCGGTCGAGCCCGCCCACGGGTTCGTCGATCAGCGTGAGCGCCGCGCCCGAGGCCAGGGCCGCCGCCATCAGCGCCTTGCGCCGGCTGCCGGTGGACAGCATGTAGAAGCCCTTGTCCAGGTGCGGCTCCAGGCCGAAGCCCTGCACATGGTCGGCCAGGGCCTGCGCGTCCCATGCGGGGTGCAGCGCGGGCCGGGACTGCAGCCAGGCCCGTACCGTGAGCGGGTCGATGGCGTCCGAGCGCGGGTCTTCCCAGAACACCTGGTTCCGGTAGGCCTGCGGCGCATCGGCCAGCACCGCGCCGCGCAGCACAAGGCGCCCGCCATCGGCCGGCAGCGCACCCGCCAGCAGGCGCAGCAGCGTGGTCTTGCCGCTGCTCTCGCCGCCCTGCACCAGCGTCGCGCCAGGGCCCAGGCGGGCCGACCAGCCGGCGAACAGCGGGCGCTGCGGGTAGGCGAAACACAGGCCATCGACCTGCAAAAACGTTGCCGTATCGTTCATGTTTCCTCTCTTGTTCCGGGCATGGCGCAGGGTCGGCGCGGCGTTGCCGGACAATGCGCGCATCCGTCCCGCACCACCCACCGCCATGACCCTGCAATACCTCGATTTTGACTACAGCGAAGACGACGAGGGCACGGGCACCTGGGATGCCATGGCCTCGGTCACGCCGCAGCACCTGCCCGCGCTGCTGACCGAGCTGGAGCGGGTGCTGGCCTGGGCGCACCAGGCCTTTGCCGGGCGGCGCGGCCCCATCGACGAAGGCCATGACTGGGACTATGACCTGCAGGCGCTGCACGAAGGCGCCCTGCCCGACCAGTGGCATTACGACGAGGCCGCGCACCGCCTCGTGCAGCAGCCGGGCGATACGGGCCAGACGCGCCATACAGTGACGCTCTCGCTCAGCGGCACGCCGGCCTTCGGCACGGCCCTGCGCGAGCGCTTCGGCATCGACTGAACCGGCCCCGGCACGCCGCCGCGCGGCATGGCGTAAAGCGCGCACACGGCTGTCCCTTACGAGACACCCCATCCACGTCACCGCCGGAAAACCCTTAGCGACAAGCCCCGGGTGCGCCGCTATAAACCGGACACCAACCACCGGGAGACGGCAACGTGCAGTTTTTGCAGCTGGTCATCAGCGGCGTGTCGCAGGGATGCATCTATGGTCTCATCGCGCTGGGCTTCGTGCTGATCTACAAGGGCACCGAGACCGTGAGCTTCGCCCAGGGCGAGCTGATGATGCTCGGCGCGTTCATCGGCCTGGCGTGCATGTCGCTCATGGGCTTCCCGTTCTGGCTGGCGGTGCTCAGCGCCATCGCGGGCATGGCGCTGTTCGGCATGGTGCTCGAACGCGCCGTTATCCGGCCCATCCTCGGGCAGCCGGCCTTCTCCATCGTGATGCTGACCATCGGCGTGGGCTACACGGCGCGCGGCATCATCACCATGCTCCCCGGCATCGGCACCGAGACCTATGTGCTGCCCGTGCCCTACAAGGACGAGATCTGGACCCTGGGCGCGCTGGTGGTCAACGTCGAGCAGGTGGCCATCATCGCGGCCACCGCCGTGCTGTGCCTGCTGTTGTTCGTGCTGTTCAAGTACAGCAAGCTCGGCATTGCCATGCAGGCCGCGTCGCAGAACCAGCTCGCGGCCTACTACATGGGCATTCCGGTGCAGCGGCTCAACGGCCTGGTGTGGGCGCTGGCGGCGGCCGTGGCGGCCATCGCCGGGCTACTGCTCGCGCCCATCACCTTCGTGCACGCGAACATGGGCTTCATCGGGCTCAAGGCGTTTCCGGCCGCCGTGGTGGGCGGCTTCAGCAGCCTGCCCGGCGCCATCGTGGGCGGGCTGGTGATCGGGCTCGTGGAGTCGTTCTCGGGCTTTTACCTGCCCGACGGCTTCAAGGACATAGCGGCCTACGTGGTCGTGCTCATCATGCTGATGGTCAAGCCCAGCGGGCTCTTCGGCGAAAAGCTGCGCAAGAAAGTCTGACCGCATGCGCTTCATCTTCAAAACCGACTACCGGCAGGACATCCGCCTTGCCAAGCACCCCGGCCATGTCTTCTGGTACGGCGCCCTGGTGCTGGCCCTGCTGGCCGCCCCCTGGCTGCTGGCCGAGTACTGGCTGGCGCAGCTGACCTTCGTGCTCATCTACGCCATCGCCGGCCTGGGGCTGATGCTGCTGGCGGGCTTCACCGGGCTGTTCTCGCTCGGGCACGCGGCCTTCCTCGGCGTGGGCGCCTACGCGCAGGCGGTGCTCACCAATGCGGGCTGGCCCTTCCCCATCGCGCTGGCCTGCGCCGCCGGGATCTCGGCAGCCATGGGCCTGGTGGTGGGGCTGCCGGCGCTGCGCGTCAAGGGCATCTACCTGGGCATGGCCACGCTGTCGTTCGGCTTCATCATCGAGGAGGTGTTTGCACGCTGGGAGTCGGTGACCGGCGGCAACGCGGGCATGCACATCAAGGCGCCGGCGATGTTCGGCTGGACGGTCTCCAGCGGCGAGGGCTTCTACTTCCTGTGCCTGGCCATCACCGTGGCCGCCACGCTGGGCATGCTCAACCTGCTGCGCGCGCCCACGGGACGGGCCTTCGTGGCCATCCGCGACTCGGAGATCTCGGCGCAGAGCATGGGCATCCACCTGGCGCGCTACAAGACGCTGTCGTTCGCGCTGTCGGCCGGCCTGGCGGGCATCGCGGGGGCGCTGTATGCGCACAAGCTGCAGTTCATCTCGCCCGACCAATTCAACATCCTGCAGTCCATCGACCTGCTGCTGATGATCGTGATCGGCGGCCTGGGTTCGGTGCATGGCGTGTTCCTGGGCGCCCTCTTCCTCATCACCATGCCGCAGGCCATCAGCCTCGTGAAGGACCACCTGCCCGCCGCCATCGGCCAGGCACCGGGCCTGCAGGCCGCCGTGTACGGCCTGGTGCTGATTGCCTTCGTGCTGTTCGAGCCCATGGGGCTGTACGGCCGCTGGCTCAAGGTCCGCACCTGGCTGCAGCTGTTCCCGTTCTACCGCAAGGGCATGTTCAAGCGGCAGAAATCGTTCCAGAAATCGGACCGCTTGAAATGAAGCGCCACCCCGCGAGGAATCTCTGACATGAGCGATATCCTGCTCTCGGCCCGCAACCTCAGCGTGCGCTTCGGCGGCGTGCTGGCCGTGAACAACGTGAGCTTCGACGTGCGCAAGGGCGAGGTGTTCACGCTCATCGGCCCCAACGGGGCCGGCAAGACCACGGTGTTCAACCTCATCAGCCGCATCTACACGCCCACCACGGGCGAGATCGACTACCGGGGCCAGAAGCTCACCGACCAGCCGCCGCACGCCATCGCGGGCCTGGGCATCGCGCGCACCTTCCAGAACATCGAGCTGTTCGAGCATGCCACGGTGCTGCACAACCTGCTGATCGGCCGGCACACGCACCGGCGCACCGGTTTCCTGCGCGACCTGTTCTTCACCGCCGCCACGCGCGAGGCCGAGCTGCAGGCCCGGCTGAAGGCCGAGGAAGTGATCGACCTGCTGCACCTGCAGCACTACCGTGACACCCTAGTGGCCGGCCTGCCCTACGGCGTGCGCAAGGTGGTGGAGCTGGCACGCGCGCTGTGCACCGAACCCCAGCTGCTGCTGCTCGACGAGCCTTCGAGCGGCCTGAACGTGGAGGAGACCGACGACATGGCGTTCTGGATCCAGGACATCCAGCAGGAGCTGGGCATCACCGTGCTGATGGTGGAACACGACATGTCGCTGGTCTCCAAGGTCTCCGACCGCGTGCTCGCCATGAACCAGGGCGAGGTGCTGGCCATGGGCACGCCGCGCGAGGTGCAGACCGACCCCGCCGTGATCGAGGCCTACCTGGGCACGGTGGACGATGTTTCTTCGCTGCGGAGGTCCGCATGAGCGCCGCCACGCCCACCCCGGGCAACCCACCCGTGCTCAAGCTGCTCAACGTCGAGAGCGCCTACGGCCCCATCAAGGCCATCCGGGGCGTGAGCCTGCAGGTGCGCAAGGGCGAGATCGCCACGGTGCTCGGCTCCAACGGCGCGGGCAAGTCCACCATCCTGAAAACCATCTCGGGCATCCTCGACCCGCGCAAGGGTTCGGTGGAGTTCAAGGGCCAGGACATCACGGCCCACGATCCCGCCTTCATCGTGCAGCAGGGCCTGCTGCATGTGCCCGAGGGGCGCGAGGTGTTCCCGCTGCTCTCCGTGCGCGACAACCTGCTGATGGGCGCCTACACGCGCAAGGACCGCGACGGCGTGGCGCGCGACATGGAGCTGGTGTTCGGCTACTTTCCCATCCTCCGGGAACGCGCGCAGCAGGACGCGGGCCTGCTGTCGGGCGGGCAGCAGCAGATGCTGGCGATCTCGCGCGCGCTCATGGCCAACCCCGACCTGATCCTGCTCGACGAACCCAGCCTGGGCCTCTCGCCCAAGCTGACCAAGGAGATCTTCGAGATCGTGGTGCGCATCAACCGCGAGCGCGGCACCACCATCCTGCTGGTCGAACAGAACGCCAACATGGCCCTGAACGCCTCGGACTACGGCTACGTGCTGGAGAACGGCCGCATCGTCATGGAGGACACCTGCGAGCGCCTGCGCGAAAAGGAGGACATCAAGGAGTTCTACCTCGGCATGAAGGAAACCGGCGTGCGCGGCGAGCGGCGCTGGAAGAAAAAGAAAACCTGGCGGTGACACCATGAGCAATCTCTGGGACTTGAGCCATATCCAGCCCGGGCGTGCCGACGTGGTGCCCGGCGACACCATTCCCGCCATGTTCTGGAACGCGGTGGCGCTGCGCGGCGACCAGGTCTGGCTGCGGCAAAAGGAGCTGGGCATCTGGCGCAGCTGGAGCTGGCAGCAGACGGCCGAGGCGGTGCGCGAGATCGCCGCCGGCCTGCAGGCGCTGGGCCTGGAGCGCGGGCACACCGCCTCCATCCTGGCCAATACCACGGTCGAATGGGTGCTGGCCGACCTGGCCGTGCTGTGCTGCGGCGCGGTTTCCAACGGCATCTACCCCACCGATGCCGCTGCCCAGGTGCAGTACCTGTGCGAGGACTCCGCCACGCGCGTGCTGCTCGTCGAGGACGACGAACAGCTCGACAAGGCCCTGGAAGTGCGCGAACAGTTGCCGCTGCTGCGCAAGATCGTGGTGTTCGACATGAAGGGACTGCGCGATCTGGACGACCCGGACGTGGTGTCGCTCGACGCGCTGCGGGCCCTGGGCCGGCAATGGCTGGCCCAGCACCCGGACTGCGTGGAGCGCAGCAGCGCGGCCTGCGAACCCGGCGATCTGGCCATCCTGGTCTACACCTCGGGCACCACCGGCAAGCCCAAGGGCGCCATGCACAGCCACCGGGGCCTGGTCTACACCACGCGCGGCTTCAACACGCTGGTGGCGCAGGACGAGCACGACGAGCGCATGTGCTTCCTGCCGCTGTGCCACATCGCCGAGCGCATGGGCGGCGAGTACTTTTCGCTCTACACCGGCTCCAAGCTCAACTTCGTCGAGAACCCGGAAACCATCCCCGAGAACGTGCGCGAGATCGCGCCCACGGTGTTCACAGCCGTGCCGCGCGTGTGGGAGAAGTTCTACTCCGGCGTGATGATCGGCCTGAAGGAGGCCAGCTGGCTGCAGCGTGCGGCCTACGCCTGGAGCATCGGTGTGGGCCAGCGCATCGCCGAGAAGGTGATGGCCGGCGATGCCGTGGGCACCGGGCTCAGGCTGCGCTTCACGCTGGCGCGCTGGCTCGCGCTGAACAACACGCGCAAGCTCATCGGCATCCACCGCGCGCGCTTCTGCATCACCGGCGCGGCGCCGATCTCGCCCGAGCTGATCAAGTGGTACCTGGCGCTGGGCGTGCCCATGCTGGAGGTCTGGGGCATGACGGAGACCTGCGGGGCCTCCACCGGCGTGCCCGCCACGCGCATCAAACCGGGTTCCATCGGCCCGGCGGCCAGCTTCAACGAGGTGCGGCTCGACCCCGCCACGGGCGAGATCCTGGTGCGCGGCCCGAATGTGTTCATGGGCTACCTGAACCTGCCCGAGAAGACCGCCGAGACCATCGACCCGGACGGCTGGCTGCACACGGGCGACGTGGGCGTGGTGGACGGCGAGGGGTTCTTCCGCATCACCGACCGCATGAAGGACATCATCATCACGGCGGGCGGCAAGAACATCACGCCGAGCGAGCTGGAAAACGAGCTCAAATTCTCACCCTACATCACCGACGCGGTGGTCATCGGCGACAAGCGCCCCTACCTCACGGTCATCATCATGATCGACCAGGAGAACGTGGAGAAATTCGCCCAGGATGCGGACATACCCTTCAGTAATTACGCCAGTTTGACGCGCGCCCCCGAGGTGCAAGAATTGATCCAGAACGAGATCAACCGGGTGAACCAGAAGTTCGCCCGCGTGGAGCAGATCAAGAAATTCTTCCTGCTCGACACCCAGCTCACGGCCGAGGATGAAGAACTCACGCCGACCATGAAGCTCAAGCGCAAGCTGGTGGAAAAGAAATACGCGGCACAGATCGAAGCCATGTACTGACCCCGACCCATCACAACGAAGGAGACAAGGCATGAAGTTCAAGACCCCTCGGCTGCTGTCCGCCCTGGCCTGCGCCATGGCATTGGCCGCACCCGCCACACAAGCCCAGGAAAGCCAGGGCGTCAGCAAGACAGAAATCACCCTGGGCTCCATCCAGGACCTTTCCGGCCCCCTCGCGGGCTTTGGCAAGCAATTGCGCAACGGGATGATGCTGCGCGTCAACGAGGTGAATGAACAGGGCGGCGTCAATGGCCGCAAGATCAACCTGCTGGTCGAAGACTCGGGCTACGACCCCAAGAAAGCGGTGCTGGCCGCGCAGAAGCTGGTGAACCAGAACAAGATCTTCATGATGGTGGGCCATCTGGGCACGGCACAGAACCTGGCCGCCATGCCGGTGCAGTTCGAGAAGAACGTCATCAACTTCTTCCCGGTGACCGCGGCACGCGAGATGTACGAGCCTTTCCACAAGCTCAAATACGCGTTCGCGGCCACCTACTACGATCAGATGCGCGCCGCCGTGCCCAAGCTGGTCAAGGAAAAGAATTCCAAGAAAGTCTGCTCCATGTACCAGGACGACGAGTTCGGCCTGGAAGTGCAGCGCGGCGCAGAAGATGGCCTCAAGGCCGTGGGCCTCACCATGGTCGAAAAGACCACCTTCAAGCGCGGCGCCACCGACTTCTCCTCGCAAATGGCCAAGCTCAAGTCGGCCGAGTGCGACATGGTGGTGCTGGGCACCATCATCCGCGAAACCATTGGCGGCATCGGCACCGCGCGCAAGCTGGGCTTCAACCCGATCTTCGTGGCCTCCAGCGCCGCCTACACCGACCTGATCCACAAGCTCGGCGGCAAGGCCATGGACGGGCTGTATGCCACCATGACGGTGCAGAACCCCTACCTGGACGACGCCGCACAGCCGATCCGCTTCTGGGCCAACAAGTACAAGACCGCCTTCAACGAGGACCCGGCCGTCTTCTCCGTCTATGGCTACCTGGCGATCGACAGCTTCATCCGCGCAGCGCAGAAGGCCGGCCCGAACCTCGGCACCGAATCCTTCATCAAGGCCATGGACACCATGGAAATCCCGCGCGACATCTTCGGCAGTGCCCCGCAGAAATTCAGCCCGCAAAAGCGCCTGGGCAGCAATCTCTCGCGGCTGTCGCAACTGCACGATGGCCGCTGGACCATCGTCTCCAACTACATCACGGAATAGCCGCGACTGGTTTCTTCGAGGGGCGGGGAGTCCACCCCCCGCCTTCAAAAAAATACCGCCCGGCAACCATGCCGGGCGGTATTTTTTTGGTGGTGTGAAGGGAAACTACTGGTCGTCCCAGATGACCTTTTTCCCCGAGTCCTCCCAGCCCTCGTAGCGGGCGGCATAGACATCCTCGATGCGGTTGCGCTTGACCTTGAAGGTGGGGGTGATGAGGTCGTTGTCCACCGTCCAGGGCGTGGTCGCCACGACGATGCATTGCAACTGCTCGTGCGGATCGAGCGTGGCATTGAGCCCCCGCAGGTGCTGGGCCAGCGAAGACTCCAGCCGCGTGCGCCCTTCGGCGGTGGCGGCCCGTGCCGCCGCATCGGCATTGAGCATGACGATCCCCAGGGGCTGGCCCAGGTTGGCGCCGGTCACCACGCAGGCCTCGACGGCTTCGTGCGTTCCCAGCCGGTCCTCGATGGGCGCGGGGGCGACATATTTACCCTTGCCGGTCTTGAACAAGTCCTTCACGCGGCCCGTGATGTGCAGGTTGCCTTCCGGGTCGATATGGCCCTTGTCCCCCGTGCACAGCCAGCCATCCTGCGTGAAAGCCTCCCGGCTCAGCGCAGGCTCCTTGTAATAACCCAGCATGAGCGCAGGGCTGCGCATCTGGATTTCGCCGGACTGGGGGTCGATGCGGTGCTCGACCCCCTCGTAGACCGGCCCCACGCTACCCTGCTGGTTCTTGCCGGGCACCGTGATGTGCGAGACCGCCAGGTTCTCCGTCATGCCATAGCCTTCATTGATGTGCAGGCCCAGCTTGCTGTACCACTGCAGCAGCGCCAGGGGCATGGGCGCGGCCCCGCCCGCTGCGATGCGGCACTGGTCCAGCCCCAGGGCTTTCTTCACCTTGCGGCGCACCAGGCCGCCCACCAGGGGAATGGAAAGCAAGCGGTTGAGCTTGGCCTCGGGCATCTTGTGGTGGATGCCCTGTTGGAACTTGACCCACAGGCGCGGCACCGAGAAAAAGATGGTCGGCCGGGCGCGCTGCAGGTCGGCTGCAAAAGTATCGAGGGTCTCGGCAAAGAACAACTGCATGCCCGTGCGCAGCCAGCCATGCTCGACCAGCACCCGCTCGACCACATGTGCCAGCGGCAGATAGGACAGCATGCGGTCGTTCTGGTCCATGGGAATGCGCCGGATGCCAGCCCCCAGCGCCCAGGCGAAATTGCCGAAGCTGTGCATCACGCCCTTGGGTTTTCCCGTGGTGCCCGAGGTGTAGATCAGGGTGGCCAATTCATCGGCCGTGCGCGTGGGCTGCCCCTGCAGCGGCGTGGTGCGGGCGCAGATGGCCTCCCAGCCGTCATAGCTGCGCTGGGCATCGCCCGGCGACAGGGGATAGCTGATGCAGGGCATGCCTTCGGGTACGCCGGGCTTCATGCCCTCCCAGCCATCGAGCTTGCCCACGAAACAGGCTTTGGCCTCGCTGTGCGTCAGGATCTGGTGCACGGTGTCGTGCGCCAGCGTCGGGTACAGCGGCACCGAGACGTACCCAGCCATCCAGATCGCCAGATCGCTCATCAGCCACCAGGCGCAGTTTTTCGACAGGATGGCCACCTTGGAGCCCGGCTCCCAGCCCTGGGCGCGCAGATGCGCGGCCATGCGGCGCACCTGGCCGGCCACCTCGCCCCAGGTCAGAACCAGGACAACGCCCTGGCCCATGGGTTGGGACAGGGCCACACGGTCGGGGGCCGTCGTTTCCCAGTGGTACAAGCGCTGCAGGGCCAGGGAATCAGGGAGTACGGCAGGGCTCATAAGGGTGTCTCCAGTCGTTAGGGTATGCGAACCAGGGGCGTCGTGCATGGGTGCCATGTTTGGCTTCGCTCAACGTGATGAATCCTGCCCCGATGGCCCGCAACAGCCAACAGGCGTTTACCCTGATCGCTATTAAATGAATAGCAATTCCCCGGTGTTGTCCTGATCGGACCGGGATACTTCGCTCAAAAAAGAAGGGGGAAATCCGCAGGCCTGCGCAATGGCCGGCGTGCCCTCGGTCAGGGGCGGTCCATCAGGGGGGCGCATCCCTGGACAGCGGATCCGTCCCATCCGCGCCTTTGCCTGCATGGGCTGTGTAGATGTTCATCAGGGCGGCCATGACGTCGCGCGGGAAACCCTGCCGCCCCCCATCCCGGGTGTCGTACAGCAGCGTGTCGATGTACTCGATCACCTCGGGCGCCCCCCACATCTGCTGCAACACCTTGCCGATGTGAGGGAAGCTGTCGTTCACCACCTTCAGGTCGGGATTGTTTTCCATGCCCCACTATATTTCCGCGCCGGCATTCCGTCCATAGACCGACCACCTCTCAGACACGAGCCGACCGTTCATGGAGGCGCGGTCGGAAAAAGAAAAACCCCGCCATCTTGCGAAAGCGGGGTTTTCAGGTTACTTGGGGTGGCTGATGGGGCTCGAACCCACGACAACAGGAATCACAATCCTGGACTCTACCAACTGAGCTACAGCCACCGTAGCTTTAAATTATAACCTGTAAAAACAGCCGTTTGCTCAATTTCATTACTTTTCGATGGCCGCGGGTGTCGGACGGGGCGCCTTGATCTGGGCCTTGAAACGCGCCTTGAGCGTTTCGTAATAGGCCAGCCCCTCGGCATTGGACCACCACTGGGTGTATTGCTGGCTGCGCTGGGCGGCCATCTGGGCATCGGGTGCCACAGGGGGAACCACGCGGTTGACCTTGGCCACCACATACCCTTGAGCCCCCAGGTCGGCACCCGTCCATGCCGGCAGGGTGTCGGCATTGGCCACCAGCACGGCATTCACCACGGGGCGCGGCAGGTTCTGGGCCTGGTCGCGCGCCACCACCACGGGAGTCGACAAACCGGTGGCGCTGGCGGCATTCTGCTTCCAGGCAGCAAGCTTGGCCTCGCCTTCCTTGCGGGCCAGTTCCGCCGCCTTCTCGGCGACAAAACGCTGGCGCACCAGCGCCTGCACTTCTTCATACGCCTGGGTGCGCGCCGGAACGTATTCGGTCACCCGCCCGGCCACCATCTGGCTGGGGCCAAATTCAACGGCCTCGGTGTTGCGCTTGTTCTCCAGGGCATCGGATGAAAACAGTGCTTCCAGGAACTTGGCATTGGCCAGGGCGCCGGTAGCACCCGCCACGGGGGTGCGGGCCACGCCCTTGGCCGTCTGGATGGTGAGCTTGAGTTTCTCGGCGATCGGCTTGAGGCTGTCGGACTGCTCATAGACGCTGTTGGAGAAGGCTTCCGCCACTTCGGCGTACTTGCGCTGCGCCTGCTGCTGCTTGAGATCGGCCTCCATGGAAGGGCGCAGTTCCTCGAAGCTGGGCTTGCGGGGCGCCTTGATGTCCGTCAGCAGGATGATGTGGTAGCCGAAGTCGCTCTCCACCACGTCGCTGATCTCGCCTTTCTTCAGGGCATAGGCTGCTTCCTCGAAGGGCTTGACCATGGCGCCACGCGCGAAGAAATTGAGGTCGCCACCTTGTGCGGCCGAACCAGGGTCCTGCGAATTCTTCTTCGCCACCTCGGCAAAGCTGGCAGGCGCCTTGCGCACCTGGGCCAGCAATTCAGCGGCACGTGCCTTGGTCTTCTCGCGGTCCGCCGCCGGCGCATCCTTGGAGGCCGTGAGCAGGATGTGGCTGGCGCGGCGCTCTTCCTTGCCCGAGAGTCGATCGACGTTTTCCTTGTAGTAGGTGCGCAGATCGTCTTCGTTCAGCGTGATGCTGGCGCGCAGGCTGTCGAGGTTCAGCACCACGTATTCGACCGCGGCCTGCTCGGCCAGCTGGAACTGTGCGGGGTGCGCCTTGTAGTACGCCTGCAGATCGTCCGCCGTGGGCTGAACCTTGGCGGCGAAATCGGCCGGCTTGAACGTGGCGATCTGGATTTCACGGCGCTGGAACAGAGGGTCCAGGGCAGCGTCGGCCTGCGCGGGGGTGGCAAAGCTGGTCCCGACGACGCCCGCCAGCACCTGGTTGACCGCGAGGTCGCGGCGCATGGTGGCCTCGAAGCCTTCGGGGGTCAGGCCCTGTGCCGCCACCAGTGCGCGGTACCCCTCGGTATCGAGGCTGCCATCGGGCTTGCGCAGCGCGGCGATCTGCGGAATTTCCTGCAGGCTGCGGGCCAGGCGGGCGTCGCTGGTGACCATGTGCATCTTCTTGGCGGCTACCTGCAGGACACGGTCGCGCACCATGCGCTCCAGCGTGGCGTAACGGGCCTCGGGCGTATCCAGCAGCTTGGCATCCATATTGGGCTGCTGCGAGCGGAGACGGTCCGACTCCATCTTGTGCGCGTTGTCCCATTCGGCCTGCGTGATGTCGTTTCCATCCACGCGGGCGACCACGGGGCTGCTGCCAGAGAAGTAGTTCCTGTCGATACCGACAAGCACAAACGACGGAATGATCAGCAAGAACAGCAAGAACATCGCGATCTTGGTGTGCTTGCGGATGGATTCAAACATGGTCAATCTTTCAGTGACATAAAAGAAAAGGCGAACTTACGTTCGCCTTTGCATCAGTGGTGGGTGCTGACGGGGTCGAACCGCCGACCTACGCCTTGTAAGGGCGCCGCTCTACCGACTGAGCTAAGCACCCCACCTCGATCAGATGTCAGTTCAGGGCATCCTTCAATGCCTTGCCCGGACGGAACTTCGGCACTTTAGCAGCCTTGATTTTAATCGCAGCGCCCGTGCGGGGATTGCGGCCGGTGCGGGCAGCGCGCTTGCCCACGGCAAAAGTGCCAAAACCGACGAGCGAAACCGTACCGCCCTTTTTCAACGTCTTCTTGACCGCCTCGATCGTGGATTCCAGTGCGCGCGCAGCAGCAGCCTTGGAGATGTCGGCGTTGTTTGCAATGTGCTCAATCAGTTCGGTTTTGTTCACAAGAAGCCTCTCGGGAAAAATGGGTGGATCGTCTCTTGGTCGTCTGGTCACCACCCGTCAGCGGCCTGGATCGGCATGCTTCAAGCAACGGATGATTGACTGGAATGCACAGCAGGCGCTGCCGTGTCAGATTAAAACCATCGACTCTCCGGGTGTCAATACAACATGCCGGATTGCAACGGCGTAGCGGGTGATTCTAGTCGCATTTGTGGCGCCGATCGGGGCCTGCGCGGGATTTTTGGCGCCCTGCAGGCGCTCGGCATCTTCCCGGATTGACAGGCTGCGTCAACCCTGTTTTCCGTCGTCCGGCAGGAGCCATAAAAAGGCCCGCGATGCCGGTGGACGCCGGATGGAAGCGCCGCCGCATCGGCGCCTGCGAAGCGCGTGCGCGCTCCTGAAAAAATAGCTGCAGACGTCCGTATTTCAAGCGTTGCAGCCATTTCGATTTAAAATTTATTTCACGCGCGCGCGAATTTCCGGCAACGCTTTCTGCAGGTAGTACACCATGGACCACACCGTGAGCACGGCAGCGATCCAGATCAGCCAGGTGCCCCAGACGCCGGTGTCGATCACCCCGAGCACATGGCCATCGTAGAGCAGGAAAGGGATGGCCACCATCTGCACCATGGTCTTGAGCTTGCCCAGCATGTGCACGGCCACGCTCTTGCTCGCGCCGATCTGCGCCATCCATTCGCGCAGCGCCGAGATGGCGATCTCGCGGCCGATGATGATGAGGGCCACGAACACGTCCGCCCGCTGCAGATGCACCAGCACGAGCAGCGAGGCGCAGACGAGGAACTTGTCGGCGACCGGGTCGAGGAAGGCACCGAACGACGAGGTCTGGTTGAGCTTGCGCGCCAGGTAGCCGTCGAGCCAGTCGGTGGCCGCGAAAACGATGAACATCAACGCCGCCACGAGGTTGCGCGTGGCCGGATCGATGGGCGCATAAAACACCCCCACGATCAAAGGTATCGCGACGATGCGCGTCCAGGTCATGATGGTGGGGATGGTCCAGAACATGGCTGCGATTGTGTCATGCCGCAAGGCCCCTGGCGGCATGCATTGGTGCCGCGATCAGCGCAGGGCCCGGTAGATTTCCTCGGCCAGCTCGCGCGAGATGCCGTCCACGGTCGCCAGGTCCTCCACGCTGGCGTCCTGCACGCCGCGCACACCGCCAAAGCGCTGCAACAGGCGGGCGCGCTTTTTCGGCCCGATGCCCGCAATGTCTTCGAGCCGGCTGCCCCCCGTGCGCACCTTGGCGCGCGCCGCGCGCATGCCGGTGATGGCGAAGCGGTGGGCCTCATCGCGGATCTGCGCCACCAGCATGAGCGCGGCCGATTCCTTGCCCAGGTAGACCTTCTCGCGCCCATCGGCGAACACCAGCTCTTCCAGCCCGACCTTGCGGCCCTCGCCCTTCTCCACGCCGACGATGCGCGCGACATCGAGCCCCAGCCCGGTGAACACCTCGCGCGCCATGGCCACCTGGCCCTTGCCGCCGTCGACCAGTACGAGGTCGGGCAGGCGCGCCTGCGCGGCCGTGGGTTCGGCGCCGCCCGCCTCGCGCTGGGCCTCGGCCACCTTGCTGTAGCGGCGCTGCAGGACCTGGCGCATGGCGGCGTAATCGTCGCCGCCGGTGATGCCATCGATCTTGTAACGCCGATACTCGCTGCCCTGCATCTTGTGGTGGTGGAACACCACGCACGAGGCCTGCGTGGATTCGCCCGCCGTGTGCGAGATGTCGAAGCATTCGATGGTGAGGCTGTCGAGGTCTTCCTGCGGCAGGTCCAGCGCCTCGGCCAGCGCGCGCGTGCGCGCCTGCTGCGAGCCCTCCTCGGCCAGCAGGCGGGCCAGTTGCAGCTCGGCGTTCTGCCGCGCCATGTCGAGCCAGGCGCGGCGCTGGCCACGGGGCTGGTGCACCACGGTCACGCGCACGCCGGCCTGCTCCGCCAGCGCACCGGTCAGCGCCTGGGCCACCGGCTCGCTCGTGACGAGCACCGGCGGCACGGGCACGCCGAGGTAGTGCTGCGCGATGAAGGCTTCGAGCACCTGCCGCTCGACCGTGGGCGGTGCATCGGCCGCGTCCTCGGCGGCGTACACGGCGGCTGCATCCTCCACATGCACGGGGAAGTAGGCCCGGTCGCCCAGGTGCCGGCCACCGCGCACCATGGCCAGGTTCACGCAGGCGCGCCCGCCCTGCACACGCACGGCGAGGATGTCCACATCCTTGTCCGACACGGTTTCCACCGCCTGCTGGTGCAGCACGCGCGAGAGCGCCATGATCTGGTTGCGCAGCTCGGCCGCCTGTTCGAACTCCAGCCGGTCGGAGTGCGCCATCATGCGCGCCTCCAACTCCTGCAAGAGCGCCTGCGTCTCGCCGCGCAGCAGCGCCTCGGCGTGCGCCACGTCCTGCGCATAGGCCTCGGGCGCAATCAGGCCCACGCAGGGCGCGGTACAGCGCTTGATTTGGTAGAGCAGGCAGGGCCGCGTGCGGTTGGCAAAGACCGTGTCCTCGCAGGTGCGCAGGCGGAACACCTTTTGCAGCAGCTGGATGGTCTCCTTCACCGCCCAGCTGTTCGGGTAGGGGCCGAAATAGCGGTGCCGCTTGTCGATGCTGCCCCGGTAGTAGGCCATGCGCGGAAAGCGCTGCAGCGCCGCCTCGCCCTGGCCGTCCTTCGCGGCCACGCCGGTGATCTTCAGGAAGGGGTAGCTCTTGTCGTCGCGGAACAGGATGTTGTAGCGCGGGTTCAGCGACTTGATGAGGTTGTTCTCCAGCAGCAGCGCCTCGGCCTCGGAGCGCACCACCGTGGTCTCCAGGCGCGCGATCTTGCCCACCATGTGGCCGGTGCGCGTGCCGCCATGCTGCTTGGTGAAATAGCTCGACACGCGCTTTTTCAGGTCGCGCGCCTTGCCCACGTAGAGCAGCGCGCCCTCGGCGTCGAAATAGCGGTAGACGCCGGGCAGCGGCGGCAGCGCGGCCACCTGCGCGAGCAATTCTTCGGAGTGCACTTCAAGCATGGCGCTATTGTGCGCACGGCGGCCCGGCGCCGGGGACAATGCGGCCCATGACCCCGCCCCGCTCTCCCGCATCGCCCACGCCCGCAGCGCTGCAATGGGACCTCTTCTGCCGCGTGATCGACAATTTCGGCGACATCGGCGTGTGCTGGCGCCTCGCCGCCGACCTGGCCGCGCGCGGCCAGCAGGTGCGCCTGTGGACGGACGACGCCTCGGCCCTGGCCTGGCTGGCGCCGCAGGGCTGCCCCGGTGTGCAAGTGCGCGCCTGGGGCGGCCTGCCCGCGCCGCACGAAGCCCCCACGCAGGTGCTGGTGGAGGCCTTCGGCTGCGACGTTCCTCCTGAATTCATAGCGCATGGCGTCCATGTTTCGGGCACTACAGGCCAGAAACACCTGTGGATCAACCTCGAATACCTGTCCGCCGAGGGCTATGTGGAGCGCTGCCACCGCCTGCCCTCGCCGGTGCAGGACAGCGCGGCCACCGGGGGCGTCAAATGGTTCTACTACCCCGGTTTCACCCCGGCCACAGGCGGGCTGCTGCGCGAGGCCGACCTGCTGGAGCGCCAGGCGCGCTTCGATGCTACGGCCTGGCGGCGCAGCCGGCACCCCGGTGCCGACGACGCATGCTGGATCTCGCTGTTCTGCTACGAGCCCGCCGCCCTGCCCGCGCTGCTGGCGCAGTGCACCCGGCAGCCCGTGCGCCTGCTCGCCACGCCCGGCCGGGCCACGGCGGCCACGCGTGCCGCCCTGCGGGAAATTTCAGAAGAAAAAAGCCCTGAAAGCCCACAGGAACAGCGCGGGCAGCTATCCATTTCATACCTCCCGCACTGCCCCCAGCCGGCGTTTGACGAAATGCTCTGGGCCTGCGACCTGAACCTGGTGCGCGGCGAGGACTCCCTGGTGCGCGCGCTGTGGGCCGGGCGCCCGCTTGTCTGGCAGATCTACCCCCAGCACGACAACGCGCACCACGACAAGCTGCTGGCCTTTCTGGACTGGCTGCAGGCACCGGCCTCGCTGCGGCAATTCCATACCAGTTGGAACGGTCTGGACAATGCCCCGGTCGTGCTGCCCGATACAACCACACTGGCGCAATGGGCTGCGTGCGTGCAGGCCGCGCGCACGCGCCTGCTGGCCCAGGACGACCTGGCGACACAAATTCTGGGGTTCGTCCACGAAAAACGGTAAAATCCAAGGCTTTGCGCAAAACGGCCCAGCGCCCCTGGCACTGCCGACACAGCGCATTCCCGCCGCGGAACATGCATCGGCACGGCAGCCCATCGGGCTACAAGCCTGCGCATTGAGCGGCCCCAACCCAGGCAACATGCTATGAAAATCGCTCAAGAAATCCGCGCCGGCAACGTCATCATGCACGGCAAGGACCCCATGGTCGTGCTCAAGACCGAATACTCGCGCGGCGGCCGCAACTCCGCCACCGTGCGCATGAAGCTCAAGAGCCTGATCGCCAACTTCGGCACCGAAGTCGTGTTCAAGGCCGACGACAAGATGGATCAGATCATCCTGGACAAGAAGGAGTGCACCTACTCCTACTTCGCCGATCCGATGTACGTCTGCATGGACACCGACTACAACCAGTACGAAGTCGAAGCCGAAAACATGGGCGACGCCCTGAACTACCTCGAAGACGGCATGGCCGTGGAAGTGGTGTTCTATGACGGCAAGGCCATTTCGGTCGAACTGCCCACGAGCGTCGAGCGTGAAATCACCTGGACCGAACCCGCCGTCAAGGGCGACACGTCCGGCAAGGTGCTCAAGCCCGCCAAGATCGCCACCGGCTTCGAAGTGCCCGTGCCGCTGTTCGTGTCGCAAGGCGACAAGATCGAAATCGACACCCGCACCGGCGAATACCGCAAGCGCGTCTGAGCGCACCGCGCCCAGCAAAAAGGCTTCCCTCGGGAAGCCTTTTTTGTTTTGGAGTATTTTCAGGCTGTAGCGCCCGCCCAGCAAGCGTTAACAGCTATCAACTCGATAGCAATCAGATGGGCTGCGCCACCAGGTCGTGGCCCTGCACGCCCACGATGCGCGCCTTGGTGAACTCGCCCACCTTCAGGGTCTTGCTGATCTTCTCGGGCGGCAGCAGGCGCACCGTGCCGTCGATCTCGGGCGCATCGGCATAGGTGCGGCCCACGCCGCCCTTGCGACCCATGGCGGGCGCCGAATCCACCAGCACCTGCATGGTCGCGCCCACGCGGCGCTGCAGCTTGGCGATGGACACCTCCTCGGCCACGGCCATGAAGCGCGCGCGGCGCGCCTCGCGCTCCTCCAGCGGCAGCATGCCGGGCAGGCTGTTGGCCTCGGCGCCGTTCACGTCGCTGTAGGCGAAGCAGCCGGCGCGGTCGATCTGCGCCTCGCGCATGAAATCGAGCAGGTGCTGGAATTCCTCTTCGGTCTCGCCGGGGAAGCCGGCGATGAAGGTGCTGCGGATCACGATGTCGGGGCAGGCCTCGCGCCAGCGCTGGATGCGCTCCAGGTTCTTCTCGCCGCTGGCCGGGCGCTTCATGCGGCGCAGCACATCGGGGTGGCTGTGCTGGAAGGGCACGTCCAGGTAGGGCAGCGCCAGGCCCTGCGCCATGAGCGGAATGACGTCGTCCACGCTCGGGTAGGGGTAGACGTAGTGCAGGCGCACCCAGGCGCCGTAGGGCGCGGCGAGCTCGCCCAGGGCCTGCACCAGTTCGAGCATGCGCGTCTTGACCGGCTTGCCGTCCCAGAAGCCGGTGCGGTACTTCACGTCCACGCCATAGGCCGAGGTGTCCTGGCTGATAACCAGCAGCTCCTTCACGCCACCCGCGAACAGCGCCTTGGCCTCTTTCAGCACATCGCCGATGGGGCGCGACACCAGGTCGCCACGCATCGAGGGGATGATGCAGAAGGTGCAACGGTGGTTGCAGCCCTCGCTGATCTTCAGGTAGGCGTAGTGGCGCGGCGTGAGCTTGATGCCGGCCTCGCCAAAGGCGCCCGGCACCAGGTCGATGAAGGGGTCGTGCGGCTTGGGCAGGTTGCGGTGCACTGCGTCCATCACGTCCTGCGTGGCCTGCGGGCCGGTGACGGCCAGCACGCTGGGGTGCATCTGCTGCACCAGATTGCCACCGCCCTCGCCCGAGCGCGCGCCCAGACAGCCGGTGACGATGACCTTGCCGTTCTCGGCCAGGGCCTCGCCGATGGTGTCCAGGCTTTCCTTGACGGCATCGTCGATGAAGCCGCAGGTGTTGACGATGACCAGGTCCGCGCCCTCGAAGGTCTTGGCGGTCTGGTAGCCCTCGGCGCTGAGCTGGGTGAGGATGAGTTCAGAGTCGGTCAGGTTCTTCGGGCAGCCAAGGCTGACGAACCCGACCTTGGGAATCTTCGCGGGGGATGGTGCTTCTGTCATCCCCCTATTGTCCCAGCATTGGAAAAACCCGGGATTTCAGCGCTTGAGCCCCATCACCCCGAGCATCTGCTCGGTCTGCTTCTGCATCTGCTCCTGCATCTGCGTGAACATGGCGCGCGACTGTTCGGTGTAGTTGCCCATCAGGCCCTGCACCATGGGCGACTGCGCCCCCATGAGCTTGGTCCAGGCCTCCGGCGTCATGCCCTGCGACTGCTCGGTCACCCGGGCCTGCATGTCGGTGAACATCTGCACGTTCTTCTCCAGGTAGCTGCCCATGAAACCCTGCATGGCGTGGCCATAGAAGCGGATGATGTTGGCCAGCACCGCCTCGGTAAACATCGGCGCGCCACCGGCTTCCTCTTCCAGGATGATCTGCAGCAGGATGCTGCGCGTGATGTCCTCGCCCGTCTTGGCGTCGCGCACCACGAGGTTCTCGCTGGCCATGACCAGCTGCTTGACCTCGGCCAGCGTGATGTAGGTGGAAGTGTTGGTGTCGTAGAGGCGCCGGTTGGGGTATTTCTTGATCACCCGCGGAGCCTGCTTGGCGGCAGGAGCGGCATTTTTTTCTTGCACTGCGAAATCTCCTCGGGTCATGCGCCCATGTATTGCACTGCAACAGATTCTAGGTGCGCACATCAATTGTCCAGCGCAGGATTACCCTGACTGCAGCACGGTTCCGTCTACGGCAACAGCATGCACCGGCCCGACAGGCCATGCCCCGCACGGATGCCATGCCCCCACGCCGCGCATGGACCGAAATGGCCCAGCTGTGATCGGTGATTACCCTGAACACAAATTGCAACAAATCGCCCCGCCCAGGGGTAGCATTTGGTGGCGGCGCATCGCCGTCCCGCCTGACCCATTCCGAGGTTTGTCCGGTACATGAACCCCCACAGGGAGCAGCATCATGTCTTTGTTCACCAACCTGTCGCTCAAGCTTCGGCTGATCATCACCACGGCCGTCTTGGTGGTGCTGGGCGTGGCCGCGGTATCGACGTTCAATTTCTTCACCGTCCGCGCCTCGGCCATGGCGACCTTGACGGAGAGCACGACCGGGCTGGCCAAGGCCCGCGCCGATGGCATCGCCGAATGGGTCAAGACCCGGGCGGCGGTGGTGCAGTCGCTGGAGCCCGCCACGCGCCTGAGCGAGCCATTGCCCGCCCTGACCCAGGCCGTCAAGAGTGGCGGCTTCGACACCACCTACATCGGCTACGCCAACAAGACCGCTCTCTTCTCGACGCCGCAGAACCTGCCTGCCGACTGGGACCCGACCGCCCGCCCCTGGTACAAGCAAGCGGAGGCCTCCCCCGGCATCGCGCTGACCGAGCCCTACATCGATGCCGGCAGCAAGAAGCTGGTGATGACCTTTGCCCTGGCCGTCAAGGACGCCGGCAGCACCGTGGCCGTGGCGGCGGCCGATGTCTTCATGGACGCGGTGGCCAACAGCGTCACGGCCATCAACCCGACGCCATCGAGCGACGCCTTCGTGGTTTCGCGCGCCGGCAAGGTGCTGGTGCACAAGAACCTCGAACTGGTGCTCAAGGAGGCCGCGGTGCTGTCCCCCCAGCTCACCTCCACCGCCATCGGCACCATGGCCGACACCTCGGCGCTCAGCCCCGTGTCGATCAACGGCGTGCCCCGCCTGCTGCTGGGCAAACCCATCGCAGGGACCGACTGGGTGCTGGTGGTCTCGCTGCACCGTGGCGAGGCCCTGGCCGGCGTCACGCAGCTGCTGCTCAATTCACTCATCGGCGGGCTCGTGGTGGCCGGCCTCAGCGTGCTGGTGGCGGCCGCCATCGTGGCCCGCGCAATGGCAGGTCTGGGCCGGCTGGAGCGCGCCATGCAGGACGTTGCCTCCGGTGATGGCGACCTGACGCGCCGGCTCAACATGCACGGCAAGGACGAACTGGCCCGCATCGCCGAGGCCTTCAACCATTTCGTCGAGAAGATGCGGCTGACGCTGGTCGACATCCGCAACACCAGCGCTTCAGTGCACCTGGCGTCGGAAGAAATCGCCACGGGCAACCACGACCTCTCGGCGCGCACCGAGCAGACCGCCTCCAGCCTGCAGGAAACCGCCTCGTCCATGGAGCAGATGACCAGCGCCGTCGGCCAGGCGGCGCAAACCGCTGGCGAGGCCAATCAGATCGCCGCCACGGCGGCAAAGTCCGCCCAGCGCGGCGGAGATGTGGTGGCCCGGGTGGTGCAGAGCATGGAGGAGATCACGCACAGCTCGCGCAAGATCAACGACATCATTTCGGTGATCGACGGCATCGCCTTCCAGACCAACATCCTGGCGCTCAACGCTGCCGTGGAGGCCGCCCGCGCGGGCGACCAGGGCCGGGGCTTCGCGGTGGTGGCGGGCGAGGTGCGCACGCTCGCGCAGCGCTCGGCCGAGGCCGCCAAGGAAATCAAGGGACTGATCCAGAACTCGGTATCGGCCGTGGAAGCCGGCTCGGGCCTGGTTAACGACGCGGGCCAGTCGATGCAGGAGATCGTGGTCAACGTGGGCCGCGTGGCGCAGCTGATGCAGGAAATTTCCACCGCCGCCACCGAGCAGCGCGCCGGCATCGCCCAGGTGGGTGCGGCCATCAACAACCTGGACCAGATGACCCAGCAGAACGCCGCCCTGGTCGAGGAAAGCGCGGCAGCGGCCTCCAGCCTCAAGGACCAGGCCGAGCACCTGGCCCAGACGGTGGGCCAGTTCAAGGTGGGAGCGGATTGACAACGGAAAGCGCCCCAGAGAGGGGCGCACAAAGAAAAAGGGCCTGCAGTGCTGCAGGCCCTTTTAATTACCAATGGTTAGTTGGTAGGCGCGATTGGACTCGAACCAACGACCCCCACCATGTCAAGGTGGTGCTCTAACCAGCTGAGCTACGCGCCTGTGTGTATTCGAGAGATGAGATTGTAGCAGCAAAAAACGGCTGTTCTGGCTTCTTCGCAAAAAAGTGCAGCAACCGGCTCAGCGCCGGCGCGCCCAGCGCACGCCCGAGACGGATGCCACGATGCCCAGCACCTTGTTCAAACGCCCGGAGTCGGCTACCTCCACGGTAAAGGTCATCCACGCCGTGCCTTTGACGGACTGCGTCTGCACGCCAATGACGTTCATCTTCTCCTTGGCGAACACTTCCGAGATGTCGCGCAGCAGGCCCTGGCGGTCGGCGGCCTCGATGGCCACGTCCACCGGGTACACCGACGCCGTGGCCGCCGCCTTGGAAGTCCCCCACTCCACGTCGATCACGCGCTCGGCGTTGCGGGCGGACATCTCGCGGAAATTGCTGCAGTCCGCGCGGTGGATGCTGACGCCCTTGCCGCGCGTGACGAAGCCGCGGATGTCGTCCGGCGGCGCGGGCTTGCAGCATTTGGCCAGCTGCGTCATGAGCGAATCGACGCCCACCACCAGCACGCCGCCCTTGGGGGTCTTGTCGGGGGTGCGCGCCTTTTTCAGCAGCAGGTAGTCATCGGGCTGCAGCACCGGCTCGGGCGGGCGCAGCAGCACCTCGATGTTGCGCAGCGAGAATTCGTCCTTGCCCACCACCTCGAACAGCGCATCGGCCGACTTGAAGCCGAGCTGGCCGGCCAGGTCGTCGAGCCGCATGGCCGTCTTGCCCTCGCGCTGCAGGAGCTTCTCAACCGCCTCGCGTCCGCGCGCCACGGTCTCGTGCAGCGCCAGCGCATTGAACCAGGCGCGTGCCTTGGCGCGGGCGCGGTGGCTGTTGAGGTAGCCCAGCTCGGCGTTGAGCCAGTCGCGCGACGGGCCGCCCTCCTTGACGGTGGAGATTTCCACGGTCTGGCCGTTCTGCAGCGGGGTGTTGAGCGGCACCATGGCGCCATCGACCCGCGCGCCCCGGCAGCGGTGGCCCACGTTGGTGTGCACGGCGTAGGCGAAGTCCACCGGCGTCGCGCCCTGGGGCAGCTCGACGATGGCCGCATTGGGCGTGAGCACGTAGATGCGGTCCTCGAACAGGCCCGCATGCTGCGGCGTGCCCGCCAGGTCGCGCTCCCAGGCCAGGAGCTGGCGCAGCACCGCGATCTTGGCGTCGTAGTCGCCGCTGGCCGACACGCCCGCATAACCCTTGCTGCCGGCCTCCTTGTAGGCCCAGTGCGCGGCCACGCCGTGCTCGGCATGGTCGTGCATGGCCTGGGTGCGGATCTGGATCTCGATCGCCTTGCCGGTTTCGTCACGCACGATGGTGTGCAGCGACTGGTAGCCATTGGGCTTGGGTTTGGCGATGTAGTCGTCGAACTCCTCCACCAGGGGCTTGAACTGCGCATGCACCCAGCTCAGCGCCGAGTAGCAGTCCTTGACGCTGGGGACGATGACGCGCAGCGCGCGGATGTCGAACACCTGGTCGAAGTTGAGCGACTTGCCGCGCATCTTCTTGACGATGCTGTAGATGTGCTTGGGCCGCCCCGTCACCGTGGCACTGATGCTGTGCGCGCGCAGCTGCGATTCCACGCGCGCGCGCAGCTGGGCCATGTTGACCTCGCGCTCACCGCGCTTTTCGTCGAGCAGGCGCGCAACCTCCTTGTAGGTCTCGGGCTCCAGGAAGCGGAAGGCCAGGTCCTCCATCTCCCACTTGATCTGCCAGATGCCCAGGCGGTTGGCCAGCGGCGCGAACACCTGCAGCGCCTCGCGGGCGATGCCGGGCGACACGGGGCGCTTGCTGGCGGCGTAGTAACGCAGCGTCTGCAGGCGCGAGGCCAGGCGCAGCATGACCACGCGCAGGTCGCGCGAGAAGGCCAGCAGCATCTTGCGCACGTTCTCGGTCTGCACCGCCGGGTCGTCCACCAGTTGCCCGGAGGCCGGCGCCACGCGCGCCTGGTGCTGCACGCGCATGAGCTGCGTGGTCTCCACCGCGAGCGTGGCGAAGTTCTCGCCGAAGGCCTTGGCGATCACTTCCTGCGGCTTGTTCAGGTGCTCGCAGGCATGCACGAGGTAGCCGGCGGCCTGCATGGCCTCGGAGCCGCCGATGACCTTGAGGATGGCGGCCACCGCATCGGCATGGGCCAGCGTGTTCTCGCCCGAATCAAGCTGTTCGCCCGCGATCAGGGGCTGGGCGAAATTGCGCGCCCGCGCCAGGGCGTCCACCTGCTCGGGCAGGGTGTGCGAAGTGGCCGCGATGAGCTGCGGCACGGCGTCTGCGCTGGGCGCGCCGGAGGCCATGGCCTCGGGGCGCGCGGAAGGGGTTTTCATGCCGGCCCCTTGCTGTCGTCTTCCAGAAGAAAGCCCGCCACGGCGGCCACCTGGTCGGCCGCCACGAGGGTGGGCGCATGGCCCACGCCGTCGAACTCCACCAGCCGAGCCTTCGGCCCGCGCTCGCCCATGGCCTGCGCCGTGCGTGGCGAAAGCAGGTCGGACTGCGCGCCGCGCAGCAGCAGCGTGCGCGCCTGGATCTGGTCGTACAGCTGCCACAGCGCGGCCTCGCCGGCCACGGCGGCCTCCTGCGTCAGCGCCCGGAAGGGCACGGCGATGGCCGGGTCGTAGTGCAGGCCCAAGCCGCCCTCGGGCAGCGCCCGCACCATGGGGCGCGACAGCGCCAGCCATTGTTCCGGCGTGTGCGGCCCGAAGGTGGTGGAGAGGCTCCACAGCACATCGGCCGCCTGCTGCAGCGACTCGAAGCGCACGCTCTGGCCCAGGTACTGACCGATGCGCTGCAGCGCCTGCCATTCAATGGCGGGCCCCACGTCGTTGAGCACCAGGCGGCGCACCGGCACGGGCAGCGGCAACCCCGGCTGGCCGCACACGGCCATGCCGATCAGCCCGCCCATGCTGGTGCCCACCCAGTCGATGGTCTGCAGCGGCGCCTGGCGGTGCAGCTGCGCCAGCATCGCCAGCATGTCGGCGGCGTACTGGCCGAGCTGGTAGGCCATGGGGTCGGCCAGGCGGTCGCTCTGGCCGCGCCCCACCACGTCGGGGCAGACCACGCGCACCCGGTCGCACAGGGCCCGGGCCAGGGTGTCGAAATCGCGCCCCTGGCGCGAGAGGCCATGCACGCACACCACCACATGCGGGTGGTGCGGGTCGCCGGTTGCATTCCATTCCCACCAGGCCATGCGGTGCTCCGCGGCCGGCACGCCCTCCTGGGGCTGGGCTGCCGGGCCAGGGCAGGATACGTAGTTCAGCCTAGGTTCAATCATGGATGCAAATCCCAAAAGCGCTGCTCGATAATTCTTTCATTGCATCCTAATTCATTCGGAGAAACATCCATGCTCAAAGGCAAGACTGCCCTCGTCACCGGCTCCACCAGCGGCATTGGCCTGGGAATCGCCAAAAGCCTGGCACGCCAGGGGGCGAACGTCGTGCTCAACGGTTTCGGCGATGCGGAAGGCCCGCGCGCCGAGGTGCTGGCCGCCGGCAGCGCGGCCGGCATCCGCGTGGCCTACCACGGCGCCGACATGGGCCGCGCGGCCGACATCGAGGACATGATGGCCTTCGCCGCCAGGGAGTTCGGCCGCGTGGACATCCTGGTCAACAACGCCGGCATCCAGCATGTGGCCAACATCGAGGATTTTCCGGCCGAGCGCTGGGACGCCATTCTCGCCATCAACCTCACCAGCGCCTTCCACACCTCGCGCCTGGCCCTGCCCGCCATGAAGGCCACCAACTGGGGCCGCATCATCAACGTGGCCTCGGTGCACGGGCTCGTGGCCTCGGCGCAGAAGTCGGCCTACGTGGCGGCCAAGCACGGCATCGTCGGCCTGACCAAGGTCACCGCGCTGGAGACGGCCACCACGGGCGTGACCTGCAACGCCATCTGCCCCGGCTGGGTGCTCACGCCGCTGGTGCAGAAGCAGGTGGACGCCAAGGCCGCCGCGCAGGGCATCTCGAACGAGGACGCCAAGAAGCAGCTGCTGGGCGAGAAGGAGCCCTCCCTGCAGTTCACCACGCCCGAGGAGCTGGGCGAACTGGCGGTGTTTTTCTGCTCCAGCGCCGCCAACAACGTGCGCGGCGTGGCCTGGAACATGGACGGCGGCTGGGCCGCGCAGTAAGCCCCGGATTGCTATATATTTAATAGCATGTAGCGCTTATTTATCAAGCGCTACAGCCATTTTTCGTCCGAATTTCAGTGCATCTGCACCGAACCGGAAACGGTGACCTCCACCGTGCTCCGGCCGGGCTCCACGGCAATGGGCGCATCCTGCAGGCCGGACTTGGCCATGGCGCGCATCGCCATGGGACGCGGGCCGGGCACGGCGCCCTGGCTCCCCACCGCCACCTCACGCAGCGTGTAGCCGGCGAAACCGAAGGCCTTGGTCAGGTCGGCTGCCTGCGCCCGGAAGTTGTCGATGGCCTGCGCCTGGGCCTCCCGCTCGACGCGGGAACGCTCGCCCCGGCTCAGGCCGAAACCCACCTGGCCGATCGCCAGGGTCGTGATGCGCGCCGCCGTGCCGGTGATGCGCGCGAAATCGCTCCCTTCGAGCACCAGCTCGGCGCGGCCCTGCCAGCCCGTGATCTGGCCGCCCTGCCCGTGGCGCGGGTACAGGCTGAACTGGCCGGTGCGCACATCCATCTGCCCCGGCTGGGCGCTGCGGCGGGCCTCCAGCACGGCGGCATCGAGCGCCTGGCGCAACTGCGATTGCACGGCCGAGGCCTCCTTGCCGTCGCGCGTGGTGCTGAGCGTGAACACCAGCAGGTCCTGCTGCACCTCGACGGCCCCCGAGGCCGACAGCTGCACCACGTTCTGCGGCACCGGGGCCTGCATGTTTTGGGCAAAAACTGCACCAGCACACATCCACAAAGCGCAGGAAGCTACTGATTTGATAGCAAATTTCATGTTTTCGACCTTCAATCCATGGAGTTCAACGAAACAAGATAACGGGCTCCGGCGGGCCGCCGTGTCAGCCAACGCCGCGACATCGAACACGTCTGTGCCCGCTCCGCAAAACTTGTAACCTTTGGTCAGATCACCGTCCGGCCCCCGGTTTTTCACGCCCAAACTTGTAACAATGGCCGCTGTTACAAATTGGACCGAGGTAAGACATGGCCACGACAAGCACCCGTACCGACAAGATCCTGGTGGTGGACGACGATGCCCGCATCCGCGACCTGCTGCGCCGCTACCTGACGCAGGAAGGCCTGGA
>Ga0208516_100222_pt1 | contig 29036 bp, 22 predicted proteins | sample LakWasM117_HOW13_2_FD_183931 | JGI IMG/M metagenome (GOLD analysis project Ga0208516, IMG submission 183931) | Freshwater sediment methanotrophic microbial communities from Lake Washington under simulated oxygen tension - Sediment Metagenome... | ecosystem: Environmental > Aquatic > Freshwater >...
CGCCCGTGCTCCAGTTGGCCAGGTCGCCCTTGCTGCTCACCTGAAAGGCACCGAGCACGCAGATGTCGAGGTGGCCGCCGCGCATCATGGCGAAGCTGTCGGCGTGGTGGAAGTAGGCGCCGCCGGGCAGCAGCGTCACGGGCTGCTTGCCGGCGTTGATGAGGTCGTAGTCCTCGCTGCCGGCGGCCGGCGCCGGGCCCATGCCCAGGATGCCGTTCTCGCTCTGCAGGATGACCTCGCGGCCCGCCGGGATGTGGTTGGCCACCTGGGTGGGCATGCCGATGCCCAGGTTCACGTAGGCGCCGTCGTGGATGTCCTGCGCCACGCGGCGGGCCAGCTCTTCTTTGCTTCGTTTTTGATAGCTAGTCACGCTTGTTCCTTCTGCGTCGGACGGCGATTTCATGCCGATTTCTTGAAACCGCCGCCCTGCGTGGCCACGCGGTCGATGCGCACGACCTGGCTCACGTAGATGCCGGGGGTGACGATGGCCTCGGGGTCGAGCGCGCCCAGTTCCACGACCTCGTGCACCGTGGCCACGGTCTTCTTCGCGGCGCTGGCCATCACCGGGCCGAAGTTGCGCGCAGACATGCGGTAGCTCAGGTTGCCCCAGCGGTCGCCCCGCTCGGCCTTGATGAGGGCCAGGTCCCCGTGGATGGGGTACTCCAGCACATGGTGGCGGCCGTTGATCTCGCGCGTCTCCTTGCCAGCGGCCAGCTCGGTGCCATGGGCCGTGGGGCAGAAGAAGGCGCCGATGCCCGCGCCAGCGGCGCGCAGGCGCTCGGCCAGCGTGCCCTGGGGCACGAGTTCGAGTTCGAGCTGGCCGCTGCGGTACAGGCCGTCGAACACATGGCTGTCAACCTGGCGCGGGAAGCTGCAGATGATCTTGCGCACCTGGCCCGCCTTGAGCAGCGCGGCCAGGCCCTGCTCGCCATTGCCGGCGTTGTTGTTGACCACGGTGAGATCGCGCGCGCCGTGGGCGATCAGGCCGTCGATAAGCTCGCCGGGAATGCCCGCCGTGCCGAAGCCGCCGATGAGGACGGTGGCGCCGTCCTGCAGGCCGTGCAAGGCCTGGGCGACCGAATCTGCCAGTTTGTTGATCATCCGGGTACTCTCTCGGGAAGGGGGCAGTTGCCGCCCCCGTGAACCAAAAACCCGCGTCTTTTTGTTCGCATATAGAACAAATGTTCGCTAAAAGAATTATACTTTGACAACACATGATTACCGCAAGCCCCCCCAAAGACCCCAAGCCCAGCGATAGCTATGTGCAGTCGTTCGCGCGCGGGCTCGAAGTCATCCGTTCTTTCAGCGCTGCCGTGCCGCAGCAGACGCTCAGCGAGGTGGCCGCGCACACGGGCCTCACGCGCGCCGGCGCGCGCCGCATCCTGCTGACGCTGCAGACGCTGGGCTATGTGGAGAGCGACGGGCGCCTGTTCCGCCTCACGCCGCGCATCCTCGACCTGGGCTTTGCCTACCTCTCGTCGCTGCCGATCTGGAACCTGGCCGAGCCCACGATGGAGGCGCTGGTGGACCGGGTGCACGAGTCCTGCTCGGCCGCCGTGCTCGACGGCCTGGACGTGGTCTACGTGCTGCGCGTGCACACCCACAAGATCATGAGCACCAACCTCGGCGTGGGTTCGCGCCTGCCCGCGTTCTGGACCTCCATGGGCCGCGTGCTGCTGGCCGCCCTGCCCGAGGACGAACTGCTGCGCCGCCTGCAGCAAACCGCGCCGCGCCAGCGTTTCACGCAGCACACGCTGCTGGACGACGCGGAATTGCTGGCCTGCGTGCGCCAGACGCACGCGCAGGGCTGGTGCCTGGTGAACCAGGAGCTGGAGGAAGGCCTGATCTCCATTGCCGCGCCGCTGAAGAACCGCGCCGGCCAGACGGTGGCCGCGCTCAACATCAGCGGCCAGGCCAACCGCACGAGCGCGCAGGTGATGCAGGCGCAATTCCTGCCCGCGCTGCTGGAGGCCACGCAGGCCATCTCGCGCCTGCTCGGCGCGCGCGGCGGCTGATCCGGGCTGGCACCGGGCGTGCTACCCTTGCGCGCCATGTTCAATCCCTCCCAAGCCGACGTGCGCCGCTTCTTCTGCGCCGTCCACGCCAAGGCCCAGGCCGGCGCGCCCATGGAAGCCATCGAGACCCTGGCCAGCCTGTGGATCGCCGAGCACCCCGAGTACCACGCCGAGCTCGCCGACGCCGACGACGCCGTGGCGCGCAACTACGACGAGACGCCCGACCGCACCAACCCCTTCCTGCACCTGTCGATGCACCTGTCGATCAGCGAGCAGTGCAGCATCGACCAGCCGCGCGGCATCCGCCAGGCCGTGGAGCTGCTGTCCCGGCGCCTGGATTCGCTGCACGACGCGCACCACGCCACCATGGAATGCCTGGGCCAGATGCTGTGGGAGAGCCAGCGCTCGGGCCGCCCGCCCGATGGCGACGCCTATGTGGCCGCCGTGCAGCGGCGGGCGACGCGCGACTGAAACGAAAAAGCCCGCTGGCGCGGGCTTGTTCGGGGATGGGCTCGCAGGTCAGCGGAAGCGCGACTGCGGCACCACCTGCAGGTCGCCCTGCACCTTGCCGACGTACTGCGCCAGCGCCTTGAGTTCGGCATGGCTGAACTGGCCGGCCACGCCCGCCATCACGCCGTTGCTGCGGCCGACATAGGCGTTCTTGCCCTGCTCCTTGTAGGACTTGAGGGCCACGAACAGGTAGTCGGCGTGCTGGCCGGCGATCTTGGGGTAGGACGGGTCGATGGGCTTGGCGAAGTTCTCGCCGTGGCAGGACACGCAGGCGCCCTTCTTCAGCAGCTCGGCCACCTGGGCATCGGGCTGGCGGCTGGGCGCGGCGGGCAGCTCGGCGCCGGCCTTGCCGTGCTGGGCATAGTAGGCCGCGAGGTCGGCGATGTCCTGCTCGGTCAGCGAGACGGCGATACCGCGCATGGTGGGGTGCTTGCGCTCGCCCTTCTGGTAGGCCTGCAGCGCGCTGGCGATGTAGCCCGCGTTCTGGCCCGAGATCATGGGCACCTTGTGCACCTCGGGAAAGCTCGACTGGTAGCCCGCGATGCCGTGGCAGCCTATGCACATGGCATTTTTCTGCTCGCCGGCCTTCACATCGCCCTTGGCTTCCTGGGCATGGGATTGGGCCGTCCCGAAAGCGACAGCCAGGGCAAATAACGCGGTCAACGTCTTGTTCATTTTGCGAGCACAATCTTGAGGAAGTGAAACCCAGGGGCCCAGATTTTGTTGGCGATTATAGCCATCACTTGTCAAGCCTATTTGTCAACGTTCCTGCAATCAAACCCCATGAAATTCCAAGGCTCCGAGAATTACGTCGCCACCCAGGATCTGATGCTGGCCGTCAACGCCTCCATCACGCTGCAGCGCCCCCTGCTCATCAAGGGCGAACCGGGCACGGGCAAGACCATGCTGGCCGAGGAAGTGGCCCAGGCGCTGGACATGCCGCTGCTGCAGTGGCACATCAAGTCCACCACCAAGGCGCAGCAGGGCCTGTACGAATACGACGCGGTGAGCCGCCTGCGCGACAGCCAGCTGAACGACGAACACAGCAGCGAGCGCGTGAAGAACATCCGCAACTACATCGTGCAGGGCGTGCTGTGGCAGGCCTTCACCGCCGACCGCCCGGTGGCGCTGCTGATCGACGAGATCGACAAGGCCGACATCGAATTTCCGAACGACCTGCTGCGCGAAATCGACCGCATGGAGTTCTACTGCTACGAAACGCGCGAACTCATCAAGGCCAAGCATCGCCCGCTGGTGTTCATCACCTCGAACAACGAAAAGGAACTGCCCGACGCCTTCCTGCGCCGCTGCTTCTTCCACTTCATCAAGTTCCCCGAGTCCGACACCATGCGGCAAATCGTCAACGTGCACTTCCCCACGCTCAAGAGCGAGCTGCTCACCGTGGCGATGAAAACCTTCTACGACGTGCGCAACCTGCCCGGCCTGAAGAAGAAGCCGTCCACCTCCGAACTGATCGACTGGCTCAAGCTCCTGGTGGCCGAGGACATTCCGCTGACGGCCCTGCAAAGCGCCGACAACAAGGTATCGGTGCCGCCGCTGGTGGGCGCGCTGCTGAAGAACGAGCAGGACGTGAGCCTGTTCGAGAAGCTCGTGTTCATGAACCAGCGCAACCGCTGAGGGCCGCACCATGAGCGCAGCGAACCGTTTGCTGATGGAAGGTCTCACCGACGCCGTGGGCTTCGTGGGCGGTGCGCTCGCGGGCTACTGGCTCGGGCGCCTGCTGGGTTTCGACATTTTTTCCGACGGCTACGGCGCGGGCAGCCTGGTGGGCATCGTGCTCGTGGGCCTGGGCGGTGGCGTGGGCCTGCAGGGGGCGCGCCGCTGGCGTGCCGCGCGCCAGGACCGCAACAAGGAACCGGGGTGAGCGGCATGGCCTTCGTGGAACCCGTCACCCTGCGCGCGCGCGGCGTGCGCCTGGAACCGCTGGCGCTGGCGCACGCGCAGGGCCTGTCCGTCGCCGCCGCCGATGGCGAACTGTGGAAGCTGCGCATCACCTCGGTGCCCGAGCCGCAGGACACGCACGCCTACATCGAAACCGCGCTGGAGGGCCGCGCCCAGGGTCACCGCTTCGCCTTCGCCGTGGTCGAGGACGCCAGCGGCCAGGTGCTCGGCAGCACCAGCTACCACGACATCCTGCCGGCCGTGCGCCGCGTGGAGATCGGCTACACCTGGTACCGGCAGAGCGTGCAGCGCACGCACGTCAACACCACCGCCAAGCTGCTCATGATGGGCCACGCGTTCGACCAGCTCGGCTGCCATGTGGTGGGCTGGCGCACGGACAACTTCAACTTTGCCTCGCAGCGCGCCATCGAACGGCTGGGCGCGAAGAAGGACGGCGTGATCCGCGGCCACGCGCTGCGCCGCGACGGCACCATCCGCGACACGGTGATGTACAGCATGCGCACGGGCGAATGGCCCGAGGCACGGGCTCAGTTGCTATATCTTTTGGAGCGCCATGCGCAGGATTGACGGGCGTTGGAGGCCAAAATCATGTTGATCGACTTTTTCTACACGCTGCGCACCGCCAAGCTGCCGGTCTCGGTCAAGGAATACCTCACCCTGCTCGAAGCCCTGCAGGCCGGCGTGGTCGGCCCCAAGTCGGATGACGCCTGGAGCCTGGACGACTTCTACAACCTCTCACGCCTCACGCTGGTCAAGGACGAGAAGCACTACGACAAGTTCGACCGGGCCTTCGGCGCCTACTTCAAGGGTGTGGAGCTGGTGGCCGATTTCACCAAGGAAATCCCCGCCGACTGGCTGCGCAAGATCCTGGAAAACGAGCTCACGCCCGAGCAGAAAGCCGCCATCGAGAAGATGGGCTGGGACGAGCTCATGGAGACGCTGAAAAAGCGCCTGGAAGAGCAGAAAGAGCGCCACGAGGGCGGCAGCAAGTGGATCGGCACGGGTGGCACCAGCCCCTTCGGCCACGGCGGCTACAACCCGCAGGGCATCCGCATCGGCGGCGCGGGCAAGAACAAGAGCGCCGTGAAGGTGTGGGAGCAGCGCGCCTACAAGGACTACGACGACCAGCAGGAGCTGGGCACGCGCAACATCAAGGTGGCGCTGCGCCGCCTGCGCAAGTTCGCGCGCGAGGGCCATGAGCTGGAGCTGGACCTGCCCGACACCATCCGCAGCACGGCGGCCAACGCCGGGTATCTGGACATCAAGATGGTGCCCGAGCGCCACAACAACGTGAAGGTGCTGCTGCTCATGGACGTGGGCGGCACCATGGACGAGCACATCCAGCGCGTGGAAGAACTGTTCAGCGCCGTCAAGACCGAGTTCAAGCACCTGGAGTTCTACTACTTCCACAACTGCGTCTACGACTTCATGTGGAAGAACAACCGCCGCCGCTTCGCGGAGAAGTTCCCGACCTGGGACATCATCCGCAAGTACAACAAGGACTACAAGCTGATCTTCGTGGGCGACGCGACCATGAGCCCCTACGAGATCCTGCAGCCCGGCGGCAGCGTGGAATACAACAACGAGGAAGCCGGCGCCGAGTGGATCCAGCGCCTCACGCACGCCTTCCCCAAGTTCGCCTGGATCAACCCCGAGCCGCAGGGTGTGTGGCAGTACCGCCAGAGCATCAGCATCGTCCAGCAGCTCATCGGCAACCGCATGTACCCCTTGTCACTCAAAGGGCTCGAAGAGGCCATGCGCCTGCTGTCAAAATAGGCGCATGCCATTTCGCCCCCGAACGCCGGCCCCATGGCCGGCGTTGTTGTTTGCCAGCCTGCTGGGCCTGAGCGGTTGCAGCCTGCTGCCGGCGCAGGGGGCCGACGGGGCCGACGCCCCACCCGCACGCGCGGCCTTCACGCTCGACATCCAGGCGCCCGCTGCCGTGCACGCCCTGCTGGAGCGCCACCTCGAACTGCAGCGCTTTCGCCAGCAGGAGGACCTGCAGGACAGCGAGCTGGACCGCCTGCTGGCCGCCGCGCACACCGACGCCCGCGCGCTGCTGGCCACGCAGGGCCATTTCGCCCCCACGCTCACGGTCACGCAGACGGCCGCCCCGGCAGGCGCCCCGGCGCCACGCGCCATCGTGCTCACCGTGGAGCCCGGCCCGCAAACCCGGGTGACCGAGGCCGAGATCGGCTTCCAGCCCCCACCGGCCGACGGCACCCCCACGCAGCGCCAGCAGGAGCGCGTGCGCGACGGCTGGCTGCTGGCGCCGGGCCAGCCCTTCACCCAGGCCGGCTGGGACCACGCCAAGCAGCAGGGCCTGCGCGCACTGCAAACGCTGCGCCACCCCACCGCGCGCATCGCCGAGAGCCGCGCCGAGGTGGATGCCGAGCGGCACCAGGCCCGCCTGTCGGTCCGCTACGACCCCGGCCCGGCCTACCGCTTCGGCCCGCTGCGCCTGCAGGGCCTGGAACGCTACGACCCCGAGGGCATGCACCACCTCGCGCGCCTGCCCACCGGTGCCGAGTACAGCGAGGCGCTGCTGCTCGACGCCCAGCAGCGCCTGGCCAGCAGCGGCTACTTCGACGCGGTGTTCCTCACCCTCGACACCGAGGGCACCGACCCGCAGGCCGTGCCCGTGGTGGCGCAGGTGCGCGAGGCGCCGCTGCAGAAGCTGGTGTTCGGCGCGGGCCTTTCCACCGACAGCGGCGCGCGCCTGTCGCTGGACCACACGCACAACCGCCTGCCCGGCATCGGCTGGCGCGCCGTCAGCAAGCTCGCGCTCGACAACAAGGCCCAGCTGCTGGGCAGCGAATGGACGGCCCTGCCCGGCGCCACCGGCTGGCGCTGGTTCGGCGGCGCCCAGGCGCAGCGCGAGGCCATCGGCAGCTACCAGGTCAACAGCGGGCGCCTGCGCGCCGGGCGCAGCCAGGCCGGCGACTCCATCGACCGCAACCACGCGCTGCAGTACGACTACGCGCACAGCCAGGGGCCGGACGCACCGCCGTCCAGCGCCGCGCTGAGCGCCCAGTTCGGCTGGACCGCCCGCCATTTCGACAGCCCGACCACGCCCACGCAGGGCCATGGCCTGGCCGCCGAGCTGGGCCTGGGCACCACGCTGCGCCCCCGGCGCGACCCCTTCGTGCGCATGCTGGCGCGCTGGCTGCACTACCACCCGCTGGCACCGGCCGGCGCCGAACCCTCGCGCCAGGGCCGCCTGGCCCTGCGCGCCGAGGCCGGCGCGGTGCTGGCCCGTGCGGAGGCGCAGATCCCGGTCACCCAGCTCTTCCTCACGGGGGGCGACACCACCGTGCGCGGCTACGGCTACCGCGCCATCGGCGCGCGCACCGACCATGGGCAATTGTTCGGTGGCCGCTACCTTGCCGTGGCCAGCGCCGAGTGGCAGCGCCCCATCGTGCTGCAGGGCAACGCGACCGACTGGGAGAGCACCCTCTTCATCGACGCCGGCGCCGTGGCCGACCAGCCCGGCGAGCTGCACGCCCGCGTGGGCGTGGGCACCGGCCTGCGCTGGCGCAGCCCCGTGGGACCGCTGCAGGCCGACCTGGCCTGGGGCGTGCAGTCCCGGCAGCTGCGCCTGCACCTGCGCCTGGGGTTCTCGTTCTGATGGCACGGCACGGCACTCCCCCGCCCGACGCCGGCCCCGAGGCCTTCGCCCCGGGCGCCAGCCGCCCGCCCGGCCCCAACCCCTTCGCGGCGGCGGCCGGCCTGCTGGGCAGCCTGCTGACCGTGCCCCTGCTCTCCGCAGCCGCCGCCTGGTGGTGGCTGGGCACCCCGCAATCGCTGGCCACGGCCCTGGCGCAAGGCGCCCGCTGGCTGCCCCCGGGGCAGCAGTTGGAGAGCCGCGCGGTGCAAGGCTCGCTGCGCAGCGGCGGGCACATCGACTGGCTGCGCTGGAGCAGCCCCACACTCACCGTCGAGGCACACGACATCCACCTGGCCTGGAGCCTGGCGCCGCTGCTGCAGCGCACCGTGCAGCTGGACGATGTGCGGGCGGCCCGCGTGCACATCACACCCACGCCGCCGCCCGAGGCCACGCCCCCCGGCACGCCGCCGCAGCAGCTCGTGCTGCCCGTGCGCGTGGACCTGCCCTTCCACATCGACCAGCTGGAATGGCGGGGCGCCCCCGCCGTGCAGGCGCATGCCCTGGGCGGCCGCTACCGCCACGACGGCGCGCAGCACCGGCTGGAGATCACCGGTATCGACCTGGCACAGGGCCACTACAGCGCCCGGGCCACGCTCCAGGCGCAGGCCCCGATGGCGCTCCAGGCCGAAGCCGAGGGCCGGGTGCGCACCACGCTGCCGGGCACGCCGCAGCCGCTGGAGCTGGCCGCGCAGGCCACGCTGCAGGGCACGCTGGCCAGCAGCGCCGCGCGGCTGCAACTGCAGGCCCGGCTGCACCCGCTGGACAGCAGCGCGCTGCCCAGCGCAGCCCGGAGCCTGCGCGCCGATGCCACGGCCGAACTGGCCCCCTGGGTCGCGCAGCCCCTGCAGCAGGCCCGCGCCGAGCTGCAGGCCATCGACCTCGCGGCCCTCTGGCCCCAGGCCCCCGCCACGCTGCTGCACGGCAGCGTGCAGGCCGGCCCGGATGCGGCGGGCTGGCAGGTCACCGCACGGTTGCGCAACGAGCGCCCCGGCCCCTGGGACCGGCAGCGCCTGCCGCTCGATACCCTGGACGCCACGGCCCATTTCGACGGCACGCGCTGGAACGTGCCCAGCGCCAGCGCGCGGGCCGGGCCGGGGCAGATCGCGCTGCAAGGCCATTTCACGCCCGGCACCGGCCTGCTCGAAGGCCAGGCGAAAGTGCAAGGCCTGCGCCCGGCCACGCTGCACAGCCAACTGGGCAGCGCGCCGCTGTCCGGCACGCTGGGCGCACAGCGCCAGGGCGAGGCCGTGCGCTTCACGGTGGACCTGCGCGCCCCGGCCAGCGCGTCCCCGGCCGCTCCGCGCCAGCGGCTGCCCGTGCGCAGCCTGCAGGCCAGCGGCCACTGGCGCCCACCCCTGCTGTCGCTACAGCGCCTGGACATCGACGCTCTACAGGCCCGCCTGCATGCCCAGCCGCTGGACATCCACCTGGGCACCGCCCCCTCCGCCCAGGGCGACATCACGCTCACCGTGCCCGGCGCCACGGCGCGCGCCAAGGGCCAGCTGGGCGCGGCGGCCGGCGCGGGCGAGCTGCAGATCGACCTGGCCACGGCCGAGCGCACCCTGGACTGGCTGCGGCAGCTGCCCGGCCTGGAACGGGTGCCGGACGGCCTGCGCCTGCAGGGCCAGGCCCGGCTCGATGCGCGCTGGCAGGGCGGCTGGCAAGGCCTGCGGCCCGCCAGCACGCACCCGGAATTCCGCGTCGAGGCCACGCTGCACGCCCCGCGCCTGGACCTGGCCCTGCCCGCCTCCGGCAACGCCGCCCCCACCACCGTGCCCTTGCGCGCAGTGCGGGCCGGGCTGTCGGGCACGCTGGCGCAGGCCGCCCTCACCCTCGACGGCCAGGCCCTGTGGGGCGAGCGCAGCCTGCACTGGCAGACCCGCCTGCAGACCGGCCGGGGCGAGGCCAGCGCGGCCGCCACCGCCTGGCATGCCGACCTGGACAGCCTGCGCCTGCAGTGGCAGGACGGCCAGCACCCCGCGCCCTGGACGCTGCAGCTGGCGCAGCCCCTGGCACTCACGCTGCGCCAACCGCATGGCAGCGCCCCGGCCCCGGCAACGCTGCAGGCCCAGGGCGGCCAGGCCACCCTCACCAGCCCCCTGCCCGGCCGGGTGGACCTGCGCTGGCAGCCCCTGCGCATGGCCCTGGCGGGCGCGCCGCAAGCGCAGACCAGCGGCACCTTCACCGGCCTGCCGCTGGCCTGGGCCGAGGCCCTGGTGCCCGGCGGCACGGCCGCGCTGGCCGAACAGGGGCTGGCCGGCGACCTCGTCTTCCAGGGCGGCTGGGCGCTGGACCTGGGCGACGCGCTGCGCGCCAGCGCCCACTTGGAGCGCACGGGCGGCGACCTGCGCATCCGGGCCGGCGCGGCGGGGCCGGCAGGCACCCCGGCCGGCGTGCGCGAGGCCTCGCTGCGGCTCGACGCGCAGGGCACCGCACTGCGCGCCCGCCTGCGCTGGGACAGCGAACGCGCGGGCCGCATCACGGCCGATGCCGAAACACAGCTGGGCACCGAAGGCGGGGCCTGGACCTGGCCGGCCCAGGCCCCGGTCTCCGCCCGCGTGCAGGCCGCTCTGCCCGAACTGGGCGCCTGGACCATGCTGGCCCCGCCCGGCTGGCGCGTGCACGGCACACTGGACGCCGACGCCACCCTCTCGGGCACCCGCGCCGCGCCGCGCTGGCATGGCACGCTGGGCGCCAACGGGCTGGCCCTGCGCTCCCTGGCCGATGGCGTGGACCTGCAGGGCGGCCGCCTGCGCGCCGAGCTGCGCGGTGACCGGCTCGACATCACCGAACTGCGCCTGCACGGCGGCCCGGGCAGCGGCGCGCACATTCCAGGCTTCAGCGGCAACCGCACGCCCGCCCCCCGCGACGGCGGCGAACTGCTGGGCAGCGGCAGCATCCGCTGGGCCGGCGCGCACGCCACAGGCCCCACCCTCGATTTCACGGCCCAGGCCCGGGCCTTGCAGGTGCAGGTGCGTGCCGACCGGCAGGCCAGCGTCTCCGGCACCGTGCGCGCCGCGCTGGAGCAGGGCCGGCTCGCGGTGCGCGGCCAGCTCGTGCTGGACCGCGCAACCCTGCTCCTGCCCGATGAAACCGCGCCGCGCCTGGGTCCGGACGTGGTGGTGCGCCCGGCCGCCCACGCCCCGCCGCCCCCGGCCCCCGCCGCGCCCCGCGCCACGCCCCGGCAACCGCCGGACCTGGACATCACCCTGGACCTGGGCCAGGATTTCGCGCTGCAGGGCCAGGGCATCACCACGCGCCTGGAAGGCCAGCTCGCCATCCGCAACGGCGCCACGGCGGACAGCCCGCCCCGCGTCACCGGCGAGGTGCGCACCGTGCAGGGCCGCTACCGCGCCTGGGGGCAGTTGCTGGACGTGGAGACCGGCCTGGTCCGCTTCAACGGCGCGCACGACAACCCGGTGCTCGACATCCTGGCCCTGCGCCCCGGCATCACCGTGCGCGCGGGCGTGCAGGTCAGCGGCACGGCGCTGGCGCCGCGCGTGCGCCTGTACGCCGAGCCCGAACTGCCCGATGCCGAAAAACTCGCCTGGGTGGTGCTGGGCCGCAGCGCCACCAGCGGCGGCGCCGAATCGGCCCTGCTGCAGCAGGCCGCCCTGGCGCTGCTGGGCAGCCGGGGCAATGCCGCCGGCACCCGGCTGGCAGGCCGCCTGGGCCTGGACGAAATCGGCTTCAAAGGCCCCGCCAGCGGCACGGACGCCACGGGCGCGGCCCTCACCCTGGGCAAGCGCCTGTCCCAGGACCTGTACGTGACCTACGAACGCAGCCTCTCGGGCACGCTCGGAACGCTCTACATCTTCTACGACCTCTCCCAGCGCCTCACCCTGCGCGGCCAGACGGGCGGGAAAAGCGGCCTGGACATCATCTACACCGTGCGCCACGACTGATCCAGCCCCCTGGATTCAAGCAAAAACAGGCCTCCAGCGCCCACGCAGCAAGCGTCTCAAGCTATCAATATAGAAGCAGAAGAACACGTACAATCACTGTCTGCCGCTCCTCGTAGTTCAATGGATAGAACGAGTGCCTCCTTACGTTCACCAAGCCCAGAAGCGGAAACAGAAGTCCCCAAGTCATTGAGACGCGGGGACTTTTTCATTGTTTACGCCTTTGCTTGACGTCTTGGTCGCGTAGTCTTACCTTTCACCACACAGAAAGGTAAACATGGCGGAATACACAGTCACCGAGATAGACCTGACCCCAGGCGAGCGCATCTCTGTCATTCGCGACCGACGCACTGGCCTGCCGCTGTTCGACCCTATGGTCTGGGCGACCAGCGAACTGCGATCCGCCGGTCAACGGCCGAACTCGATCAACCAAGCACTGCGCGCCATAGCTGTCATGCAGCGGTACTTGGACGCGCAAACCATCAGCCTAGACGCACGACTGAGGGCGGGCAAGTTCTTGACACAGGCTGAAGCCACAGGACTGGCTGCGGCGTGCCGCATCGGCCTGCGGCGTCCGCCCATAGAAGCGAACGACGCCACCGCGACTTTCAAGGTCGAGGACCTCAAAGTACACAGGACGCGGCGAACCACAGGCAAGACGCAGCAGGCGCGAACGGTCAAGGACAGTACGGCCAGCGTGAGGGGGCACTACATACACAAGTTTTTGCTGTGGAAGCTGGATGATTACCTCTTGAAGGTTGGCGTGGATGATCAACGCTACCGAGACTTGCATAGCTTGGGCAGGAGCTCCTTGGCAGCGTTCGCGGAGAAGGCACCAAAACGCCGCAACTATGGAACGAGCGACGCGCGCCAAGGCCTGACAAGCGAGGCACGTGCATGTCTTGAGGCCGTGACGCATCCGGAATCAGTCGGCAATCCCTGGAAGGATCACCACACTCGGGCCCGCAATCACTTGATGGTGGAACTATTCTTGACCCTCGGCCTTCGCGCAGGCGAGCTTCTGGGCCTCCGTGTACGTGACATCTCCACAGCGACAGGGCACGTCGAGATCATTCGACGAACGTACAACCCGGAAGACAAACGATCCCGACGATGCGAAGTGAAGACGCGGGAACGAAAGCTCAGGCTTGCGCCGAGGCTCAGCGAACTGATTCGCAGCTACGTACTGAACGAGCGGCGCGCGCTCCGCGCCGCAAGAAGGCATGAGTTCCTCTTTGTCGCAAGCCGGACGGGAGACCCGCTGAGCTACTCGACGTTGGCCAAGTCCTTTGCTCAGCTTCGGGCAGCGTTCCCCGAGGTACTGGGTGACGTCGTCGCGCACATGCTGCGCCACACGTGGAACGACGATTTCTCAGAGCAGGCCGATCAGAGCGGTATGTCTCAGGACACCGAAAAGAAGCTCCGGTCTTACATGATGGGCTGGTCAGCGCATTCTGGTATGGCGACCACATACACCAAGCGACACACCCAGCGAGAGGCGGACGCGCATCTGATCCAGGTGCAAGAGAGGGCAGCCAACAGGAGGAAGACAGAACGTGGACCGGCAGAGAAGTGAATCCGCACCAGCCAACCGTGCTCCATCAGACACGATCGAACTCCGGACTCGTAGTGGGCTTGAGATCACCGTCCCGCGTTCCAGGTGGCGCTACAGGGACGAGGTGACCAATGTCGACCTCGACTTCTCTGTCCTCTCTGATTTCTTGTCCGACACCTTACTCCTCGCGCTTCAGTCGGTCATGGCAAGGCATGTGGAGAGATATGCCCCAAAGACCCTGAACAACCTGATGGATCGTGTCAAGGCGATGTTTAGAGCGTTGGCGCTCTCGGGTCACGAACGGAAAGACTCTATAACGGCAATTGATCTGATCAACTACCGATCGCATCTCGGAAAGCAACGCGAGTACTACTTTGCGACTCTACGCAGTTTCCTGGTTCAATGGTCAGCGTTGGGTTACCCTGGAGTCGCTGACGACGCGGTGGAGTTCGTCACCGACCTGAAAGTCGACAACAACCCAAGAGGCAATGCAGTAGCAACGTTAGACCCCAAGCAGGGGCCTTTTTCGACGATCGAGCACGAAGGCCTACTGAGCGAACTTCATTGCGCATACGCGGACGGCACCCTCAAACCCGACGCGTACCACTTGTCAATGCTGTATGCGTACTTCGGCGCCCGAACCGCGCAGTACGCAGCGATGAAGACAAAAGATCTCGACAAGAGTATCAGCCTGGACGGATCGGTGAGCTATACCTTGTCTATACCTCGCGCGAAGCAGGGCCACAAGAGCGCGCGAAGCGAGTTCACGAAGCGAAAACTGGCGCACGTAACAGCTGAGCCACTCTGGGAGTATCGGCAAGAGGTAGACGCCGAGGCCATACGCCATGGTCTCGAAGTTGGCGAGGCGCCGCTGTTTCCAGACTGGCAGTCGCAACCGATGCCGGATACCGACTTTTCGTGTCACCGATCGGCTGAGAACCTCCGGCACATGCTCAGTGGAGCCCTGAGAGGTCTCAACGTACGGTCAGAACGTACAGGCGAGCGCCTCCACGTGACGCCGGTGCGGTTCCGACGAACCATCGCCACAAATGCAGCCATCGAAGGAAAAGATGTCATGACGATTGCGGCGATCCTGGATCACTCGGACACCCAAACCGCAAACGTCTATATGGGCGCCGTGCCAGAGATCGTGGACAGAATCGACAAGGCTATCGCCATGGACCTCGCACCGCTGGCTCAAGCGTTCAAGGGAAGGTTGATCGCCGCCGAGGAGGAGGCAACTCGTGGCAGCGACCCGGCAAGTCGAATCGTTGATCTCCGGATAGACCGTCGCGGTGCGGCACTCGGATCCTGCGGTCAGCATTCCTTCTGTGGGTTCAATGCCCCAGTGGCGTGCTACACCTGTCGAAACTTTGAGCCCTGGCTTGACGGACCACACAATAGAGTTCTCGAAGCCCTGCTGACCCGGCGCGCGCAACTCGAGCGCGCGGGCGATCGAAAAATCATTGAGATCAACGACCGAACGATCCTCGCAGTAGCGGAGGTGATCCGGCTTTGCACAGAGAAGCTGAAACCGACAGTTTCCGCATAAGGAGTTTCATATGTCTTCGGTCATCGCTTTTGTCCCTCGCTCAGACCTCTCTGCAAAGGAAAATGTTGCCAACTTCGTCATTGCCTGCCGCGCAACATTGACCGCCTTGGGCGCTGATCTGGCGTTTGACAGCGACGTTTGGGATCTGACCGCTCATCTGAAGTCGAAAGCGCGTCGAGGCGTCAAGCGCATCTACTTCTCGAAGTTCGGCTCAACTCGGGGTAATGCAGAGTTTCCCCTGGAGAGGGAATTCCTCGACTTCGCCAAGAGCTATATCCGCTTTACCTATGCAGTACGGCCAACTGCAAGTCTCAGCAGCCGGCTGCTGGCGCTTCAGGCGGTAGAGGCTGCGCTGTTCGATGCGCAGGGTAAGGCCGACCCAACGCGCTTGAACGTACAGGCTCTAAACCGTGCGGCCCAGTTCGTCGATGATCGCTTTGAGCCCTCTACCAGGTATCAGGTTGGAAGGGAGCTTGCGGCGTTGGTTGAGTTCATGCGACGCAAGCGCATGCTTGTGGTTCCGGTTACCTGGAAGAATCCCCTTCCGCGGCCCGCGCATACAACACGGATCGGCCCGGGCTTCGAGGAGCGTCGAGATCGGAAACTTCCTTCGGTCCATTCCCTGGAGGCTATCGCCGCGATCTTTCGCAAGGCGACCGAAGCATCGGATGTGTTGGTGTCGAGTACCTGCGCGGTGCTTTGCTCCGCTCCTGACCGCATCAGTGAAGTTCTACTTCTGCCAGAGGTCTGCGAAGTGACGCAGACGAATAGCTCGACCGGGCAACCGATGTACGGGCTACGCTGGTTCCCTGCCAAAGGCGGCCCGCCTCAGGTCAAGTGGGCCGCCACGGTAATGGCTGACGTCCTCAAGGAAGCGGTGAGCAAGATCCGGGCGCAAACCAATCGCGCGAGGGAACTTGCCAGATGGTACGAGTGCAATCCAGGACGGCTGTACCTCCCTGAACACTTGGAGCATCTTCGCGATGCAGCAGCGCTGACAATGGCCAAGGTGCATCAGATCGTCTTCGAAACCGACAAGCCAAATGGACTGCTTGGCGGCACTTGGTGCCGACAGCACAAGCTGAAAATGCAGAAGATTGAGGGGCGTGTCTATCTCTCATTCAATGCACTCGAAGCGTTCCTTTTGTCACTGCTTCCTGATGGATTCCCGCGGGCGGATACGACGACCGGGATGAAGTACAGCGAGATGCTCTTCGTCGTCCAACGAAACGCTCTAAACGTGCGGAAAGGGACTTATCGGTCGGTGATCCAAACGGTCGACTCCCAGAACATCATGCGAAGGCTTTCTGGCGACACAGTGCTCAACATCTTTGGGCGTTTCGGCTACTTCAACGCAGATGGCACGCCGATATCAATCCGCACCCACCAGTTTCGACACTACCTAAACACACTCGCGCAGGCGGGCGGCATGGGGCAGGTGGACATCGCCTTTTGGTCTGGACGCAAGAGCGTCATGCAAAACGATGCCTATGACCACGTCTCTGGCAACGATCTACTGGCACTCGCGGAAGCGGCGACTGGCACATCGGACTCGAGAACCACTGCGGTCGCGATGCGGACGTTCTCGTTGATCTCGCGCGCAGACTGGAAGAAGCTTGGTGTTGAGGCCGGGCACACCACGGAGTTTGGCTACTGCTTGCATGACTTCTCGATGCTTCCTTGCCAGCTTCACTTGGACTGCATCAACTGCGATGAGCAGGTCTGTGTGAAGGGCGATCAGGTACGCGAGGCAAACATCCGCCGACAGCTTTCGGAGACAAGATCTCTACTGGAAGCCGCAGAAGCCGCTTATGGCGATGGAGCGGCTGGGTCTAATCGATGGGTGGAGCACCAGCGGACAACACTGGCACGCCTTGAACTCCTCTGCAGCTTGCTGGATAGCCCGGACGTTCAAGTTGGGGCAGCAATCAAGCTTTCTGGTATCAACCCTCCTTCAAAACTGCAGCAGTCTGCCGACAGGATTCGAATCACACGCAGCCAAGCTTTGTCTTGATCCGCCGAGTGGTCTAAACCAAGGAACTTGCAAGTTATGGCAACGAGTAGAAAAGGCACAGGTCGTACACCAAAGAGGCGCGCGCCAAATCTGACCCCTGATCTCGTTTCAGAGATCGTCGGACTGATTCATCAGTGGCGTGGCCGGCTTACATGGCCTGCCCTGATAGAGGCTATTGAGCAGGCGAAGCATGTCACCTATACACGTCAGGCCCTGGCGAAGCACAGTGCGATTTCACGCGCCTACGACAGCTACAAGGAACTGCCGTCGGCTGGAGCTCCTGCGCGAAAGAGGCGCGGTGAATCTGCGGTGGTCGATCTCGTCTTGGAAGAGATAGACAAGGAAAAGGCAGAGGTTCTCCGCCTCAAGTCAGAGAACGAGCGGCTGCTTGGTCAGTTCGTTCGCTGGGCCTACAACGCAAGCCAGCGTGGCCTAGCTGAGGACTATCTGAACCGACCGCTCCCGGAAGCTCCACGGAAAAGGGAGCGCGACCTGCAGCGCGTGAAGTGAAGTCGATGAGTACACGATCATCTGGCCTTACCAGTGTAGAGATCACCTCGCTTCAAACTCAGGGACATCGCGCTGGCCCGAATTCTCGCAGAGAAGATCTCAGCGGCTCAGGGCTGATGAATGCGGGCACTGGTCCCCCCGACAGGAATCGAACCTGTATTTAGCGCTTCGTACCACTTCGGCTTTCGCCGCCTGATCGAACGTTCGTGGTCTGGACTATGCCTTTGCCTTGGGCCTGGAGGGGCCTGTAGGCAGGAGCCGTCTAGTCTCTACACCTTCCCGGTTGCCCGGGCTTGGCTCGGCGTTGCCACGGGCTTTCGCCCAGAGGGTTCACCGACTTTGACTCCATTCAGCCGACGCTTTCGCATCCGGCTGCCCAGTGAAAGGAGGCGCTCGTTCTATCCATTGAACTACGGGGAGCAGTGCGCGATGTTAACAGCGCAGAACCCGCAGCTGAGAGGTCGGTGCGGCAGAACGCCATGGCGTGTGATCTCAAGGGGGTGATCTCACTTTCCGTGCAGCGAGCCTGGTTAGGCGCCTAGGGTTAACCCGCATTTCCTCTTCCCGTCTGGAACTTTTAGGGGCGATTCCGTAGACTTCGGCAGGCTCGCCGCTGCGCTGGCCATGGGAGGACCAGCTTGAATCGCCCCGGCATTCCTAGACACTTTTGAGCCGTTGGGAATGTCGCTGTTCGAACTCTACAGGGGATAGTCCTGCCGCCGATGAATGACGGCGCTGTGAGTTGTAGAACATTTCGATGTAGTTGAAGACATCCGCTCGCGCATCGTCACGGGTTGCATAGACCCGCCTGCGGATGCGTTCGCGCTTGAGCAGTTGGAAGAAGCTCTCGACCACAGCGTTGTCGTTACAGTTGCCACGTCGGCTCATGCTGCTGACCAGGTTGTGGTCGCGCAGGAACGTCTGCCACTCGTGGCCGGTGAACTGGCAGCCCTGATCGGAATGAACCATGACAGGCGCATGCGGCTGGCGGCGCCATAGCGCCATCAGCAGTGCATCGAGGACCAGGCTTGTGTCAATCCGGCTGCCCATGGACCAGCCCACTACTTGGCGTGAGAACAGATCGACCACAACCGCCAGGTACAGCCCGCCTTCGTGGGTTCGGATGTAGGTGATGTCGGTGACCCAGGACTGATTGGGCTGGGCCACCTTGAACTGGCGCTGCAGGTGGTTGGGTGCGACCACTGCAGGCTTGCCACCTCGCATCCCAGGCCTGCGGCCGTAGCCCGTCTGCGAGCGCAGGCCTTCGAGCTTGAGCAAGCGCGCCACGCGATGCTTGCCGCAGTGCTCGCCCAGGTCGCGCATGTCCAGCGTGAGCTTGCGATAGCCGTAGACGCCGCCGCTCTCGAGCCACGCCTGCTTGAGCAGGCCCAGCAGACGTTGGTCGTCCTTTGCCCGTGGGCTCTGCGGCGCTGCCTTCCACGCGTAGTAGCCGCTGGGGTGCAGTTGCATCACCTTGCACATGCGCCGCACGCTGAATTCCTGCTCGTGCTGCTTGATGAACGCGTACCTCACCCGGACTGCCTGGCAAAGTACGCGGCGGCCTTTTTTAAGATGTCGCGCTCCTCGGTCACGCGCTTTAGTTCGGCCTTCAGGCGCCGCAGCTCCTCGGTCTGGGACGTCTGCATCTGGCGTTCTGGCGCGGGCACTGCATAGGCCTTGATCCACTTGTACAGGCTGTGCTGGCTTACGCCGATCCGGGCAGATACATCGGCCACCCGGTGGCCTCGCTCCGTGATCTGCTTGACCGCTTCGATCTTGAATTCTTCGGGATATGGCTGCTTTGTCATGGCACCTCCTATTGGGCCTCAGGTTTGAGGCTCGAAGGTGTCTAGTTCAGCCGGGGCGATTCAAAGCCAATGCCGGGCCACCCTCGAAACCCTGGCCAACATCAAGAACCCGCCCGTCGTTTATGCCAAGCAGGCCAACGTGACCACCGGCCCGCAGCAGATCAACAACGGCCCGCAGGCCGCATCCACGGGCACGCGGGAAGAAGTTTTTGAAGAAAACAAACTGAAGGAGCTGAGCCATGAAAAGCAGCAAGGGCTGGACGTCGGAGCGCCGGGCGCAGCAGGCGGCACGCATCCGGGAGCAAAAGCCCTGGCTGCAGTCCACCGGGCCGAAAAGCGCGACCGGTAAGGCCACCGTGTCGCGCAACGCTTTCAAGGGGGGCTACTGGCGGGAGCTGCGTGACATGACCCGCCATCTGAACAAATGCCTGGAGGATCAGCAGCGGAGGCTTAAACAGTTCTAGCAAACCGCACAGCGGGCCACCCCAACCAGGGCGCAGTGTCCCCAAACCAAAGGGACGGTCAGCATGAGAAGGTGCCCCGGTACGACGGATTTCGACACACCCTGAGGTACCTCTTGCCGTCCTACGCCCAAAACGATACCGGGACGTAGGGTATTTTTTGTACAGAACACTCACATGTCAATGCGTTGCGTTGTGTCAGCCCCCTTGGACAGCTCATGCAGGGCGTGCCTTGCAGTGTCCGAGGTTCAGTAGCAAGGTGTGGCGAGGGTGATAGCGCCAACAGAATTGGTCATGCTGGCGAGCTATTTACGCTGCCACTCCCTTGATCCAACCTTGCTCTGCCAATCTATCCCAGGCAGCTTCCACATGCTCCCCACGCATCAATTTTTTCTTGCGGGCGTTCCACTGCTGCAATGCCGCCAGCGCTGTCTGCGGTGACTGACCGGCACCTTCCTGCTCCGCAACCCAATGCACGGTGGAGAGCAATTCCATACCGTACGGCGACTGAAACCCCTCAATTAAGCGCTCCAGCCGTGCCAACCGATCCCGCAGCGCGGCATCCCCTTGCTCGGCCAAAAAAACGTCTGCCTCTGTCAGCGCATCCTGGATCGGGGCAATCTCGGCATCGACCGAGCCATCCCCCAGGCCCATGATGAAGTGACCGTCCATGCGCTGCAGCGCATGGCGCAGTTGATCGGAGTACGGGCCGTAAAGGTGCTTTTCAAACCGCAGCCCCAAGTCTTGGCCTGCCACCTGCAAAAAGTAGCCGAGCTTTTGCACCTCGATCTTGGTCAAGCCGTAGTCCAGATCGCGGTAGGTGTCGATGGACTTCAAAATCGCAGCGCGCCCCGCAGTCATCTTGGGGCGGTGGGTGCTCACCACCATGTCTTTGGCGGCAGGGGCAGCTCCGGGCTCAAACAGGCGCACCTCTACATCGGGCAAGTCGGCGAAGGCCGCTTCAATCAACGGCTTCACATCGCGCCAGTCCAGCCCGCCATTGCCGCAGCCCAAAGGCGGCACCGCCAACGACCGAATGCCCAGCGCCCGCACCTGCGCCACCAAGTCCTTCAAACCGTCCTTAATGAACGACAACTGCGAGTTGCCGCGCCAATGGTCTTTGGTGGGAAAGTTGATGATGAAGTGCGGCTGGGCATAGGCCCCGGCGTCAAACACCATCATGCGGCCCGGCCGCACCTGGCCTGCCTTGCAGGCCGCGTGGTAGGCCGCAAAGTTGGCGGGCCACTTGTTCTTGAACTGCAGCGCAATGCCCTTGCCCATGACACCCACGCAGTTGACCGTGTTGACTATGGCGTCAACATCATCCTGCTTCAACAAATCGCCGTAAGTGGTGTGGATGGTCATGGTTACTGGCCCAAAAAGTACCAGTCGGTCTTTACTTCAGCCCGCAATGGTACCCCTGCGGCATCCAAAATGGCCTGAACCGCCTGGGCCTGGAGGGCATTGCACACCCCTACGCGGGTGAATGCAGCCAGCGGAACCTGGCGATGAACCAGGAACTCGGCCATACGTAACTCTCTGCGCTGCACATACCGCTCGTTCTGGTGCTGGTTGTGGAAATACTTGCAAAACCCATCGAGGGCAGGTGGCTCGGTGAGCAAATCCCACGCTATGGCCTGGGCCAGTTGCGCCACGTCGTTGTAGGCCTTGCTGTAGGCCAGGGTGGCGTTGCGGTCATAAAACACGAACGGGGTGCCGCCCGCTGTCACCCTGTCCACCGTGGTTTCCAGGTGCACGATGTCTTGCTGCCGCAGATCACAGCCCACCACTTGACCATTGTGAATGGCGCTGAGCATGGGCGAGCGCGGCGCAAAGTAGAACGGTACGTAGTCATGCACCGAGCCGCCCGGTGGCAAGGCCACCCGCTTGGCCGCCCGCACCCCTTGCGCACCCGCGTGGGCAATGTTCTGGTAAGCCACACCCGCCGCCGCACACTGCGTTTTGGAGAGCAAGGCCCCCGCACGGCACAGCGCGGGCAGATTACCGATGGCAGTGATGTGGAACAAACGAACGGGTTGCGGCATGGGCATGGCGGTTCAGGCACAAGCCTGCTGTTGCACCAGCGCCTCGGCCAGACGGGCCTGCACGGACTGGCGTTCGGTCAGGCGCTGGCGCAGGTCGGCGCACAGGCGGCGCAGGGCGGTGACGCGGGTGACGATGCGAGCTTGTTCGGCGAGTGGAGCCATCGGCACAGCGTAGTTACGAATCTTGCCAACACTGAGGTTGTATAGCCCGCTGGTTGTGATCGCAAGCCGCTTCATTTCTTCCGCACCGCTCGGCGCATTCAAAAACAGCTTGATGAATGCCATGCAGTCCTGCTGAAAGCAGCGCACCCTGATGAGGTGGTTTTGGTAAACGCACGGGTCAATGGCGCCAGTCCATACAGCACAGCGTCCGATCTCCTCGGCGCTGCCATTCCCTTCAACAATTAGAAGATCCCCAGCGATGAGTCGCCAGCGTTCCAACTCTTCCATAGTCAATTCAAAGCGCTCGATTTCTTCCAGCCGCAGCGCATCCCTCTGCACATTGGCGACACGCAGGTAAGGAAAGTGCTGCTTTACGGGAGTTCGCAATTGAGTCTTTTGAATTCCCCCTTGGACTTCCGCTAGATCATTAATCCGCACCCACTCCCACCCCACCGGCAACTCAAACGGCTTTTCCTCGTCGGTGATGGGCGGCAGGGGTTTGCCCTGTTTGATCTGGCCGGTGGCGATAAGGCGGTCTTTTTCGGCGCGGATTTTTTGCAGCAGGGCGCTGGCGGGTTCGTCGGTGGGGTCTTGGGGCACGAGCAGGCCGCGCACGGCCAGTTGCAGCAGGGTTTGCTCCAGGGCGTCGATGGCTTCGGGGCGGTCCAGCAGCAGGTCGAAGTGCTGGGCCACGCGCTGCCAGTTTTCGGCCAGCTCCTCGGGCGTGGTGCTGGCGGTGAGCGTGCCCAGCAGGGTGCTGACCAGTTGGGCGTGTTGCGCGGCCTCCAACTGACTCTTGGCCTCCAGCGCATCGCACAGGCGCATGAGGGCTTCGACGCGGGTGACGACGCGGGATTGTTCGGCGAGGGGTGGTAGGCCAACGACCGTAGCAACAACCTTTTCGCGCGATATGTTGGGCTGAGCACCGCCTGCACCCAATCCGATGAAGTATGGCTTTAACGCCTTCAAAAGTAGAAGCAAGTATGTGTTGGACAAACCCTCGAATGGCGTGCACGCGCACACTGCCTGGTTTGTTGTGGCGACTACGGAAAGGATTGCTGTTTTGCCAATGGTCGCTCCGTACATCGCTATCAACACGTCGCCGACTTGATTCAACCGGAGTGAGCAGTCTCGCAATGCTGCATCGGTGACTGTTTCTTCTGACTCTGCAATGAAGTCGGAAGTCAGCTCCCCGGACTTGAACCAAGGGATGTTTCCGCCGTAGTAATTGCTGTTTGAACGTGATGGCGTTGCACCCGCACCCCAGTCGCCAAGATTTCCAAGTCGCTCCCATGCCCAACTGCTTGGCAATTCGAAGCCGCATTCACTTTCGTCTATGGGGTCCAGGGGCTTGGAGCGCCTGATTTTCTTTTCTTCAATCAGCCGATCCTTCTCCGCCCGAATCTTCTGCAGCAACCTGCTCGCCGGTTCATCGGCCGGGTCTTGCGGCACCAGCTTGCCTTGCACGGCCAAGGTGAGGATGAGTTCGCGCAACTTGGCGACGCCACCGGGGGCAGTGGCGAGCAGCTCCATATTTAATAGCAGCATGCGCTTATCCTTCAAGCGCTAGCGGCTGTTTTGACTGACAAAGACTGGGCGAGGATCCCTTTCAGCTCATCGCGCAGGGCCTGGGCCTCGGCCTGCAGGCGGGCGTAGTCGGCCAGCAGCTCGTCGGGGTCGTGGCTTTGCTGTTCGCCGATGTGGGGGTTCTTTTGGTCCAGGTTGTAGCCAGCGGCCTTGATCTGGTCGATGCCGACCTTCCAGGCCCGTTCGTTTTCCACGCGGGCGGCAAACCCATCGGCCTCGGTGCCCCACCAGGCTTTTTCGGCATCGAATTCGTCGATGCGGATGGGCTTGGTCTTGTTGTAGGTTTTGACGCCCTGGGGGTAGGGGTGCTCGTAGTACCAGATGTGCTGGGAGGGCTGGCCTTTGGTGAAGAACAGCAGGTTGGTCTTGATGCCGGTGTAGGGCGCAAACACGCCGTTGGGCAGGCGCACGATGGTGTGCAGGTTGCAGTGCTGCAGCAGTTGCTCTTTGATGCGGGCCTTGACGCCTTCGCCAAACAAAAAGCCGTCGGGCAGCACCACGGCGGCGCGGCCGCCGGGTTTCAGCAAGTGCTGGATGAGCACGAGGAAGAGGTCGGCGGTTTCCTTGGTGCGCACGTCGGCCGGAAAGCCTGCCTCGATGCCCGGCTCTTCAATGCCGCCAAAGGGCGGGTTGGTGAGGATGACGTTGACGCGGTCTGCCGCAGTGTAGTCGCGCAGGGGGCGGGCCAGGGTGTTGTCGTGCACGATCTGGCTGGGCACTTCAATGCCGTGCAGCAGCAGGTTGGTAACGCACAGCATGTGCGGTAGCTGCTTTTTCTCGACGCCGCGAATGCTGTTTTGCAGCACGGCTTCTTGCTCTGCGTTGTGCACCTGTTTGCGCAGGTGCTCAATGGCACAGACGAGGAAGCCGCCGGTGCCGGTGGCCGGGTCCATGACGCTTTCGCCCAACTGGGGGTTGGCCATGTCCACCATGAACTGGGTGACGGCGCGGGGGGTGTAGAACTCGCCCGCGTTGCCGGCGCTTTGCAGGTCGCGCAGAATCTTTTCGTACAGGTCGTTGAACTGGTGGCGCTCGGCCTGGCGGTTGAAGTCGATGGCGTTGAGCTTGTTGACCACCTGGCGCAGCAGGTGGCCGCTTTTCATGTAGTTGTAGGCGTCTTCAAACACGCCGCGCACCACATAGCCGCGCGGGTTGCGTTGGGGGTCGGCGCTCAGGCCCTTGAGGGCGGGGAAGAGCTGCTTGTCCACAAAGTCGAGCAGGGCGTCGCCGGTCATGCCTTCGGCATCGGCCGCCCAGTGGCGCCAGCGCAGGTGCTCGGCGATGGGGCTTTTGTAGTCGTCGCGGGTGAGTTCGAGTTCTTCTTCCAGCGCGTCAAACACCTTGAGGAAGAGCAGCCAGGTGAGCTGGCTGATGCGCTGCGCGTCGCCATCCACGCCGGAGTCCTGGCGCATGATGTCTTGGATGGATTTGATGACGGGGGTGAGGTTGGACATATCAGCGGACAAAAATTTCTTGGCGATGGAAGGCTAGGTAAGGCCGATGCCGGGCATCGACACGGCTCAAGCGCAAACCGGTGCGGATGCCCAACCGTGAGGCGTCCTCCGGGCTCAATTTGGGGGACAGCAGCAATTGGCCTTCGTCGTTAAAGCCGACGAGGCCCGCATCGAAGGCTGCATCGAAATGCGGCGCCAGCAGCAGGCCATTGAAGAGGTCTGTCTTCTCATCTGGCTCGGCGCTGGCCCAAGGTTTGATGTGTGATGCGCGCAGCAGGCGGGGCGTGGTCAAGCCCGTGATGGCGCAGCCACGCCAGTAGTCCAGTAGGGCATCCCTGAACTGGTCATGACCACTGCGCCGCGATGTGGTGGTGGGCAGGTCCGCGCCAAGAGGCAGCTTGGTGGGGCTTACTTCGGCGTGGGAACCTTCTTTGTCGAGCGTTGGTATAGCGCCGGGCTTGTTCTCAAGGTGGTCCAGGCAGGCTTCGATGGCCAGCAGAGATTCAAACGTCAGTCCCCAGCCGTAAGAGATGGGTTGTGCGCCCCCGTGTATCCGCTTTGGGAACTGCACCATGTTGCTGGAGTGGAAGTAGTCGCTGCCTACCCGCAGGTCCGGCCGCTGATCGCGCAGCGTGTCAATGCCAGACTCAGGATGCGCAATGAGTGCAGTTTCACCAGTTTTCGACTTCAGGTTGAGATGAACCGGTAATTGTTGGCCAAGCCGAAATCCGCGCTTCTTGCTGGTTTCGTGGATCACGCGGTAGCCGCGTGAGAGCAATAGGGCTTCAATTTGGTCAATCTGAATGGTCATCGCTAATCAAAACGGGGGGATTGGTAGAGTTCATTTTCGAGAGCATGCAGGGCGCCCAGGTACTGAGCCCTGCTGCCAAAGCTGCGCACCAGTTCTACAGGGCTGCCCAGATCGGTGAAAGGCTGGAGTTTGAAGACCTCATTGCTCTCGATGGTGGTGATGCCCTCGTCGGCGTATTTGTCGAGCAATGCCTCCAGCACCTTGCGCGCTACGGGGCCGTATTGAGTGAAGACGTTGCGCTTTTTGACACGCTGGGCGCGTTCGCGGCGGGTGAGCGGGGGCTGGTCGTAGGCGACATGCAGCAGCAGGTCGAACGGATCGAGGTCTTTGCCTACCTCATCGGCCAGTGCTTCGAGCAACACGCCCTGCCCCTCCAGTTCTTGCAGCAAGGCGGCCTTGCGGTCGGCCTGCTGCCAGGCTTGCAGGAACTGGTCGAGCGAGTCGTATTGCTTGCGCAGGTTGATGCGGGTGTAGTCGCGCAGGCTTTCGGTAATGAGCTTGCCCTCGGCGTTGAGGTACTGCACGCGCTCGCGGGCCACGGCTACGGTGACGTTGTTGCCGAGGACGTATTTTTTGGGGCCGTCTGATTCGCCACTGCCGTCAGCGAAGGGGCCTAAGGTGCTCAAAGGGTCCAGAGGGTCTGGCGCACCTGGGTCGCCAGGAATGGCGCCAGCCACTGCAGGTTCGGGCGGGGTCACAGGTTCACCACCGCCTGGTTCGTAGATTTGCACGGGCTCGCCGTCGAAATCCTTGTCGGCAAACAGCTCGGTGGCGCACTTGAAGTCGAGGATGGTGAACCAGGTTTTGCCCAGGTCTTCGCGCAGGCGGGTGCCCCGACCGATGATCTGCTTGAACAGCGTCATCGACTTGATGCCCTGGTCTAGCACGATGAGCTTGCAGGTTTGCGCATCGACCCCGGTGCTCATGAGCTTGGAGGTGGTGGCAATCACCGGGTAGGTCTTCTCGGGGTCGATGAAGTTGTCCAGCTCCTGCTTGCCCTCGGTGTTGTCGCCTGTGATCTGCACCACGTATTTGGGCTGGGTGGCGCACAGGTCGGCATTGGCGTTGGCGAGCGCCTGGCGCATGCGGGCGGCGTGGTCGATGTCTTCGCAAAAGACGATGGTCTTGGCGTAGCGGTCGGTGGCCTTCAAATATTCGGTGATCTTGGCGGCCACGGCCACGTCGCGCTGCTCCAGCACGAGCTTGCGGTTCATGTCAGCGCCGGTGTAGATGCGGTCTTCAATGGCGTGGCCGTGCTTGTCGGTCATGCCTGCGGTGGGGCGCCAGCCGAAGGTGTCTTTGTCCAGATCGACGCGGATGACTTTGTACGGGGCCAGGTAGCCGTCTTCGATGCCTTGCTTGAGGCTGTAGGTGTAGACGGGCTCGCCAAAGTAATCTGTGTTGGAAACGTCTTTAGTTTCCTTGGGCGTGGCGGTGAGGCCGATCTGCGTAGCGCTGGCGAAGTAAGTGAGGATGTCGCGCCAGGCGGAGTCTTCAGCCGCACTGCCCCGGTGGCACTCGTCCACCACGATCAGGTCGAAGAAGTCGGGGCTGAACTGCTTGTAGATATTGCGCTCTTCCTCGGTGCCGGTAACGGCCTGGTAGAGCGAGAGGTAAATCTCGTAGCTTTTGTCCACCAGCTTGGTGGATTTGTTGACGGCCAGTTCCACATCTTCGACCGACACGGTGCCCTGTGCATCCACCCGCTCCACGCCCTTGGCATTGGGGCTGAGCTTGGCCATGGCGCCCTTGAAGGGGCGAAAGTCGTTGACCATGGTCTGGTCGATGAGGATGTTGCGGTCGGCCAGGAACAGAATGCGCTTTTTGGCGCCGCTCTTCCACAGGCGCCAGATGATCTGAAAGGCGGTGTAGGTTTTACCGGTGCCGGTGGCCATCACCAGCAGCACGCGGTTTTGCCCGGCAGCGATGGCCTCGACCGTGCGGTTCACGGCGTTGAGCTGGTAGTAGCGCGGGGTTTTGTTGGGGGCATAGTCATACCCAGCGACGCGGCTTTCTTCTGCGGACCAGCCCTTCCACGCGCAGTAGCGGCGCCACAGCTCTTGTGGCGAGGGGAATTCGTCGAGCGTGAGGTTTTGCTCCAGCACGCCGGTGGCCAGGGTGGCATCACGGAACACGAAGCCGTCGCCGTTGCTGGAGAAGCTGAACGGCACATCGAGCAGCTGGGCGTAGTTCAGCGCCTGGCCCATGCCCGCACCGACGGCGTGCTGGTTGTCTTTGGCTTCCACGACCGCCAGGGGAATGTTGGCCTTGTAGAACAGGGCGTAGTCGGCGCGCAGCACTGAGCCCTTGTCGCGGTAGGCCTTGCTGCCGCGCACCACGACCCGCCCGGCACGCAGGGGGTACTCCCGGAAGATCTGGTCCAGACCGTTCCACCCGGCTTGCTCCATGGCCGGGCGGATGAATTTGTCGCAGATGTCGCTTTCGGAGAGGTTGGTCTTGTCCATTCGGGTAATTCGCACCAACCTCGGGCAAGCAAGGGAGGCATGTTGTTGTTACCGGATACTACCGCCACCCCGTGCTGCCCCTCAGGATCATTCCCTGTCACGCCGTTTCACAGCGTCTCATCCCTGCAACATAGGGGACGAATCGAGAAATGATGGTACTTTTGATGGTACTTTTATAAATCGAAAGAACGAAACCTAATATCCGTGCGGGTTTCCATAAGCTATTTGAACTCCTCCGGGGGGCCAAATCGGCATTTCACGGCATCCCATAACATCGCAAAACCCGCATGCTTCATAGGCATGGCGGGTTTTTCTTTGTCTCACAACATGCCGGCACGGCTAAGGGCAGAGGATCGTTTTCCCTGCGGCGTTGCAGACAGCGCCGGATCGGGTGTTGATGAGCGTAGTGCTGCCTGCCCTGGTGTATGCCACCCCGTAGTTGTCGACACATTGGACATTGTCGCAATACGTGAGCACGGATATTTGCGGTGGTGCTTCCTGGGTGCCGACAGGCGAGTTCCGGCCGGTGGGCTGGGTTGAACGATCGGCAGCCAGGGTCGTCCCGCAGGCCGCGTCCACCTTCAATTCGGCCGTG
>Ga0208516_100229_pt1 | contig 28539 bp, 20 predicted proteins | sample LakWasM117_HOW13_2_FD_183931 | JGI IMG/M metagenome (GOLD analysis project Ga0208516, IMG submission 183931) | Freshwater sediment methanotrophic microbial communities from Lake Washington under simulated oxygen tension - Sediment Metagenome... | ecosystem: Environmental > Aquatic > Freshwater >...
GGGATCGTGTTCCGGTCCTTCGCCGGGCTGGGGCTCACGGCCTCGGGATCGGGGATGACGCAGGCGCAGCTGCTGCAGCCCGGGCGTCTGGCCAAGGTCGGCATCGATGCCGGGCGGCCCATCATGGCGCAGATCAGCGAGCTGGTCGGGTTCCCCGAAGTGTTTGCCAACCTCGACACCATCGCCGTGTTGTTCCTCGCCTGGCTGGTGTTGATCGTGGCCTTCTTCGTGCTTTCGGTGCAGCTGTTCGTCACGCTGCTGGAGTTCAAGCTGACCACGCTCGCGGGCTTTGTGCTGGTGCCGTTCGCGCTGTGGAACAAGACCAGTTTCCTGGCAGAGAAGGTGCTGGGCAACGTGGTGTCCTCTGGCATCAAGGTACTCGTGCTAGCCGTGATCGTGGGAATCGGTTCAGGGCTTTTCGCTGAATTCACGACGGCACCGGGTGCCGAGCCGTCCATCGACCATGCGCTAGTCATCATGCTGGCGGCGCTGGCGATGCTGGGGCTGGGGATCTTCGGGCCGGGGATCGCGACGGGACTGGTGTCGGGCGGCCCGCAGCTGGGCGCCGGTGCGGTGGCGGGCACGGCGCTGGGAGCGGCAGGGCTGGCCGTCGCTGGTGGCGCGGCCGTGGCGGGCGCGGGTTCGGCGGTGGCGGCTGGGGCGCGCATGGCGCCTGGAGCGGCGACAGCGGCTATTGGTGGAGGTGCCTCGGCGGCGAGGACCGCCCAGACAGCGGCGGGCAGCATGAAGTCGGCCTACCAGGCTGGTGCCGCCGCTTCGGGAGCGGAGGGCGTCCGCGCGGCCGGTGCGGGCGTGGGCCATGCCGCGAAGACTGGCGCCAGCGCGTTGGGCCAGCGGGTGGCGGCTGGCGTTCAGGCGATGAAGGACCGGGCTGCGGGGTTTGTCTCCGGCGCTGCATCGCCCCCTGGGGAGACCGGTTTCGCAGGCGGTGCCGAGGATGCGGCGCCCCCGGCGCCTGTGTCTGAGCCGGGCTGGGCCCGGCGCATGCGGCGGCGCCAGCAGGCCACGGAGGCGGCCACCACGGCCGTGCATGCCATCCGTGCCGGCGACCATGCGGGCGGCGGTGTCGCTCCCAGCCTGCGTGATGAATCCAATCCTTGAGGAGGGCTGCCATGCGATTCCAACGACCCCAGCGGCGGTATTCGGAAACCCCCGAGCCCGTCACCCCCTACCAGGCGGCCGGACAGGCCTGGGACCAGCGCATCGGCTCGGCCCGGGTGCAGGCCCGGAACTGGCGGCTCATGGCCTTTGGTTCCCTGGCGCTGGCCCTTTTGATGGCGGGCGGCCTGGTCTGGCGCTCGGCCCAGTCCATCGTGACGCCCTACGTCATCGAGGTGGACCAGGCCGGGCAGGTGCGCGCGGTGGGCGAGGCGGCCACGCCGTACCAGCCGAGCGATGCGCAGATGGCCTTCCACCTGGCGCGCTTCATCACCGACGTGCGCTCGCTGTCCATCGATCCCATCGTGGTGCGGCAGAACTGGCTGGAGGCCTATGACTACACCACGGACAAGGGCGCCGCCACGCTCAACGACTATGCGCGGGTCGCTGACCCGTTTTCTCGCATCGGGCAGCACTCGGTGACCGTGGCCATCAACAGCGTGGTGCGCGCCAGCGATACCTCGTTCCAGGTGCGCTGGACCGAGCGGCGCTACGTCAATGGCGAGGCGGCGGGGCTGGAGCGCTGGACGGCCGTGCTGTCTATCGTGCTGCAGGCCCCGCGCAGCGAGGAGCGCTTGCGCAAGAACCCATTGGGCATCTACGTCAACGGCCTGTCCTGGAGCCGCGAACTCGATGCCAGCGAAGGAGTGAAGAAACCATGAATGCACGAATCCCTTCCCGCGCCCTGCCGCTGGTCCTGCTGGCCGTCCTGGCCACGGGCTGCGGCACGCAGGGCAAGGCTCCCCCATCGATTGCGCTCGATGAGCCCGTCCAGGCCCAGGCCTTGTCCGAGCCGCCCAAGCCCATCGAGGTCGTGGGCGTGCCCGAGGTGCTGCCTATGCCTGCGCAGATGAAACCATTGCCCAAGCGCGGCGAGGCCCAATCCACCCCCGAACCCAACGACGAAAAGGCCCGCGTTGCGCGCGCCAACGCAGAGGCCCGCGTGGCACCCACGCGCGAGGGCTACGTGAATGCCATCCAGGTCTGGCCCTACACCGATGGGGCGCTGTACCAGGTCTATGCGGCGCCGGGCCGGGTGACGGCCATCGCGCTGCAGCCCGGCGAGGAATTGGTCACGGTCGCCGCCGGTGACACCGTGCGCTGGATCGTGGGCGACACGGCCAGCGGCGCGGGCGAGACGCTGCGCGTGAAGGTGCTGGTCAAGCCGATCCGCTCCGGGCTCAAGACCAACCTGGTCATCACCACGAGCCGGCGCACCTACTTGGTAGAGCTGACCTCCACCGAGAAGGCCTGGATGGCCTCGGTGTCCTGGGAGTACCCGAAGGACAAGATGCTGGCCCTGCAGCGCCAGGCGCAGGCGGCCCAGGCGGCTGCGCCCATAGAGAGCGGCCTGTCGCTGGACAAGCTGCGTTTCCGCTATGCCATCGGTGGTGGCAATCCGACCTGGAAGCCGCTGCGTGCCTTCGATGATGGCGAGAAGGTTTACATCCAGTTCCCGACGGGCATTGCGCAGGGCGAGCTGCCGCCGCTGTTCGTGATCGGGGCGCAGGGGGACGGGCAACTGGTGAACTACCGCTTCCGGCCGCCGTACTACATCGTGGACCGGTTGTTCGGCGCGGCCGAGCTGCGCCTGGGTGGAGGCGGGGGCCGGGATGGCGACGTGGTGCGCATCGAGCGCACGGACGGTGTGGGTGGACGGCTTTGACCATGGACAGCCGCGACCCTTCCAACGCCGCCACCCCGCCGCAACCGGCCAAGGTCACACCCGAATCGCTGGCGTTGCGTGCTGCGCCGCGACCCGTGACGCGGTTGAATCGGCGCATGCTGGCAGTTCTCGTGGGCTCCTTGGCTGCGGCCGTACTGGGCGCCACCATCTGGTCGCTGCAGGGCAGCCACCGGCGTGGTGCGAATTCCTCGGAGCTTTACAACGTTGATCGGGTGTCGAAGTCCGAAGGGCTGGACCGGTTGCCGGCCGACTACGGCGGACTGCGATCACCAGAAGTACCCCGACTGGGGCCGCCGTTGCCGGGGGACTTGGGGCCGGCCATCGTGAAGGCGCAGGGGCCGATGGAGCCGGGCTATGCGCCACCAGGCCATGATCCGGCGGATGCGCTGCGCAAGGAGGCCGAGGCGGCAGCGGGATCGCCGGTGTTTTTCCGCACGGGGGGAGCGCAGGCGGGGCAGTCCGTGGCGATGGCGGCGCCTGCGGCATCCGGACTGCCGGGGTTCGAGCCATTGGCGGCGGGGCCTGCCTCGACGGCGGCCCAGCCTGCGGACCCGTCGGCTGTTCAGAACCGGCAGGAGCAGAAGGAAGCCTTCCTGAAAGGCGGTTCCACGGAAACCCGGAATTCAGGAAACCTGCAGATGCCTGCATCTCCCTACCAGGTGATGGCCGGTACGGTGATTCCGGCGGCGCTGGTGACGGGGATCCAGTCGGACCTGCCGGGGGACGTGATCGCCACCGTGACGGAGCCGGTCTACGACACGGCCACGGGCAGGTACCTGCTGATCCCACAGGGCTCGCGCATCCTGGGGCGCTACAACAGCCAGGTGAGCTATGGGCAGAGCCGGGTGCAGATGGTGTGGGACCGTATTGTCCTGCCGGACGCTTCGTCGCTGGCGCTCGACAACCTCGTGGGCACCGATCCGGCGGGGCGCGCTGGACTGGAGGACAGGGTGGACTGGCATTGGGGGCGGGTTGTGGCGGGGGCGGCGCTGACGACCTTGCTGGGGGTGGGCGCTGAACTGGCCGCACCCGAGAACCGGCAGAACGGCAACCGTGTGGTGATCGCGGGGCGCGATGGGCTGCAGGACAGTGTGAACCAGGTGGGGCAGGAGATGACGCGTCGTAACTTGAACCTGCAGCCCACGCTGACCGCGCGGCCGGGGCTGGCGGTGCGGGTGATCGTGAACCGGGATCTGGTGCTGCGGCCTTATCAGCCGTTGTTCGTTAGTGGCGGCAAAGGAGGAGCGCGATGAGCACTCCAAGGAAATTGCGGCTGGGGCCGCTGCCCAGGACGGAGAACGTCAAGCTGACCTTCATCTGCACTGCCGGTCTGAAGGCTGAGCTGGACCGGTACGCAGTGCTGCATGCGCAGACCTATGGGGAGGCTGTGGATGCCATGGCACTCGTTCCGCACATGCTGGAGGCGTTTATGGCGCGGGACCGGGGGTTCAAAAGCCCTCGCCGCCAACCCACTGACAGATGCTAAAATGCATGAAACTTCAATGAAAAAACTTTCATGTCGACCGTCGTTCAATCTTCTGTTGGTTCATTGCGCGGTGGGGCCTCCCACCTTGCTGATGAGCTGCGGCCGGGAGCTGTGTACCGCCGGGAGGATCTCGCACGCCTGTCCACGGCGGTGGATCGGCATCTGCGAGAGCTGGTGGCTACCGGAAAGCTGAAGAAGCTGGCCCAGGGCCTGTACCACGCACCGAAACAGTCCAGCTTCGGTCCGTTGCCTCCGGCCGATGAGCAGGTGGTGGGCGGCTTCCTGCGTGACAAGGATTTCCTGGTGTTCTCGCCTTCGGCTTATAACGCCGTGGGTCTGGGTACAACCCAGCTTTACAACCGAACACTGGTTTACAACCACAAGCGCCACGGCGTCTTCAAGCTCGGCAATCGGCAGTTCGACTTCCGGATGAAGCCGCGCTTTCCCAGGAAACTGACGCCGGAGTTCCTTTACGTGGACTTGCTGAATAACTTGGATGAACTGGCGGAGGACCGTGATGCGGTCTTGCGCCAAGCGCGCAGCAAACTGCCTTCGTTCGATTTCACCCGCCTGCAGCGCGCAGCCGAGAGCTTTGGCAGCGTGGCCACGCGCAAGCGCCTGCGGGAGTGGGTAGGTGGCTGATTTTCTGCATGAACGAAGGGACTTCGATCAGTTGCTGGCAGTGGTCGCAGACGAGCGTGGCCTTGATCCCATGCTTGTCGAGAAGGACTATTGGATCATGCATTGCCTGTGGGGCCTTCAGGCGCAGGGTTTTCAGTTTGAGTTGAAGGGTGGAACGTCCTTGTCAAAGGGGTTCGGTGTCATCCACCGCTTTTCCGAAGACATCGACATTCGCATTGAACCGCCCGACGGCATGGACGTGAAAACGGGGCGCAACCAGGACAAGCCCGCACATGTTGAATCGCGGCGTGCGTACTACGACGCACTTACAGCGCGAATCAGTATCCCGGGCATCGACAGTGTGGAGCGCGATACCCAGTTTGACGACGACAAGATGCGCAGTGCTGGCATTCGCTTGATCTATGCGCCGCGTGTTCCCGCGCTCGCTGGCGTCAAGGACGGCATCCTGCTGGAGCTTGGGTTCGATGACACCGCCCCAAATCGGGCGGTCACGATCTCGTCGTGGGCGCTGGATGTTGCTAGGGAACGTGGGGTGGCAGTGGGGGATAACCGCGCAGTGGCTGTACCGTGCTATGCCCCCACGCACACCTTTGTCGAGAAGCTGCAGACGATCTCCACCAAGTACCGCCGACTGGACGAAACCCAAGCCTTTCCCGCCAACTTCTTGCGGCACTACTACGACGTGTACTGCCTGCTGGGACTGGAGGAGGTTCAGGCCTTCATGAGCACACCTGCGTACCAAGAACGCAAGTCGCAGCGGTTCCGTACCGGCGACGAGCAGGCCATTGCGCGCAATCCGGCTTTTTTGCTGGCCGACGCTAAGCAGCGTCAGCGCTTTGCACAGGAATACCGCAGGACCGCCGCTCTGTACTACCAGGGGCAGCTGGACTTTGATGTTTTGGTGGACAGGATCCATCAGCACATTGAACTCATGTGATTGAGCGTCGATTTGATGCCCTTGGCGGTCTTCGCGTTCTTCTACAAGAGTACGTCTATACTGTGTTAAAAAACAGTGCATTGTTGCAATGCGCCGAGAGAGTGAACAATGGGAAAAGACACCCGTATCGAGTGGACGCACCACACCTTCAATCCATGGTGGGGTTGCGTGCGCGTGTCCGATGCGTGTGACCATTGCTATGCCGAAACTTGGGCGAAGCGCCTCGGAGAAGACGTTTGGGGCGCGAAGTCGGAGCGGCGTTTTTTTGGTGATGCCCACTGGAAAGAGCCCCTGAAGTGGGACCGGGAGGCCAAGGAGAGCAAGACCCGGCGGCGTGTGTTTTGTGCGTCCATGGCGGACGTCTTCGAGAACCGCAAGGATTTGGTTCCGCATCGGATGCGCCTTCTGGACCTCATCGCGGCAACGCCTCATCTTGATTGGCTGCTCCTGACCAAGCGAATCCACTTGGTGCGCAAGCAACTGCCCGAGGGCTATGAATTGCCCTCCAACGTCTGGCTGGGTGCGACCGTCGAAAACCAGGATGCCGCAGACAAGCGGCTGAAGTATCTTCTGGCGTTCGATACGCCGGCAGTCCGGTTCCTGTCCTGTGAGCCGCTGCTTGGACCACTGGATCTGCGCCAGTGGTTGAAGGCAGGCGAAGGCGGCACGCGCGTGGATTGGGTCATCGCTGGCGGTGAGTCTGGGCCAGGTTCGCGCCCTATGGATCCACAATGGCCCGAAGATCTCCGCAAACAATGCAACGCGGCTGGCGTTGCCTTCCATTTCAAGCAATGGGGGCACTGGGCGCCCCTGGAGCAAGCCGCTGACGCAGTAACAGGTCGTACCCCGATTCACATCGTCAGACGCGATGGGTCAGAGGTCAAGCTCGCTGCTGTCGGAAAAGGCAAGGCTGGCCGCTCCTTGGGCGGCCGCCATTGGGACCAGTTTCCGAGCACAGGAAACACGGTGTAACCTCGATCCACTCCTGCACCGCAGAAAGGCTTGCTTTTGGCACAGAGTCACTACGATTGGAGGAACGGACCGGCGGAGATCGATCCGCACAGTGTGACGAAGCATGAGGTGTTGGTTGGATACCTGATTCGGTATTTCGAGCAGCGCACACTCAACGCGCGTGGACGAGAGCGGCTGCGCATCACGCTGGTGGACGGGTTTTGTGGGGGCGGCCTCTACACGCTCAAGGGTATGGGGACGGAAATCCTTGGCTCTCCGCTGCGGATGCTGGATGCGGTCCGGGAGGCCAGTGTCCGGGTCAACGCCGAGAGAATAAAGCCCATTGATCTAGATGTGCGGTACATCTTCATCGACAAGGATGCTCGGGCGTTATCGCACCTGAAACAGGTCTTGCATGACAGAGGATACGGTGCACAAATCGGCCAATCCATTCACGTCATTCATGACGACTTTGTCTCAGCGTCGCCAGCCGTGTTTCGGTTGATCGAGGCGCATACACCTCGAGCACACACCGCGCTCTTCTTTCTTGATCAGTATGGCTACAGCGATGTGCCTGCACCGTTGATTCAAAAGATATTTGCTGAGTCACCGAAGAGTGAGGTGGTCCTGACGTTTCATGTCTCCGCTTTTGCGACCTACACCAACGATGAGTTCACGGACAAGGTCTCTGGAAAGCTGGCCATCGACATCCGTGCGGCGCTGGGAGGTAAAACAATCGAGCAAATCAAGGAAGAGAACTCGGCGGATTGGCGGCGCTTCATTCAAGCGGCTCTGTACCATGCCTTGGTCAAGGGTTGTGGAGCTGAGTACTTCACACCATTCTTCATTCGCGGAGAGGGGAGTGGCCAGGGCGAATACTGGCTTGTCCATCTTTCCCGACATCCACGTGCGCAAGATGTGATGAAGCAGGTGCACTGGGAACACCAGAACGATTCCATCCACTATGGCGGTGCAGGCCTTGACATGCTTGCGACCCACATGATGGGCTTCCGTCAGCAGTTCAAGGGCGGATTTGTGTTCGACGATGTGGCACAGAGTCTGTCCGCCGGCGTGTTGCCACAGCACTTGGCGGAGAACATTTTTAGGCGAGGACAGCCTGTGCAGATTGGCGAGCTTTATGCCTCGACCTGCAATACGTCCCCAGGTACCTCTCTCATGTACAAGGATGCGCTGGAGCGGTTGTCTGGTGAGAAAGACATCGTCATTCGCTCCGAGGACGGGACGGTTCGGCGGCTTGCGCGATACATGCGGGATACGGATTGGATCGAACGAAACCAGCAAATTTCTCTGTTTAGTTCTCCGGCAGGGCCAGGCAAATGAGTTTTCGTCTCGCGCACGATGCTGATCCGTTGCCACATCTTCCAGTGGAGCATGGACGGAACGGCGAAGGTGTTGGCTGCTGGGTTCCCGAGATGAAGCACACATTCCTCGCCAAGTACGTGGAGGGCACGCGTCGCGCGAGGGAGAAATTCAAGCAGCGTGTGTACGTCGATCTGTTCTGTGGCCCTGGCCGTATTCAGGTCAAGGGCGAGACGATGACGCGCCCCGGGGGGGCTCAGGTCGCATGGCAGCATTCTTTGCGCGACGATATTGCTTTCACCTCTTGCCTCGTCGGTGATCTGGACGCCGCTCGGGCATCGGCCTGTGCAGAGCGATTGCGGGCCATGGGTGCGCCGGCCATTGCTTTCCCGGGTGCAGCTGAATCCACGGTGGATCAAGTACTTGGGACGATTCCAAAAGGAGCGCTCTGCCTCGCGTATCTGGATCCCTACAACCTCCAGTACCTTTCGTTCAAGGTGATCGAAAAGCTGGCGAAGCTGAAGTATGTCGATTTTGCTGTTCATTTCAGCACCATGGATCTTCGACGCAATGTGCTGATGGAATACAACCCCGAGCGTGCGCGCTTCGATGATGCTGCGCCCGGCTGGCGGCAGCATGTCGATCCTCTCGCGTTTGTGCGCGGGGATGCCGACGAGGCGTTTTTTGACTACTGGTGTGGGCTTGTGCGCGGCCTTGGCTTTTCCATCAGTCGGCGGATGCCGCTGGTGCGTGATGAAGGCAATCGACCACTGTACCACTTGGTGTTCTTCAGTCGTCATGAGCTGCCTAACAGGATCTGGGGCGACGTGGCTCAAGGTCCGAACCGTGAGTTCGACTTCTAGGTACTGTGACATGGCGCTAGAACAACAGGGCAGCACTCCTCAATATTTCTCGGCCGAGCGCGGCGGACATAAAAATGAAAATCGACATCATCAGCAGCGACGGCATCCACGCCTCGGAGAAGGATGCGCTCGAGCGCATGCGGCAGGCATTCAATGCATCCGAGTTCAGCCTGAAGTGGCAGGGCTACGCCGGCTTCATGATGATGGACACCACCTACCGGGATCGCGAGATCGACCTGGTGCTGCTGACCCATGATCGGCTTCTGCTCATCGAGCTCAAGAAGTGGCGCGGCAAGATCGAGCCGATGCAGGATCACTGGCTGCGCGACGGCGACGACATGGGGCGCTCGCCCGTAAAGGTGCTCGCCGACAAGTGGAAGATCCTTTCGTCCAAAATCCGCAACCGCCTCACCGAGCCGGCACGGTCCGTGTACATCGACTACCGTGTCGTGATGTGCGGCACCGCGGACTTCTCCGCGATCCCGGACGATGAACATGCCTTCGTCTTGACGCTCGACCAATTCCTAAAGATCGGCAAGCAGGGCGGTTATCGGCAGGAGTTCGGCAATCCCTGCGCGGGAAAGCCCAACCAGCACCTGCAGACCTTCACGCAATTCTTTCGGGGACGGGATTTCAAGCCCGCCGGCTTTTCGTTCGGCAACTTCCAGATCGTTGGCGAGACAACCTTCCCGCACCCTCAGGGCCTGTATAAGGAGTACAAGTCGGTCAAGAAGGACGACCAGCGGCACGAGGCCTTGTTGCGGCGCTGGGACTTCTCCGCGCTCACTGGCATCGCCGACACTCTCGACGAACGGGCGCGCATCGCGCTGCGCGAGCACAAGGTGCTCGGTTTCATCCACGAGCAGTGCGAGCAACTCGATGGCGTGGTGCTGCAGCCGCTGTCCCACCCCACCCGGGACGATATCGACGCGGACTTCTGTGAGCTCTACCGGCTGCCCTCGCGCCAGTTGAGGCTCAACGAGTTCGTGCACCGCCACGGGCAGGACCTGTCGTTCGGGGACCGCCTGGCCCTGGTCAAGGTTCTCCTTTCGCACTTCGCGGAACTGCACGACGCTGGCGTGGCACATCGCGACGTCAGCGACCACAGCCTGTGGCTAGAGCGGCCGTCGAAGGTGTCCATCTCCGGCTTTCTGACCGCCTACTTCCCCGAGGCGGGCACGGTCGGTCCGCTGCGGGAGAGCTTGCGTGCGGGCAGGGCCGTGTTGCCGGAGGATTCCGAACTGGGCGAGGGCGAGCCCAGCGACGCCTTCCAGGGCGACGTCTACCTGCTCGGTGCGGCCACGCACCACGTGCTGTTCCTGCGGCTGCCGCCTCAGATGGAAGGCTTATTCCAATGGGAGCCCCCGGAAGGGGCCGACTGCGATGAAGGCCTGGCCGCCTGGTTCGCCAGGGCGCTGGATTGGGTCCCCTCGGCACGCTTTGCGAATGCCCGAGCCATGCTTGACGCCTTGAACGCGCTGCCGGTCGGTCGGCCGTCCAGGGCCGAGGTGGATCTGCGCGCCTTCGAGGCTTACCGCAGCGAAGTCATGCCGATGGTGGCGTATCCGCTTGAGGAAAACATCAAGCAGGGCCACAGCCACCTCTACCGCTCAACCGTGGGGGGACGCCCAGTGTCGGTAAAAGTCTGGTACGGACGCCGACCCGATCCGAAGCGCCCCGAGGAGACGCATGCACTGAAGATGTTCCTGGATAAGGCCCGCCTTGTCCAGAGTCAGCCCTGCGCTTCGCTGGCACCGGTGGTGGATTTTGGGATATCGGACGCGGGCACTTTCTTGGTCCAGCACTGGGTGGAGGGGCAGGGTTTGCTGGAAGCCGGCGCAACCCGCCCGGCGGCGCGCGATATCCTTGCGATGTGCCACCAGCTGGTCAAGGCCACGCTGCATCTGCACGGTCTGGACCTGCAACACGGCGACCTGCACCCTGGAAATGTCCTGATTGAAGGTGAAGACGTGCGCTTCATCGACGCCATCGACATGGTGCAGGGTGGCGCTGCCGGTCCCCACAACCCGGCCTATGCGCCTGTGGACCACGAGTCAGTGTCGCCCGAGCAGCGCGATTGCTATGCTGTGGCAAAGATGTGTGGGGAACTGCTGGAGCGTGTCTTGTCCTGGGACGGTACTGATGCAGGCCCCTTGCGTGGGGAGATCCAGCGCTGCCTAGACAGAGAACTGCGCGTGCATGCGCTCGACCGCATCGATGACGCTCTCGCGCGGCTGCTTCATCCGCCATTGCTCGACACTGGGCCGCGGCTGGTCGTTCGGATGCGCCAGCTCACCTCGCGCACGCCGCTGGCGGGCGACAACGGTGAGTTCCACGTCGGGGTGGCGATCGAACGGGTGCGCAATGGCCGGCAACAGCCCCAGGTGGAGGTGTCGCTGTCCGGGGTGCGTCGGCGCCTGCTGCTCCTGCTCAAGCCTACGACACTCGACTTTGCGTCGCTGCGCGTGCACGACATGCCGCACAGTCAGTTCGTGCGCATGGCCACCCAGGCGGCCGCGACGCTGAAAGCAGAAATCCAGTTCGAACCCGCGCCTGCCGACGATGCCAGCGACCTGCTGGGGGCTCTGGAGGCGATAGCGGAGGTCCGCCAGGCCATCGACGCTGTCCGCGCCCAAATCCTCGGCCTCGACGCGCCCGAGGAGGAGGTCGACGTCGGCGAAGAAGGCCCGACTGGCGTGCCACGCGCCGCTCCGCGGACCGAGGCGTTGTGGCAAGCCATCCTCGATGCCGAGGAAGCCACGCTGCCTGAAATCGAGATCGCCGCGCCGGTGGCGCGCGAGATGGGGCGCCGCGACAAGCTGCGCATTCCGTATCGCAAGGAGGGCGAGGCGCTCGACTACGAGTCCGACGCGAAGGTCGAGGCCCTGCAGGAAATCAATGGCGAACTGGTGAAGGTCGGCGACATCGACATGCGCGAGACCACTCAGGCCATCCTGGTGATCGACAACCCGCGCATCCGTATACAGACTGGCGTGGGCGACCGGATCAAGCTGCGCAGCCAGCAGGATCTGTCTTCGTTTCGCCGCCGACATCTTGCCGTCACCCGGATCCTGGGGCGTGAATCGGTGCTACCCGACCTGATCGACTACTTCGATCCGGTGCAATGCCCTCTGCCGCAAGCCCTGCAGGCCCCTCCCACCGATGCAGAGCTGGATGCCTACGACCGTCACAACGAGTCGGGGCAGGTGGTGTTCTCCCTCAATCGGCAACAGCGGGACGCCTTTGCCAAGTTATGGTCCCAGGGTCCACTGAGCCTGCTGCAAGGGCCGCCAGGCACGGGAAAAACGTCCTTCATCGCCTCCTTCATCCACTACGCGATGTCCCATGGCGCGCAGAGTATTCTGCTTGCAAGCCAGTCGCATGAGGCAGTGAACAACGCCGCAGAGAAGGTCATCGAACTCTGCCAGCGCACGGGCCTGCCACTGGACGTGGTGCGTTTCGGGGCTGAGGGCATGGTGTCCGAGCAGCTGCGGCCACACCATTCGGCGTCCATCCTGCAGGCCTACCGTGATCTGTTCCGATCCGAGATGCGCCAGCGCGTCGCGGCGCTCAATCGCAACCTGGGCCTGCCCAATGCATTCGTGGAGGCATGGTTCGACATCGATTTCCACCTCGGACGCCTGTTGAGGGACATCGAGCGGCTGGCGCGCAAGCGTTCGGAAGCCAATGCGACGGGGGAGGATCTCGCGTCTGTGGCCGCGCGCATCGCGCAACGCACCGAACGTCTGCGAACGTTGGCGCGGGATAAATTCGGCGTGCACGATGTGGCCGAGCCAGCCGAGACGATTGCCCAGCTACGACGCACCGCGATGGAGGCCCACGGAGTGACCTCAGCCGACGCGGTGTCCAAGCTCGATCAGGTGATGGCGATGGCCCAGGAATGGGTGGACCGCTTGGGGACGCTGCGCGGCAATTTCGAGGAGTTTCTCGCTAAGACGCGGTCCCTGGTGTGCGGTACCTGCGTGGGACTGGGGCGTTCCCAGTTCGGGGTGGCCCGCAACCGATATGACTGGGTGATCGTCGACGAGGCGGCCCGGGCCACGCCAGGCGAGTTGGCCGTCGCGATCCAGTCGGGGCGCCGCGTCTTGCTGGTCGGCGACCACCGCCAGTTGCCGCCGCTCTACACCGAGCCTCTTGTGCGCCGGATCGCCGCGGACCTGCAATGGCCGGACCGCTCGGTGCTCACTCGCAGCGACTTCGAGCGCGCCTTCGAGTCAGACTACGGCCGTCAGGTCGGCGCGACCCTGCAAACTCAATACCGCATGGCTCCGCCGATCGGCGAGTTGGTGTCTGCCTGCTTTTACCCAGTGCCGCTGCAGCCCGGACGCGGCGAGCCGCCTCCGTGGTTCGATCAATTGCCCGAGCGCATCCGCGCGGTCGTGACCTGGATCGATACGTCGGACGCCGGGCGCGAATCCCACGACAGGCCCAAGACCCCGGGCTTCGACAACCTCTATGAGGCGCGCGAGATCCTGGATCTGCTGCGCGCGATCTGCACCAGTGGGCTCTTCGTTCAATCCCTGATGGACCACAGCACCGAGGAGGAGAAGCCCATCGGAGTCATTTGCATGTACGCCGCGCAGGAGCGCCTGCTGCAGCGCATGCTCAGCGAACAGGACTGGGCCACGGGCTATCGGCGGTTGATCAAGATCGACACGGTCGACAGCTACCAGGGCAAGGAAAACCGGATCATCATCGTTTCCACCACGCGCAACAACGGCCGCTTCGAGCAGGGGTTCCTGAGCAGCAACGAGCGGGTGAACGTGGCGATCTCGCGCGCCATGGATCGCCTGGTGATCGTCGGAGCGGCTCGCATGTGGCGCGAGCGCCACCAGCGTTGGCCCATGGGGCGGGTGCTCGCGCACATTGAGGCGCACCGGGACGACAAGGCGTTCGCGATGGTTCAGGCATCAGCCTTGGAAGGGAGGCCGGCATGATCACCCTCGAGGAACAACAACTGCGCGAACACCTCGCGGTCGATGAGATCACGTTTGCCATTCCCGCGCAGAGCTTCGCGATCTCGTGCGCCATCAGTGCTGAAGAAGCGCTGCCCGTGGTGACGGAGTTCGCCCTGCGCATCGCGTACGTCTGCGGCACGCTCAGCCCTGCGCAGATCCAGGATTTCTTCGGTTTCTCGAAGAAGGAAACCGATGCGGTGCTCAAGTCCCTGCTCGACGAGCGTCTCCTGCAATGGAACGACGAGCACCTTGAGCTCACCACTTACGCTCTGGCGCGCTTCCAGGACAGCTCGGACAATCTGCCGCGCTTCTTCAAGATCCAGGACTGGAGCGCCGAAGTCGTGTTCGACCTGATCAGCTTCAGCCCGGCGGGACGTCCAAGCCGCCTGAAGCGGGTGCGCTCTCAGATCGAATTGGCGACACGCAACCTGGACAAGCAGTCGCGCACGCGGCAATACGCAGAGCAGTCCTTCCAGCAGAATTTCCGCCAGATCTGCACCAAGGAGAAGGCCGAGATCTACAAGATCAGCGCCATCGATGCTGGCGAGCGCTTCAGTATTCCCTTGCCATGCAAGTTTCACCTTGACCTAAGCGGGCAGACGAGCATCCGTCGTGACATCGACGACGAGAGCTTCGGCAGCAGGTTGGAAATCTCCGAGGCGATCACCGACGCGCTGGCCAGCCAGGAGCGTGGTGACAACGAACGCTTGCGGGACTTCATCCAGACGTTTGATGACACGCTGCTGCAGCGCTACGTGGTTGGGGAGGCGTTCGATCTGCGTCGCTATGCCGAGGAGGTGCATCTGACCCGGTCCGTGCGTCCTGACGACGACCGCGTAACGCCGATGCTGGGCGCGCTGTACCTCCCACGCAATGCAGCCTTGCTGCTGGAGCGCATCCAGGCCGCAATGGTGCAGGCGGACACACTGGTTGAACCTGAGTCGCCTTCCAGCGAAGGGGCTGAAACCGGCACAAAAGAGCCTGCGGAGACGACGCATCTCGCGCAGTGGGAGGCTCTGTGGTGGGCGCCGCAGTCACCGCTGTGGGCACGCACGCGCAGTGCGCGCGATCTGGCGCAGAAGATCGACCGCTTGCTGGTCCCCCAAGGCGGCGAACGCGCGTCGGCGGGGCTGCAGGTCGTGGTACCGACCGCACGCCGCTCGCCACGAGAGCGTCTGGCCGTGTACCAGGACCAGTTCAGCTTCGTGCTGGCGGCGGATGTAGTGTTGATGGATGGGAGCTTGGAACTGTTGATCGTGCCGGACACGTTGGTTTGTGCCATGTTTCACTTCAACTTGGCTCACAACGCGACGGCCGTGCCGATCGGCTTCATGTCGTCCGTCCCTGAGCACATTGCGTCCGCGGGGGCTCTGGTTTCAGCGCGAATGCGAGGCCGCTCGGACGGCGTCACTGCGGCGCGCGAGGAGGGCGGTGCGGCGCTGATCGAACGTCTGGCGCAACTGGTGGCACGCCTGACACTGCCACGCGGAGTTGACGCCGATGGGCCCACAAAGGGCGGCCGAGCTCGACTGACGCTGAAGAAGTAGCGAGAGAACACCGGTTCACCATGACCTTCAATCTGGAGTATGTGGAAGAAGCGACGCAGAAGCGCCTTGCGCTCAGCGCGGGGGAACTCGTGCCCCTCGGCTTCGATGACCTGGTGGCCCTGCATGGAAAACTGCGCGAGCCCATCGCGTTCCCACTTCGAATCCGGGGTGCCCGAGTTGCTTCAACGGAATTCGAGCACCTGCACACCGCCGAGAAGCTCAACGTGAAGGCGGAACTGCAAAGCCACCTTGGATCCACGGTACTGGGCCTAGTCAAGGGCGGATGGTTGCCCTCGGGACTGATCCTGGATGAAGACACGCTCTTGTTGCCGGATCGGTGCACTGTGGCGGCGCTGCGCAGCCGGTTCGTCGGGGGCGAACCCAAGGAGGGAGTGCCACCGGACTTCCTCGACTTTGCTCGCGACAAGGCTCTCAAAGTCAATCCCATGCTGTATGCCATGGAAGGTACCTCAGGTAGCCGCAACCCCGACGCTGCAGAACTGTCGGCGTTGTACGACCGAGCGGCACTGAAAATAGGGGAGGCCCTGCCCAAGGCTGTCATGTTTCCGGGCAAGGAAGATGCGCTGCGGGGTGTCCTTGGATTGCTGCAAGATCAGGCGCAAGGGTTTGCCGCGCGGCAGCGCTTCCTTACAAAGGCGGCGCCCCTGCTGGCCACCCCCGTCGGTCGCAAGCGACTCCCTGACCTATGGCAGCAGCTGCTGGAACTCGCCGAACGGCATAGCGTCGCGCGCGCGTCGATGTTGGTATGCGCGCTTATCAGTGCCAGCGCCGCGCATCCCTCGATGAATCCGGCCATGGGGGTCTTGAAGCCACGCCGCCAATACACGGAAAAGAATGCCTTCAATGCATTGGCGGATCTTCGAGCCTTGGACTTATTGATCGCTGCAGGGACAGATTTTCCAGACAAGCGGGTGGCACTCCTGACAGAAGACCGAGCGCTGGCCCTGTACTGGGTGGGCATGCAGACGCACAGCCATCGCAGGGATGGGACCAGCATCCACTACGCCATGAACCCGCACACTGCAATGTTCGCCCGCCTGAGCGATCAGGAGGTGCAAACCGTGCTGAAAATGCTCTCGGATGGTGGACGGGCTCCCGTCTAAGGCCTCGAGGCGCGACAGTGGCCTGAAGAAGGCCGCGGCGCTTCAAAGAAGTTCACACTTCGTTCCCGTGAGCTGATCCGCTGTCGGGCGTCGCGATGGGGTGCGGACAGTGTTCGCACGGTTCCAGCCACCGTATATGCGTGGCGGCGGTGCCACGTGATTCAGGCCATCCTGGCAACTGGAGTCTCGATGACCCGGGACCAGATTCCGACTTCCGACACATCCTCATTTCAGGGAAATCCCGCTTGGGCGCCTTGAGACTCGGTCATACTGGACGCCGAAATTACATTCGGCTACAGCCATATTCTGCATGCACATTGAGCGATTGCACCTGAGCGGTTTTCGATGCTTCGGCCCACAAGAAAGCACCATTGCGCTGGAGCGCGACTTCACCGCATTCATCGGCGTCAACGGAGCCGGCAAGACCGCCGTCCTGTTGGCTCTGGCTCGACTCTTTGGCGTGACGGCGGACCAACGTCGCTTGCGCCGACAGGATTTCCACGTTCCTGCAAATGAACTCGTTCCTGCGCCGCAGCGCAGCCTGTACGTCGAGGCCATCGTTGCGTTCCCTGAGCTCGATGCGAACGCGAACCTCGCAGCGGTGCCAGAGTTCTTCCAGCAAATGGCCGCCGACGAGCAGGGCCACCTCAAGTGCCGCCTGCGGCTGCAGGCAACCTGGACGGACGACGGTTCGCTCGAAGGCGCGGTGGAGCAGAAGCTGCTGGCCGTGCGCACCTTCGGGCCATTCAAGGACGACGAGTGCTTCGAACTGAAGGCCGTGGACCGGGCGAGGATTCAGATGATCTACGTGCCGGCCACGCGAGACGGCGGCTCTCAGGTCACGGCCTTCCTCAAAGGTCGCCTGTGGCGCGCGATCAACTGGTCGCAGGGCGTCAAGGATGCACTGGTCCATGCCGGAGCGACGATGAACGGCGCCTTCGTCGGGGAAGCAGCTATCGGTCGCATCGCCGCGGCCGTCAGCCATCGCTGGCAGCAGGTCCATTCGGCGGGCACGGACACCACGCCGGTCTTTCGGCCTGTAGACGTGCGCTGGCAGGAGTTTGTGCGCAGAGTGGAAGTCATGTTTTACCCGGATGAGTTGGGTCGTGAACGTGGTCTCGACGACCTCAGCGATGGGCAGCGCTCCTTGTTCCACCTATCCATGACGGCGGCGATCCTTGACGTGGAAGCGCAGGCGGCGGCCGATCCGGCTGCTGCAGGCTTCCTGGTCGATACGGTGTCGCTTCCCGCCCTGACACTGATCGCGGTGGAGGAGCCAGAGAACACACTGGCACCGTTCTACCTGTCGCGCATCGTGGGTCAGATCCAGGAACTCACCCACGGTCATCGGGCGCAAGCCATCGTGTCGAGCCACTCGGCGAGCATCTTGGCGCGCATTGAGCCCGAGGGCGTGCGGCATTTCCGCTTGAATCCGGTGGGTCGCACGGCGATGGTTCGCGCGCTGCAATTGCCTGTTGGCGTGGAGGAAGCGTCCAAATTCGTGCGTGAGGCCGTCAGGAGCTATCCAGAGCTCTACTTCGCCCGTTTCGTTGTGCTGGGTGAGGGAGCTACCGAAGAGGTGGTGTTGCCCAAACTGGCGGCAGCGATGGGGTTTCCGATCGATCGGTCGTTCGTGGCCATCGTCCCGCTGGGGGGGCGGCACGTGAACCACCTGTGGCGCCTGCTCACCGACCTCGACATTCCACATGCCACCTTGCTTGACCTGGACTGGGGCCGAAGCGGAGGAGGTTGGGGGCGTATCAAAACGGCTTGCCAGCAACTGCTGGCCTGCGGCTTCTATCCGCGGCAAGTATTCGGCACTCAGCTTCACCCCCAAGGACCGTTGGGAAATTTTTCTGTGTTCGATCAGAACGCTGCGGGGAATGTTCAGGGCTTGAGCATTGATGAGTGGATTAAATGGTTGCGTCAACTAGGAATTTTTTTCTCTGCCCCGCTCGATCTGGACCTCTCGATGTTTAACGCCTTTCCTCTCGCCTATCAGGTGCTGGAAGCAGGCGAGCGAGGACCTTCTGCTGCTGGCAACCCCAGGGAGGCTGTGCTTGGCGAGGATGGGGTGCATGCCTCGTACGACGTGAATTGGGATTTTTCACTTCGCTGGTACCGCTATCTGTTTCTCGGTCGAGGCAAGCCAACGACGCACGTACGGGTGCTCTCGACCGTGCCGGCACCGCAACTCGCTGCTGGCGCCCCCGAGGAACTGCGGGCGCTGCTGAACTACGTGCGTGTCAAGGTCGAACCGGTGGCGCCGGGCGGCATTTGACGATGGCGCGCGTTGCACCGGATGCCTGGCGTCCGCGTGGTATCCCGGATCTGGAACCCCAAGCCTGGCGGGCACTCAGGCATGTCGGCTCTGCGTCGGTCGTTGCCGGCCCAGGCTCCGGCAAGACCGAGTTCCTGGCGCAGCGGGCCGTCTATCTGCTGGAGACTGGGCTGTGCCCGCCACCCTATCGGATATTGGCCATCTCCTTCAAGGGCGATGCGGCGGCGAACCTTGCTGCTCGCGTACGTCAGCGTTGTCCGCCGGAGCTGGCCAGCCGCTTCGTATCGATGACCTTCGATGCCTTCACTAAGGGGTTGGTGGACCGCTTCCAGTCTGCGATCCCCACGTCACGTCGGCCGACCAAGCCTTACGACATCGCCTTCCCGACACGACGCCAGATGGAGGGTTTCCTAGATGACACGCGCTTGGCGGCACCGCAACCTTGGCAGTTCGAAATCGCGGGACTCGGCCCGTTGACCTTCGAGCCGGTGGTTGTGGGCAGTCGGATTTTGGAGATCGAGCGGACTGCCCCTCAAAATGGCATTGAGTTTGCTGTCGACCGCTGGTGGCACCAGCAACTGGTTGGAGCAGGACGCTCCACACTGACCTTTGTCAGCATCAACCGCCTTGCGGAGTTGCTGCTACGTTCGAATCCGCACATTCGCACGGCAATGCGCATAACCTACCCATTCGTGTTCGTGGACGAGTTTCAGGACACGACCTACGCGCAGTACGACTTGCTCATGTCCGCCTTTGCAGACCATGCGGTGGTCACATCCGTCGGCGATCACAAGCAACGCATCATGGGGTGGGCAGGCGCTCGAACCGATGCCTTCGAGAGGTTCGAAGCCGATTTCCGGGCGCAGCGATTTCCGCTGTTGTTTAACTTCCGTTCGTCACCGGATCTCGTGCGCATCCAGTACGTGGTGGCGCGCGCGCTGGATGCAGGTGCTGTGCCCACCCAGGCGCAGGCCGTGCGCCACGTGGATGGCGATGTCGCCCAGATCTGGGCAAGTCGCACGCGTGAGGCCGAGGCAAGCCATCTCGCACGATGGATTGCATCCGACATGGCGCAGCGCGGCAAGCAGCCCCGCGACTATGCGTTGCTGGTGCGTCAGACTGCGGACGTTTTCGAAGGAGAGTTGGGCGTGGCTTTTGCGGCTGCCGGAATGAGCATACGCAACGAAAGCCGCTCGCTGGGACGCACGACGGTACAGGATCTGCTGGCGGACGAGATCAGCCAGGTCGTGCTTGCATTTCTTCGGTTGGGCGCAAACCGACGAGAGCCTGACGCGTGGCAACGTGCTTCCGGTGCGCTTCAGATCCTTCGTGCGTTTGATCCCGATGACGAAGCGGGCGCAAACCGGAGCGAAGCGAAGCTCGCACGCTTCCTGGCGGACTTGCGCAGCGATATGGCCGCTACCTCGCCGAATCGAGCGAGCGCGGTGGACCTTGTTGTCAAGGTGTTCGAGTTTCTGGACGGAGATGCCATCTCGCGGACGTTTCTGCAGTACGCCCATGGCGATTTGCTACAGATCATGGCCGAAGCCTTCGCGCAGCACTTCGCGAACAGCGCTCAAACGGCGCAGGACTGGCCGGCTTGTCTCGCCGCGTTCGCTGGCATCGGGCAAATCCCTTTGATGACTGTGCACAAGAGCAAGGGCCTCGAATACGACACCATCGCGTTCCTGGGTCTAGATGATCGGGCTTGGTGGAGCTACGTTCCCGGCAATCCGGAGGGTATCGCCACTTTCTTTGTCGCCTTGTCGCGCGCCAAGCAGCGCGCGCTTTTCCTTTTCTGTCAGGAGCGGGGTCCGCGCGAGAAGGTGGCGGACCTGTTCGCACTGCTTGCGCAGGCTGGTGTACAGGAGATCGCGATTTAACATGCGCGAAGGTACTTCGCGCGTTCGGTCGCTGGCCATGCGCCACAGCGATTGGCCGTCTAGAAATTCGATTCGTACCTCTTGTGGATGCGCCGTTCCAAGCGTATGGCCAGCTTGTCATTGCGCTCCAGCTCACGCAGTTCCGATTTCGGCAGCAGCACTTCGTGCAGCAGAGCGCGTTGACCGGCATTCAGGATATCGAAGCGTCGTCGGGCTAGGAAGAGGAACTGCTTGACGTCATTGTCATCGACGAGTTGTCTGCGGATGTTGTCGACTTGCCGGTTCTTGTAGGTGCGGCTCGCATCTGGCAGAAAACTGATGTGGGTGAACGGCCTCACGCGCGGAAGGACATCGAGCAGTTCCCCTTCTGGCGATTGCCAGACGGCATGAAACTCTGCCTCGATGAAAACCCCGGGTAACTCCCAAATCGCCCAACCAATGATCTGCTGCCCACCGTGTCTGGCGACCTGCTCTGAAACGACATTGAAGCAGTCGTTGTACGGTTTGTTGAGCAATGGGCGGCACGGCGTTATCAGGGGTGCCGTGTCTGCAACCAAGTAGGCGCAGAACTCTCGGGCATGGGAAGCGGAAATGTTTGCGGCGATGAGCATCTACAGGTCTTCAATCTTTGAGGGCATATTACCCAAGGAGCTGTGGGCCCCAATCGATGAGTCTTGTTCGGTCCAGAAGGTGATTTCCGGACGGCCCACATCTGCGGGCCGCACTCAGACATCCGAAGTTGGGGGCTGCGCCTTGCCTCTACGACGGAACCTCGGTCATGAACAGTTTCACGTGGGCGATTGCGTGGAACCGCCGTCTTCCTCATCGTCGAAATCAAGGTCCGTTATCGCTGGGTAGAGCAGGCTGTTGCGGCTCGGGCTGTAACGCGCACCCTCATGCGCGCCGTTCTCCAGCGCCTCGCGCTCCCAGCCTTGCGCCACAAGGTGCTCGATCAGTTCGGGCGTCAGGTCTTCCGCACCTTCCTGTCCGAAGATTGTGTGGGACCTCTTGTCGAACGACTGTGCTCTGTCGATTGCTTGGCGCAGCTCTTGGAGCGGATAGCCACAAATGACCCGTCTTCCAATCTCGGGGTGGTCGGTATCCACTGCGAAGCTTTCGCCGTTGAGCGCGAAGCTGCCGTCCCAGTCGATTTCAATGTTCCGCCCGGCGTCCCTGATATTGCGTGGCAATGCTTCCCCTTGCCAGATCAAGCAAATGGCCATGTCCTCATTGGCGTCGAGCATCCACGCATCGCCTTGGCTGGTAAACAGCACCAGCGGCACTGTCACCATTTCCGGTCCGGTGACGATGATCCTGGTCTCGCCCGCATGAGCGGCGCGGACGATGATATCCAGCTCTGCGTTGAGCTTGCCGAAGCCAGCTCGCTCCTCGGTTTCCTTCAGGCAGAGCGTGACGTGGTGCCAGTGGTCGTAGCCCGCACTACGCGCAACGCGGTTCAGCAGGTCGGCATGCTTGCCGCCTCCTTTGCGCTGAAGCTTCTTGGCTTGCTTCTTGAGATCGTCCACCGTAGCGGTGGACGTGGAGATGTATCGCATGACAGATTCCTTGTCTGTGACGCGAATCAACGGTGCCCACTGCCGGGATTCGCCACAGGGTTGGGAATCGGCCAAGGATGGTTTCAACGTTATCCCGTGAGGGTTCGCCATGGTGGACAGCAGGTGATAACGGTTCGCCTGCACGCATCTTACAGCAGCATGAGTTGGGCGCACCACGTGCCCAGCCTTGAGGCTGTGGGGCATGGTTGGCTTCCAGTCCTGCATTCACTTGGCGCCAGACCCTGCCTAACAGGCTGCTGAAATGCTCCCCGCTGTCGCTCCCCAGCTGAAGCTCAGCCGCGACAATCGAGGCACACCACCGACAGGATAGAAGAGCCATCCATGCGCGGAGCCGACACCTTCACCGAGAGCCTGTTCACCATGCGCCATCTCGATGACTTCGTGCCCGCCGACCACCCCCTGCGAGTGATCCGCATCATGGTCAACAAGGCTTTGGCGAACATGGACGACCTGTTTGGCCAGATGTATGCCGCCGACATCAAAGGCGGGCGTCCCAGTATTGCGCCCGAGAAACTGCTGCGTGCCATGCTCATTCAGGTGCTCTACAGCGTGCGCTCAGAGCGCCAGCTCATGGAGCAGACCCAGTACAACCTGCTGTTGCGCTGGTTCATCGGGCTGGCCATGGACGATGCGGTCTGGGTGCCCACTGTCTTCAGCAAGAACCGCGAACGCCTGATCGAGCACGATGCGGTCATAGAGCTCTTCAACCAGATCGTGCAGCAAGCCCAGGAACAGGAGCTGCTCTCGGGCGAACACTTCAGCGTAGACGGCACTCTGATCCAGGCCTGGGCGGGCCACAAAAGCTTTGTGCGCAAAGGCCGCCAGGGCGACGACGATACCGACGCGGGCAACTTCAAAGACCAAAAGCGCAGCAACGACACCCATGAATCCACCACGGACGGGGACGCACGGCTGTACCGCAAGGGCAAGACGGCCAGCGAGTTGCGCTTCATGGGCCACACGCTCACCGACAACCGCCATGGGCTGGTGGTCAGTGCCGTGGTCACGCAGGCCGACGGGTACGCAGAGCGTGAAGCGGCCAAGGCCATGATCAACGATGCGCGACAGGCATTGCCCGGCGATGAGCCCATCACGATCACGCTGGGCGCGGACAAGGGCTACGACGCCAAGGAATTCATCGAAGCCCTGCAAGAGATGAACGTACTGCCCCATGTGGCGCAGAACAAATCAGGGCGCCAATCTGCGGTATCTGACAGGATCGCAGACAGCCAAGGCTACGCCATCTCGCAGCAAAAGAGAAAGCTGATCGAACAGGGCTTTGGCTGGGCCAAGACGGTGGGTCACATGCGCAAGGTGCTGGTGCGCGGAATCAAGAAAGTTGACCAGATGTTTGTGCTGACGATGGCGGGCTACAACCTCACGCGGTTGCGCAGCCTGGGGCAAATCCGTCTGCAGGGGCTGGCGTGAAGGCAAAAGGGAGAGAAAACGGGCTGGAGAGGGCAAAAACCGCCAGTATGGAGCGCTGAATATCAAGATACGGAAACTTGGCGCAAGAAATGCGCGAGGGCCGAGGAAGACGCTCGCGGGCGGGGGTAGTATTTCAGCAGCCTGCTAAGGTCGTTGGGCTTGTGCCGAGTGACTGAGAAAATGCGAACCTGGCAATTCCATCACCCGGAGAAGATATGCATCCAATTCAAATGCAGGAAGGCGACCGAGGAATCGGCATGGGCTACACGGGATTTATCGATAGGGTTGAGGCAATCTGCCATGAACACTTGCAGGAAGGACGCGCCAGAGCATTTGCATTCGTCTTCTATGACATGGCCAATGGCGTCGTGCGTCGCGCCCTGAGCGATGCTCATGGCTTCCGGCTGCTGCATGAGAAGACCGGCAAAGATATCACGCTCTTCTATCTGCATGATCGTGCGATCGAGGCTCACTGGCGCAGCTTCAACAAAACTTTCATGGAGGCGCTGGGGGTTGAGGAGCAAGCGGTGCCGCCTTGCATGGTGTTCTTTCGCGTGCATGGGGAGAACATCGAGGACGTTTCGATCTACCGCATCGATGAGCAGACCACAGATCCGGTTCTTGTCGCCGCCGAGCTGGAGCAGTATGTGGACGATGCCATCAACCGTCTGAACGCCGAAGGCGATGTTTCCGCGTTGTCCGCGTTAGGCAACCTGATCGCCCGGGTCGGGGCTCTGTCCAAGGTGGGCGAATTCCTGCTCAAGCTCAAAGGAGCTGCCTGAATGTCGAATATTCGATCACTGGACATGAAGTTTCTCGACGACTTGTTCGAGATGAACAGCGGCTACGTCCTCGACTTCTCCGACCACAGCATGGCGCGCTTCTTCGCAGAAGAATTGAACGTCGACATTGACGATGAAGCCTATCGGGAACATGGCACCTCAAAGGCCAAGCGACTTCGGTGCTATTTGAACAAGGTCGACCTGCCCACCTCGGTCAAGACGCTGCGGACCCTGTGGGATTACCGCGAGGGGGTTCGGAAGCATCGCGAACGTGAGGAATGGGTGTCAAACGCCGAGGGGCGATTCTTCTCGCTTTTGAATCGCATGCAGGGCAAGCCCGATGCGGTTCCTGCGGGAGAGCCGCCTAAGGCGGCCTTTGACCTGCCGAAGGTTCTCGCATTGAAGCAACGGCTGATTGATCTTTCTGCTATGGAGCCGCATCCGCGAGGCTACGCATTCGAGGTATGGCTGCGTGATGCCTTCAATTTCTATGGGTTGGAGGCTCGCGAGCCCTTTCGGAACAAGGGTGAGCAGATCGACGGCAGCTTTGTCTTGCAGGGTGAGACCTATCTGCTCGAAGCGAAGTGGGAATCGGCGAAGACCAGCGCGGCCGACCTGCACGCATTTCACGGGAAGCTGGAGCAGAAGGCAGCGTGGGCGCGAGGGCTGTTCGTCAGCAACAGCGGCTTCACCGAAGATGGCTTGGTCGCCTTCGGACGCGGGAAGCGCGTCGTCTGCATGGATGGTCTCGACCTCTTCGACGCGCTTGATCGCGAACTGCCGCTCAACCTGGCGATCGACCGGAAGGTTCGGCGTGCGGCGGAAACCGGCCTTCCGTTCGAGAGGATTCGCGACCTCTTCTCGCGTTGATGCTGCAACTGAAAGCCGCGCTACGCGAACCCGGGATCACGCGGCTTTCAACGGGTCACATTCGCGCTCTTTGTGGGATCACGACAGATGCTCAGGCGAGGTTCAGCGCGTAGTGGCGAGCCATGTCTAAGTACGCCGCCATACGCCTGGCTATGCCCCAGTTTTCGAGCTACTTGCGTGGGGTAATTTTGGGGTAATTTCATCGCCAAACCATGCCAATCCACGCCCATAGTGCGTTCCGGCGTAGAACCGCGTAGATGCACTAAGTGACTGTCAGCGAAGGAAAAATCACTCCTTTCGCGTCAGACCGCATCTGCCTACCTACACAATCGGGGTATGGTTTTCGATGCCGGCGGGGAGGGGCGCTTGGGGGTGGTGGGTCATGGATGGGCGGGGCACTCGGGACAGGGTCGCTGCGTGGATGCGTTGGAGCGGCATTGTCCATGAAGAAAGGGCCCCGAAGGGCCCCTGGGCGTGGCGGCGGATGCCGGGAGCGGGCTCAGCCTGCGCGCTCTTCGCCGCTTTCCTGCTGGGCGATGGCTTCCATCTGCGCGACGTTCCGCACCACGATGCCGCGCTGGCTGGTGCGGATGACCCCGTCGCGCTCCATGGACTTGAGTTCCACGTTGACCCGCTGGCGCGAGCAGCCCAGCAACTGGGCCAGCTCGTCCTGCACCAGCACGATGCCCAGCGGCATTTCGTCGCCCGGCTGCGCGTGGCGCGGGCCGAAGCGGCGCATCAGGTGCAGCAACTGCTTGGCCAGCCGCGCGCGCAGCGGCAGCGTGGCCATGTCTTCCATCATCCAGTAGAGAAAGCGCATGCGCCGCGCCTGCAGGGTGAGCAGGGCCTCGCCGAACTCGGAATGCTCGCGCAGCAGCTGGCGGAAGACCTTTTCCGCCACGCTGAGAATGGTGGTGCGCCCGTGGGCCTGGCCGTCGTAGGTGTTGGGGCCGCAGTGCAGCACCTCGGCCTCGCCCACCCAGATGCCGGGCTCCACATAGGCCAGCGTGACCTGGCGGCCGGCCGGCGAGGTGCGCCGGAAGCGGATGGCGCCGCTGGCGCAGGCGAACCAGTACTGGGCCAGCTCGCCCTGTTCCATGAACATTTCGCCATGGGCGTAGCGCGTGACGGTGCCCAGGCGGAAGATGTCGTGGCGCAGCGAAGGGCTGAGCCCCGCGAACCAGCGGCCCCGGTTGATGGCCTCGCGCTCCTCCGGCGTGAGGAAGGGGCGCTGGTGCGGGTGTTCGGTGGGCTCTTGCATGGTGGTGTGGGGCTGCCCGCAGGGAGCCCGGCGTCGCGGTGCGCGGGATGGGGCGGTGCGGGCAAAGCCGGCGGCATTCTATCGCCGCGCCTGTCCCAGGTTCCCTGGATCGCTTCCGGGTCAGCACCATTCCCCGGCGCTTGCCGTGCGCACGGAGCCGTCGCCGCTGGCCTGCGCTGCAGGCCTTGCGCGTTTACCCTAGGGTGGCGCCGGCAGGCTTGGGAACGGTTACCTTTTGTCATAACATGCCCTCGCGGGCAGCCCTGTGTGGCGGCTCCGTCCGGGCGCGGCACGCTTTTTCATTGCGAGAGGTTCCAGCGTGACCGTAACCCCGTCAGTGCTCCAAGCCCAGCCTGCCCCTCCACCCGTGCAGAGCACGGCGCTCCTGGCCGTGCAGTCGAGCCTGCAGGCCATGCTCGATGCCGTGCCCGTGGCGTTGCTGGGTTTCCATGTGCATGGCACGGAACTGCGGCTGCTCACGGCCAACGCCGCCGCGCGCCGCCTCGATGGCTTGCGCGCCGTGCGCTCGCCCGGGGCCTCGGCTGCCAAGGTGTTCGTGCTGCTGGCGGGTACGCATTTGCTGGAGCAGCTGTGCGCCGTGGTGCGCACGGGCGAGCCCCTGGAATGCCGCCATGTGTTGCGCGACCAGGGCCGCCTGGTGCTGGCCTGGAAGATCCACGCGCACTGCACCGGCATCGGCAGCATCATGGTCACGGTGCAGGACGTCTCCGAGGCCGAATCCCTGCGCGGCACGCTGGCGCGCTCCGAGAGTTCGCTGGTGGAGGCGCGGCGCGAACTGCGCGAGCAGACCGAGGTGTTCAGCACCATGGAGAGCATGGCGCGCACGGGTTACTGGCGTCGCATCCGCGACGAGGGCGAATCGGTGCTGCTGTGGTCGCCCGGGCTGTGCGACATCGCCGGCTTCGAGCGCCAGGAATGGATCGGCACCGAGCGCGCCCTGAGCGGCGTGCTGCCCGAGGACCGGCATGTCTTCGACACGGCGCACGGGGACGGGCGCGGCTCCGACATCGAATACCGCTGGCGCCGCCCCGATGGCCAGGTGCGCTGGATGCGCTCGCGTGTGCGCCTGCCCTCGCACCAGGACGGCGTGCTGGTCGAGATGGGCGTGGTGCAGGACGTGACCGAGGAGCACCGCGCCGCCGAGCAACTGCGCGAGCAGCTCGAATTCATCCAGCGCATCGCCAGCAACATCCCGGGCTTCATCTACCAGTGCCGCATCCACCCGGACGGAAGCCCGAGCATGCCCTACGTCAGCGAGGCGGTGAACGACCTCATGGGCGTGTCGGACCAGGTGGTGCGCCAGGGCATCGCCGAACTGGAGCGCAGCGTGGTGCCCGAGGACCTGCCCATGCTGCGCCGCTCCGTGCGCCGCGCCGTGCGCACGCTCCAGCCCTGGCACTGCGAATACCGCGTGCAGGCCGCCGATGGCGTCGTGCGCTGGCACATGACCAGCGCGGCCCTGCAGGCCGAGCCCGACGGCGCGGTGCTGATGCACGGCTACACGCTCGACGTGACCGACCGCAAGCGCGCCGCCCAGGAGATCGAACGCCTGGCCTTCTACGACGCCCTCACCCAGCTGCCCAACCGGCGCCTTCTGCTCGACCGCCTGCAGCGCCTGGTGCTCAGTAGCCAGCGCACCCACCAGCACGGCGCCCTCTTGTTCATCGACCTGGACAACTTCAAGGACCTCAACGACACCCTGGGCCACGACGTGGGCGACC
>Ga0208516_100230_pt1 | contig 28397 bp, 23 predicted proteins | sample LakWasM117_HOW13_2_FD_183931 | JGI IMG/M metagenome (GOLD analysis project Ga0208516, IMG submission 183931) | Freshwater sediment methanotrophic microbial communities from Lake Washington under simulated oxygen tension - Sediment Metagenome... | ecosystem: Environmental > Aquatic > Freshwater >...
AGCATGGACGTGACCTACCAGGTCCAGCCCGATGGGCGGCTGCAGGCCTCCAACAAGCTGGTGCTGCAGCAGCTAACCTTCGGTGACCCGGTCGAAGGTGCGCCCGCCAGCCTGCCGGTGCGGCTGGCCGTGGCCCTGCTGGCGGACCGCAATGGCGTGATCGACGTGGATTTGCCCATCAGCGGTTCGCTCAATGATCCCGAGTTCCGCCTGGGTTCGGTGATCTTCAAGATCATCGGCAACCTGGTCCTCAAGGCCGTCACGGCCCCGTTCGCCCTGCTTACCGGGGCCTTTGGCGGGGGCAGCGAAATGGGCGCCGTGTCCTTTGCGCCGGGCAGCAGCGCGCTGGACGCGGCGGCGCGCGGGCAGCTGGACAAGGTCATACAGGCGCTGACCGACCGGCCGGCCCTCAAGATGACCGTGGCGGGAATGGCCAGCCTGGAGGCCGAACGCGAGGGCTGGAAGCGCGAGCAGCTGCAGGAGGCCGTGCTGGCGCAGAAGCGCCGGGCCGCCGTGCGCGCCGGGCAGGCGGCCGATACCGTACAGACCGTCGGTGGGGACGAATACCCCGCGCTGCTCAAGGAGGTGTACCGCCGCTCCGACATCGCCAAGCCGCGCAATCTGGTCGGGATGGCCAAAGACCTGCCCCCTTCCGAAATGGAGGCACTGCTCCTGGCCAGCATTCCGGTCTCCGAGGAGTCCATGCGCGCGCTTGCGCTGGCGCGCGGCGTGGCCGTGCGTGACTACCTTGCATCGCGCCAATTGCCGCAGGACCGGCTGTTCCTGGGAGCCGCACGCGTGGCGCCTGCGGACGCCGCGTGGAAGCCCCATGCCGAGCTGACTCTGGCCACCCGTTGACCTGGGTTAGGGATGCTGGCCAAATCCCGGTGAAAATAGCGGTTTCGCCGGCCATGGACCACGGGTTTGTGGCCGTGCGCCTTTTCTGCGCTTCCGGGTTCTGCACCGGGGGCCTGTTCCCGTAGATTCCATGTTTCCAATTTTTTCCCGCAACAAAATGTCCGACGCACCCGAAACGACCCCGGCTCCCGCCAAAACCCCTGAAGTGCATCCGCTGGATGCGCTGACCGGCGGTGCCTTCTCGGCGGCGACGTCGGGTGAGCGCGCTGCGCGCATCCGTGAATGGCTGGCCACGCAGCCTGCTGCCGAGCAGTTGCAGGAAGTGTTCAAGGAGCTCAGCGGCCGCGACAAGGGCGCGGCACGCGCCGTGCGCGAGCGCCTGGACGAAATCCGCCGCGCCAAGACGCAGGAGTCCATCGCCGCCGAGTGGGCCGAGAAAGCGCAGGCCTTGCTGGCGGCGCCCAAGCTCAACATCGCTGATGCCCTGGCTTGGCAGCGCGACGCCGCCAAGGCCGGTGCGCCGCTGTCGCGCGAGCCGCTGTCGCAGCTCAAGGTGCAGCTGGGCGACCGCGTCAAGGTGATCGAAGACCTGCAGCACCGCGTGCAGGTGCAGCGCGAGGCCGCCGTGCTGCTGGCCCAGCGCATCGAGGTGCTGTCCACCAAGTCCTGGCGCGATGCCCAGGCCACGCTGGAGGTGTTGCGCGTCGACGTGCAGCACTGGCAGGACCAGGCCCAAACGCTCTCGGGCGATGCGAGCTGGCCCAGCGTGGAAGTGCGCTTCCCGCCCTTGCTCGATGCATCGCGCACGCAGTTGCTCGTGGTCTGGGATGCCTTCCAGTCTGCCGTAGCCCTGGCCGTGGCCGCAGCCGAGGATGCGCAGGCCGCGTTGCCGCCGGTGCCCGTGTGGGCTGACGAACTGCGCGTGGCGCGTGGCGTGCCCGCCGAGGCCGCCCCCGCTCCCGAGCGGCCCGCACGCCCGTCCCGCCCCAAGGTCGATCCGGAAGTGGTGGCCAAGGCCGCCCAGGCGGTGGCCGAGGCATTGGCCAAGCTGGAACAGGAAACCGCCGAAGGGCATGGCAAGGCCAGTGCCGGTGCTGCTGCGGCCCTGCGCGCTGTGCTCAAGGGGCATGGCCGGCATATCGACGCTGCGCTGGAGCAGCGCGTGCATGCGGCGCTGGTGGCGGCGGGCGAGCTCGAAGGCTGGCAGCGCTGGAGCGCCGACCAGGTGCGCGAGGAACTGCTGGCCAAGGCTGAGGGCTTGCTCAAGCGTCCCGACGGGCAGGCGCTGGGTGGCCGCAAGATGCAGGAAACACTGCGCCAGCTGCGCGACCAGTGGAAGCAGGCCGACCAGGGCGGGGCGCCCAACCATGGCCTGTGGAAGAAGTTCGATGAGGCCTGCAATGCCGCGCACAAGGTGGTGGAGGCATGGCTTGAAAAGATCCGCACCGAAACCGCCGAGCACAAGGCGCAGCGCCTGGCCCTAATCGAGGAAGTGAAGGCCTGGGCGCAGGAGCATGCGGCCTCGGGCGACTGGAAGGCCGTGAACCGCGCGCTGCACCAGTTTGGCGACCGCTGGCGCGAGGGTGGCCATGTGGGCGAAAAGGTGTTCGCCGAGCTCCAGCCCCTGTGGAAGCAGGCGCTGGCGCTGGCGGTGCAGCCCCTGGAAACGGCCCAGGCCGAGAGCCTGGCGCGCCGCCAGGCCATGATTGAGGAAGCGGCAGCGCTGGGTGCGGCGCCTGCACTGCGCATCGACGCCATCAAGGCGCTGCAGCAGCGTTGGCAGGCCGAGGCCCAGACCGTGCCGCTGGACCGCCGCCAGGAACAGAAGCTCTGGGATGCCTTCCGCAAGCCGATCGACGAAGCGTTCAACCGCAAGACCGTCGAGCGCGAGCGCGGGGCCTCGCAGGCCAGCGCGCACGACCGCGCGGTGCTGGAGGCGGCCAAGGCCCTGGAAGCCGCCAACGCCGCAGGCGAGGCGCAGCAGATCCGTGCGGCCATGCTGGCGCTGGAAGCGGCCTTGCGCGGCCAGGCCCAGGCGGCGGCTGCAGCGGCTGAAGAAAATCGCCCTGCACAGGCGCCTGCCGATGCCGGGCAGGATGCCGTGGAGCAGCCGGCCGCCGAGGCCGCACCGGCCGATGGGGCGGATGCCGTGCCCGCAGCAGCGCCGGCCGCCAAGCCCGTGACCCGCCCCGTGGTGGCCGTGCGCGGCGATGATCGCCCGGGCATGAAGAAGGAAGCGCCTGCGGCCGCGGTGCGGACCGGGCGCCCGGGGGACCGGCGCGATGCGCGTCCTGGCCGCGATGCCGGCCGGCCCGATGCGCGCGGCCCCCGCGACGACATGCGTGGGGGTGGCCGCTTCGGCGACCGCCGTCCGGCCCCGGAAGACCGTGGCCCGCGCCTGGGCGATGCCGCTTTCCGTGCCCAACGCGAGGCCCTGGAGCATGCGCAGCTGGCGCTCAAGAAGCTGGCCGCGCAGGCCCATGGCGAAGCCCTCACGCAGTTGCTGACCGCCTGGGAAAAGCGCGACGCCTCCCTCCTGCCTTCGGCGCAGGAGCTGGGCGGCCGCGTGGCGCCTGCCGTGCGCAGTGCCTGGGTGCAGGCCCTGGGCCATGCGCCTGCGGGTGATGCGGCGCAGGCCCTGCTGCGCCTGGAGATGGCGGCCGAGGTGCCGACCCCGGCCGAGCACCTGTCGGACCGGCGCATGCTGCAACTGCAGCTGCTGACCCGTCGCAACGACCCGACGCCGGCCGAAACCTGGGGGCAGGATGCTGCGCGCGTGCTGGCCGTCGGTAGCGATGTGGCCAGCGCCCGCCGCCTGCAGAACGTGCTGAAGGCCCTACTGCGCAAGTAAGACAGGGTGGGCTCGCCGCACGTGGCCGTGCGCGCGGGCCTTGCCTGAAAGAGGGAAGACGGAAAATACGCCGATAGGCGTTCCGGAAATGAAAAAAGCCGTTGCAATCGCAACGGCTTTTTTTGTTTTGGTGCCCAGGAGAGGACTCGAACCTCCACGATGTTACTCGCTAGTACCTGAAACTAGTGCGTCTACCAATTCCGCCACCTGGGCTTTCAGGATTTTCAAATTGTATAGCAAGAAAGCGCCTTCCTGAAACTGTTTGCGCTTATTTGCTCAGAAAAAAGCCGCTGGGGGAGCGGCTTTTCGTTAAACTTGGTGCCCAGGAGAGGACTCGAACCTCCACGATGTTACTCGCTAGTACCTGAAACTAGTGCGTCTACCAATTCCGCCACCTGGGCATTTCAGGAAAGACTAAGATTGTACAACAAAAAAATGAACCCCAGCACGACGCCTTCGCATTCTTCGGATGAAATTGAAGGCAGCGTGCAGGGGCACCGCGATGGCCATGGGTTTGTGATCCGCGACGACGGCCAGTCCGATATTTTCCTGCCACCGAATGAAATGCGCGCCGTGTTGCACAAGGACCGGGTGCGCGCCCGTATCGTGCGGCAGGACCGCCGGGGCCGGCCCGAGGGCCGCGTGGTCGAGATCGTCGAGCGCCCGGCGCAGCCCATCATCGGCCGCCTGCTGCAGGAGAGCGGCGTCTGGATCGTGGCCCCCGAAGACAAACGCTACGGCCAGGACATTTTGATTCCCGGCGGTGCGCTGGCGCTGGCCAAGCCGGGCCAGGTGGTGGTGGTGGAACTCACCGAGCCGCCGGCGCTGTTCGGCCAGCCCGTGGGCCGCATCACCGAGGTGCTCGGTGAGGTCGACGACCCCGGCATGGAGATCGAAATCGCCGTGCGCAAGTACGGCGTGCCGCATGAATTTTCCGAGGACTGCCTGGCCGAGGCCGGCGCCTTGCCCGACAAGGTGCGCGCGCAGGACAAGAAGCAGCGCATCGACCTGACCGACGTGCCGCTCGTCACCATCGACGGCGAGGATGCGCGCGACTTCGACGATGCCGTGTACTGCGAGCCCGCGAAGGTGGGCCGCAGCAAGGGCTGGCGCCTGCTGGTGGCCATCGCCGACGTGAGCCATTACGTGCAGACCGGCAGTGCCATCGACATCGATGCCTACGACCGCGCCACCAGCGTGTACTTCCCGCGCCGTGTCATTCCCATGCTGCCCGAGAAGCTGTCCAACGGCCTGTGCTCGCTCAACCCCGAGGTGGAGCGCCTGTGCATGGTCTGCGACATGCTGGTCACGGCCAAGGGCGAGGTGCATGCCTACCAGTTCTACCCGGCGGTGATGTTCAGCCACGCGCGCTTCACCTACACCGAGGTGGCGGCCATCCTGGCCAACACGCGCGGCCCCGAGGCTGCCAAGCGCCAGGAGCGCGTGCCCGACCTGCTGAACCTGCACGATGTGTACCGCGCGCTGCTGCTGGCGCGGCGCGAACGCGGCGCGGTGGATTTCGAGACCACCGAGACGCAGATCGTCTGCGACGAGAACGGCCGCATCGAGAAGATCGTGCCGCGCACGCGCAACGACGCGCACAAGCTGATCGAGGAGGCCATGCTGGCCGCCAACGTCTGCAGTGCCGACTTCATCGCGCAGGGCAAGCAGCACGGGCTGTTCCGCGTGCACGAGGGCCCCACGCCCGAGAAGCAGGACACCTTGCGCAACTACCTCAAGGCCATGGCCGTGGGCCTGTCGATCAGCGAGAACCCGCAGCCCTCCGAATTCCAGGCCATCGCCGAGGCCACCAAGGACCGGCCCGACGCGCAGCAGATCCACACCATGCTGCTGCGCTCCATGCAGCAGGCTATCTACACGCCGATCAACAGCGGCCACTTCGGCCTGGCGTTCGATGCCTACACCCACTTCACCAGCCCGATCCGGCGCTACCCCGACCTGCTGGTGCACCGTGTTATCAAAGCCATTCTTGGCAACACCAAATACCGCCTGCCCATGCTACCCACGCCGGGCGAGGCACATGCCAAGCTGAGCAAGCGCCTGGCCAGCCGCGTGGCCCCGCCGGGCAAGGTGCCGCGCAAGAAGGAATCGGGCGCCGCCCTGGCCGAGACGCAGGCCTGGGAGGCCGCCGGCCTGCACTGCAGCGCCAATGAGCGCCGCGCCGACGAGGCCAGCCGCGACGTCGAGGCCTGGCTCAAATGCAAGTACATGCGCGAGCACCTGGGCGAGGAATACGGCGGCGTCGTCTCCTCGGCCACGGGCTTCGGCATCTTCGTCACGTTGGATGCGATGTACGTCGAGGGCCTGGTGCACATCACCGAACTGGGCGGCGAATACTTCAAGTTCGACGAGGCGCGCCAGGAACTGCGTGGCGAGCGCAGCGGCATCCGCTACGCCATCGGCGCGCGCGTGCGTGTGCAGGTCAGCCGCGTGGACCTCGATGGCCGGCGCATCGACTTCCGGCTGGTCAACGAAGGCGAGCAACTTGCGGCCCGGCCGGCCCGCGACAAAGGCGGCGTCACGGCCGGGCCGGGCAAACGCCGGCCTGCGCCCGAGGCGGATGCGCCGCCAGAGCGCGGCGCCAGCAGCCACCGCAAGGGCTCGGGCAAATCCACCCAGAAGGCGGCCTTGCTGAGCAAGGCGCCGGTGGCGTCCGGCAAGGGCAAGGCGGGCGGAAAAACCGCCAAGGCCAAGGGCCGGGCATCCCGGCGCTCCTGAGCGCGCGTTAGACGGCTTGCGCCAGTGCGCTGGCCGTCAGCGTCTGTCCGTCCGGCCAATGGTCGGCGGCCTGGCCATGCTGGTACACGGCCTCGGTGGCTGCGCGCAGTGGGTCCATGCCGGCGGCCCAGCGCGCCCCGATCAGGCCGGCGAGCACATCGCCCGTGCCGGCCGTGGCCAGGCGCGCATTGCCCGTGGGGTTGATGGCTGGCACCTGGCCGGGCGCGGCGACCACGCTGCCCGATCCTTTGAGCACGACCACGCCGCCAAAGCGCTGCGCCAGCTGCTGTGCGGCTGCCAGGCGGTGCGCCTGCACGGCACCGGTGTCCGTGCCCAGCAGGCGCGCGGCCTCCAGTGGGTGCGGCGTCAGCACGGTGGCCTGGCCCTGGCGCGCGCGGGCCGCCAGGGCCTGCTGGAGCGCTGCATCGGCGGCCACGGCGTTGAGCGCATCGGCGTCGAGCACCAGGCGCGGCGCCTGCGCCAGCACCCGGGGCAGCACGGCGCGCACGGCCTCGCCTCCGCCGCAGCCGCACACCACGGTGAGCTGCTCCAGCGGCAGCACATCGACATGGCGGAACATCAATTCGGGTTGGCGCAGATCGAGTTCCAGCGTGCAGTCCCCGAGCAGCGCCACCAGCACGCGTCCCGCCCCGGCGTGCAGTGCCGCGCTGGCGGCCAGCAGCGCGGCCCCGGTCATGCCCATGCCCCGTGCCTGCAGGCCTTCGCCGCCGATGACGGCCACGTCGCCATAGCTGCCCTTGTGGCTGGCGTGCGCGCGCGCCTGCAGCGCTGGCGGGCCCGATAGCCATGCGCTCTGGGGCTTGCCGGTGGTGTCGCAGCCCAGATCGTCGAGCCAGATGGTGCCCGCTGCATCGCGCCCGGCACCGGTGAACAGGCCGGGTTTGAGCGTGAGCAGCGCCAGGGTGTGGCGCTCGGCCCCGGATTCGGAACGGGGGGCGAAGCCGGGCGCGTACTGGCCGGTGTCGCCCTGCAGCCCCGTGGGCAGGTCCACGGCCAGCAGCGGGGCCGGGCTGCTGCGCAACTGCTCCAGCAGGACCGAAAGCCGGCCCTGGGGCGCGGGGCGGGTGTCGCCGGGCGCCAGGCCGATGCCCAGCAGGGCATCGATGCACAGGTCGTGCGGCCCGAGTCCGGACGGTGCTTCATGGGTGAACTGCACGCCCGCGTTCTGGGCGCGCTGCCAGGAGCACAGGGCGTCTACGGGGGTGCTTTCGGGTACGCCCAGCCAGGTCACGACCACGGGCAGGCCCTGCTGGTGCAGGTGCATCGCGGCTTCCAGGCCGTCGCCGCCATTGTTGCCCGGCCCGCAGGCGATCCAGATGGTGCGCGCATGCGGCGCCAGGGCGCGTGCCAGCCGGGCCACGGCCAGCCCGGCGCGTTGCATCAGCGTGTGCGCGGGCAGGCGGGCGGCGGCGGCATGTTCGATGCGGCGCGTGGTGGCGGTGTCGTGGAGCGGGTGCGGCTGGTCTGGGCGGATGCGGTGCATGGCGGCAGGCGGCTGTGCCCCGTGCCGGGGCGATAGGCCATTGTGCGCCAGTCAGAAACGCTGCGCGCCCAGTCCTTCGAGGTCGATGTCCGGGGTCTTGCCGGCGATCTGGTCGGCCAGGGCGCGCGCGCTGCCGCAGGCCAGGGACCAGCCACTGGCACCATGGCCCAGGTTGAGCCACAGGCCCGGCACGCCGGTGGCGCCGACGGCGGGTGGGCCATCGGGCAGCATGGGGCGGGCGCCGCGCCACACCTGCAGGCCGCTGGAATGCGTGATGCCGCCGGGGAAACACTCGCCCAGCACCCGGTACAGGGTGTGCAGCGTCTGCGGGTGGGCCGCTGCCGGGCCCCGGCCCAGCTCGGCGCCGCCCGAGACGCGCACGCGCTGGCCCAGGCGGGCGATGGTGGTCTGCGTCTGCACGTCCACCACCACGCCCTGGGGGGCGTGCAGTTCTTCGCGCAGGGGGGCGCTGACCGAGCTACCGTGCAGCGCCACCAGGGGCAGGCGCTGGCCCAGCGGCTGCAGCAGGGCCGCGCTTTGCACGCCCGCGCACAGCACCACGGCATCGAAGGGGCGAAGGTCGGGTTCGCCTTCCACCTGCACACCGGCCGGGTTGCCGGCCAGTCGGGCCACGCGGGTGTTGAAATGGAACTGCGCGCCCTGCTGCTGCGCGGCCTGGCGCAGCAGCAGCGCGAACTGGCGGCAGTTGCCGGACAAGCCATCGGGCAGGTGCAGGGCGCCGGCCAGCGCGAGGGTGGGGGACAGGCCGGGTTCGATGCGGCGGGCCGTGTCGGCGTCCACTTCGTGGATGGTGCTGCCTGCGTCGCGCAGGGCCTTCAGGGCGGGGCGCAGTGCGTGGACATCGCGCGGCGTGCGCACGAGCAGCAGGGTACCGGCGCCGTGCTCGAAATGCAGGTCGAGCGACTCCGTCAGGTGCAGCAGCCGGGCCTGGCTGTAGCGGGCCAGGCGCACCAGGGCGGCCAGGGGCGGCAGGGGTTCGCCGCTGCGGGCGCTGGCGCGCGCGGCGCGGCGCCAGCGCCGCAGCCAGGCCAGGTCGGCCAGGGTGAGCGAGCGGCCCGGGCGCAGCGTGGCGTGGCGGCCGAACCAGGTGGGGGGCTGCGCGGTGCCGGGGGCTGACCACGGGTCGAGCCCCCCGGGGGCCAGCAGGCCGCCCGTGGCAAAACTGGCTTCTTCGGCGGCGGCGCTGCGCTGTTCGAACACGGTGACGGCATGGCCGTCCTGCGCCAGCTCGTACGCGGTGGTGACACCGACGATGCCGGCGCCCACGATGGCTATCTTCATGAATTCAGAGGTTTTTTGGCCTCTGGCGCAATGGATTCAAGCGCCAGTAGCTATTGTTTTTGTAGTATTTCTTCGATCCGCAGGCCGATGTTGAGCACGGCATCATCGTGCAGTGCAGCATGCCACACCATCAGGCCGACGGGCAATTCCCCTGCGCTGTGGCAGGGCAGGGACAGTGCGCAGCCATCGAGCATGTTGACGATGCTGGTGTTGCGCAGCAGCAGGCCGTTGACGCGGAAGAACTCGGCGTCGCGTGCCGCGTCCTGGGCGGCATCCCGGCCATCGGCGGGCGCGACGCTGGCGATGGGGGGCGCCACGATGGGCACGGTGGGTGAGAGCAGGGCGTCGAACCGGGCGATGGCGGCCTCGACACCGGTGATCCAGCGGGCGCGCGCCTGCAGCAGGTCGAGGTATTCAAACGCGGCCATGGTGGCGCCGCGCTCGATGCGGCTGCGCACGCGCGGGTCGTAGCGGTGGGCCTCCCGGGCCAGCAAGGGGCGGTGCCAGGCGTAGCTCTCGGCCGCCGAGAAGCCCCCCGTGGCCTGGATGCCGGCCAGCTCGGCCACCTGGTGCAGCTCCAGCGTCTCGATGCGCGCGCCAGCGCGGCGCAGGGTCTCCAGCGTGCGCTCGAAAGCGAGCGCCACGGCCGGGGCGAGTCCGTCCAGGAAGGTCTGCGCGGGCACGGCCAGGCGCCAGGCCGACAGCGGCGCCGGGCTGCGCGTGATGCGGCGCGCGGCCAGTATCTCGTGCGCCACGACGGCGTCGCGCACCGTGCGCGTGAGCGCGCAGGCGGTGTCCAGCGTGGTCGACAGTGGCACAGCACCTGCGGTGGGCACCAGCCGGGCGGTGTTCTTGAAGCCCACGATGCCGTTGAGGGCGGCCGGGATGCGGATCGAGCCGCCCGTGTCCGAGCCCAGGCCGATGAAGGCCGCGCCCGTCGCCACCGACACGGCGGCGCCCGAAGACGACCCGCCGGGCACGCGCGCCGGGCCGCTCAAGGCGCCGAAACGGCCATCCCAGGCCGCGGGCGTGCCCAGGTGCGGGTTGGTGCCGACGCCCGAGAACGCGAATTCCACCATGTTCGTGCGGCCGATGAAGGCCGCGCCGGCCGCGCGCAACCGTGCCACGGCGGGGCTGTCGCTGGCGGCCGGGGGGGCGTCGGCCAGCACCACCGAGCCGGCGGGGGTGGGCTGGCCCTGCAGGTCGAACAGGTCTTTCACCGAAACCGCCAGCCCGGCCAGCGGCAGGTGTTGCACGCCGGGCTCGGCGGCGCGGGCGCGGGCGTCCTCGAACAGGGGGCGGGCGAAGGCGTGGGCGCAGGCGGGTGACTGGGCGGCGGCGATGGCGCGCTCCATTTTCGCAGGGGCGCTGGTTTGGCCGGCTTGCAGCATGCACCGCATGGTGTCAAGGTCTTTGGGCATGCTTATGCTAGAATCTTTGGGTTTTGCTGGGTGCAGTTGCCCTGGCGGAACAAATCGCAAACCAGCCCAAACAAGGTGTTGCGGCCCGGAAGGCCGCAAATGTCGGGCTGGATTTTAGACCCAACCTTTGGAGAATTCATATGTCCGTCACCATGCGCGAAATGCTGGAAGCCGGTGTCCACTTCGGCCACCAGACCCGTTTCTGGAACCCCAAGATGGCTCCGTACATCTTCGGCCACCGCAACAAGATCCACATCATCAACCTGGAAAAGTCGCTGCCGCTGCTCCAGGCTGCCACCAAGTTCGCCACGCAGCTGTCGGCCAACCGCGGCACCATCCTGATCGTCGGCACCAAGCGCCAGGCCCGCGACACCGTCGCCGCTGAAGCCGCCCGCGCCGGCGTGCCCTTCGTGAACCAGCGCTGGCTGGGCGGCATGCTGACGAACTTCAAGACCGTGAAGACCTCGATCAAGCGCCTGAAGGACATGAAGGCCCAGCAGGAAGCCGGTCTGGAGTCCCTGAGCAAGAAGGAACAGCTGATGTTCGCCCGCGAGATCGAGAAGCTCGAAAAGGACATCGGCGGCATCCAGGACATGAACGCCCTGCCCGATGCCATCTTCGTGGTCGACGTGGGCTTCCACAAGATCGCCATCGCCGAAGCCAAGAAGCTGGGCATTCCGCTGATCGGCGTGGTTGACACCAACCACTCGCCCGAAGGTATTGACTACGTCATCCCCGGCAACGACGACTCGGCCAAGGCCGTGGACCTGTACGTGCGCGCCATGGCCGACGCCATCATCGAAGGCCGCAACAACGCCGTGACCGAAGTGGTCAAGGCCGCTGCCGGCGAAGGCTCCGACGAGTTCGTGGAAGTGGAAGCGTCCGCTGCCTGAAGTCCCGGGCCCGCGCGCTGCGTCGCGGAAAAAAAGAGGGGCTCGATTGGCCCCCTTTTTTTATCTGGAAATGATTGATCTAGAACGATTCAACTGAATACGGAGAAACACAAATGGCTGCAATTACCGCAAGCATGGTCGCCGAACTGCGCGGCAAGACCGACGCCCCCATGATGGAGTGCAAGAAGGCCCTGACCGAGGCCGATGGCGACATGGCCAAGGCTGAAGAGCTGCTGCGCGTCAAGCTTGGCACCAAGGCCGGCAAGGCTGCATCGCGCATCACCGCCGAAGGCGTGGTGGCCAACTTCATCAACGGCACCACCGGCGCCCTGGTCGAAGTCAACAGCGAAACCGACTTCGTGAGCAAGAACGACAGCTTCATCAACCTGGCCAAGGCTGCGGCCGAGCTGGTTGCCAAGCACAACCCCGCCGACATCGAAGCCCTGGGCGCCCTGGCCTACGAGCAGGACGGCTTTGGCCCCACGCTGGAAGAAGTGCGCAAGGGCCTGATCGGCAAGATCGGCGAGAACATGTCGTTCCGCCGCTTCAAGTATTTCGGTGGCAGCAACAAGCTGGCCTCCTACCTGCACGGCACGCGCATCGGCGTGGTGGTCGAGTTCGACGGTGACGAAACCGCCGCCAAGGACGTGGCCATGCACATTGCCGCCATGAAGCCCGTGGCCCTGACCAGCGCCGAAGTGCCTGCCGACCTGATCGAGAAGGAGCGCTCGGTCGCTGCCGCCAAGGCTGCCGAAGACAAGGCCAAGGCCCAGGCCGAAGGCAAGCCCGTGCAGTCCGACGAAATCGTTGCCAAGCGCATCGAGGGCGGCGTGCAGAAGTACCTGAAGGAAGTCTCGCTGTTCAACCAGGCTTTCGTGAAGAACGACAAGCAGACCGTCGAGCAGATGCTCAAGGCGGCCGGTACCACGGTCAAGGGCTTCACGCTCTTCGTCGTGGGCGAAGGCATCGAGAAGAAGGTGGACGACTTCGCCGCCGAAGTGGCCGCACAAGTGGCCGCCGCCAAGGCTGCCGCCTGATTGACCTGCCTTTCCCATTTGCCGCACCCCCTTTTCACCCCATCCACGGAGACTTCCCCCATGACCATCGCCACGCCAGCCTACAAGCGCATCCTGCTCAAGCTGTCGGGCGAGGCGCTGATGGGGGATGACGCCTTCGGCATCAACCGCGCGACCATCGTGCGCATGGTGCAGGAGGTGGCCGAGGTCACCCGCATGGGAGTGGAGGTGGCGGTGGTGATCGGCGGCGGCAACATCTTCCGTGGCGTGGCGGGCGGCTCGGTCGGCATGGACCGCGCCACGGCCGACTACATGGGCATGCTGGCCACCGTGATGAACGCGCTGGCGCTGGCCGATGCCATGGACAAGCAGGGCCTGACGGCCCGCGTGATGTCCGCCATTTCGATCGAGCAGGTGGTCGAACCCTATGTGCGCCCCAAGGCCCTGCAGTACCTTGAAGAGGGCAAGGTGGTGGTCTTCGCGGCCGGCACCGGCAACCCGTTCTTCACCACCGATACCGCGGCCGCGCTGCGCGGCGCCGAGATTGGTGCCGAGCTGGTGCTCAAGGCCACCAAGGTCGATGGCGTCTACACGGCCGATCCACACAAGGACCCCACGGCCACGCGCTATGCCAAGCTCAGTTTCGACGAGGCCATGGCACAGAACCTGGGCATCATGGACGCTACGGCGTTTGCCCTGTGCCGTGACCAGAAGCTGCCCGTGAAGGTCTTCTCCATCTTCAAATCCGGCGCGCTCAAGCGCGTGGTGATGGGCGAGGACGAAGGCACGCTGGTGTATGCCTGAAGGCTGGGCCGCGCCATGGCGTGGCCCGCAGTCCCCCGAGGAGAAAACATGACGATTGCCGACATCAAGAAGAATGCCGAAGGCAAGATGGACCAGTCCATCGTGGCCTTCAAGAACAACCTGCAGAAGATCCGCACGGGCCGTGCCAACCCCGCCCTGCTCGATTCGGTGCATGTGGAGTACTACGGTTCCATGGTGCCGCTGTCGCAGGTGGCCAACGTGGCGCTGCTCGATGCGCGCACCATCAGCGTGCAGCCCTGGGAAAAGGGCATGGGTGCCAAGATCGAAAAGGCCATCCGCGAGAGCGACCTGGGCCTGAACCCGGCCTCCCTGGGTGACCTGATCCGCGTCCCCATGCCGCCCATGAGCGAAGAGCGCCGCAAGGAAATGACCAAGCTGGCCCGCAACGAGGGCGAGTCGGCGAAGATCGCCGTGCGCAACCTGCGCCGCGATGCCAACGAGGGGGTGAAGAAGCTGGTCAAGGACAAGCTCGCCTCCGAAGACGACCAGAAGCGCGCCGAGGCAGACATCCAGAAGGTGACCGACCGGCACATTGCCGAGATCGACTCCCTGGTGACTGCCAAGGAACAGGACATCATGGCGGTTTGAAGCCCGCCACGATGTCTGTTCCCATGGCCCAGAACCTGGTGCCACCCCACCACATCGCCATCGTCATGGATGGCAATGGCCGCTGGGCCAAGCGCCGCTTCCTGCCCCGGCTGGCAGGGCACAAGCAGGGTGTGGACGTGCTGCGCCGCTGCGTGCAGGCCTGCGCCCAGCGCGGCGTGGGCGTGCTGACCGTCTTTGCTTTCTCGTCCGAAAACTGGAACCGTCCGCAGGACGAGGTTTCGGGCCTGATGGAGCTGCTGGCCAAGGCGCTGTCGCGCGAGGTGCCCCAGCTGCTGCGCGACGGCGTGCGGCTGCACTTCGTGGGCGCGCGCGCGGGTCTCTCCAGCAAGGTGCAGGACGGCCTGGTCCAGGCCGAGGCCGCCACGGCGCACAACACGCGCCTGGTGCTCAATGTCTGCTTCAACTACGGCGGCCGCTGGGACGTGGCGCAGGCCGCGGCGCAACTCGCCGCGCGCGGTGAACCCATCACCGAGGCCAGCCTGGACCGTGCCATGGCACTGTCCCATGTGCCCGATCCCGACCTGTTGATCCGCACCGGCGGCGAGATGCGCCTGAGCAATTTTCTGCTCTGGCAGGCCGCCTACGCCGAGCTGTACTTCAGCGACAAGCTCTGGCCCGATTTCGATGACGCCGCGCTGGACGAGGCCATCGCGGCTTTCCATGCGCGTGAACGCCGTTTCGGCAAGACATCCGAACAGATCCTGACGGCGCAGCCCGCATCGGCGCATGTCTGACCACGGGTTCTGAAAGGACCTCCATGCTGAAACAGCGCATCATCACCGCCCTGGTCCTGCTGGCCATCCTGCTGCCGGCCCTGTTCTACCCATCGCCCGTTCCGTTCACTGCCGTGGTGCTGGTGCTCATGGCCGCGGGCGCCTGGGAATGGGGGCGGCTCAATGGCTGCGGCCCCGTGGGCTCGGTGGCCGTGGGGGCGGTCTGCGTGGCGCTGTGCGGTGCCTCCTGGGCCTTCGGCCTGACCGGCCGTGCGCTGGCGCCGCTGTGGGTGGCGGGCGGTGCCTTCTGGGTGCTGGGCAGCGCCTGGCTGCTGCGCGCCGGCGTGGCCGGCTGGCCGCGCATTCCCGCGCCGGTGCGGCTGGTGGCGGGCGTGCTGGCGCTGTGGCTGGCCTGGCTGGCTGTGGTGCAGGCCCGCGCCGTGGGCATCAATTTCCTGCTGTCGGTGATGACGCTGGTCTGGATGGCCGACATCGCCGCCTACTTCGCGGGCCGGGCCTTCGGCCTGCGCTTCACCCAGAACAAGCTGGCCCCCTCGATCAGCCCCGGCAAGAGCTGGGAGGGCGTGTGGGGCGGCGTGGCCGGTGTGCTGCTGCTGGCCTTGACCTGGGTGTGGGCCGATGCGCACTGGCAGGCGCCGGTCGCCAGCTTCTACACCCGCCTGGCCGGCCAGGGCTGGTGGCTGCTGCTGCTCGGCGCCCTGTTCATGGCGGCCATGAGCGTGGTGGGCGACCTCATTGAATCGCTCATCAAACGCAGCGCGGGCGTCAAGGACAGTAGCAACCTGCTGCCCGGCCATGGCGGCGTGCTCGACCGGGTCGACGCGCTGCTGCCCACGCTGCCGCTGGCCATGATGCTTTCCTCCCTGGTACACGCATGAAACAACGCATCACGGTGCTCGGCTCCACGGGCTCCATTGGCACCAGCACGCTCGACGTGGTGGCACGCCACCCCGACCGTTTCGAGGTTTTCGCGCTGAGCGCGGCCACGCAGGTGGAACTGATGCTGGAGCAGTGCGCGCGCTTGCGGCCGCGCTACGCCGCCATGGCCAGCGCGCCGCACGCCCGGCTGCTGGCCGAGAAATTAGAACAAAATGACCTTCCGACGCAGGTACTGCAAGCGCCAGATGCTATTGAAACAATAGCATCCCACCCCGAGGTCGATACCGTCATGGCGGCCATCGTCGGCGCGGCCGGGCTGGCGCCGTGCCTAGCGGCGGCGCGCGCGGGCAAGCGCCTGCTGCTGGCCAATAAGGAGGCGCTGGTGGTGGGCGGCGAGGTGTTCCTGCGCGCCGTGCGCGAGGGCGGCGCCACGCTGCTGCCGATCGACAGCGAGCACTCGGCCATCTTCCAGTCCCTGCCCGAGGACCCGGCCACCTGGCAGCGGCGCGTGGATAAGATCATCCTCACCGCCTCGGGCGGCCCGTTCCGCCAGCGCGATCCGAAGACGCTGCGCGAAGTCACGCCCGAGCAGGCCTGCGCCCATCCCAACTGGGTCATGGGGCGCAAGATCTCGGTCGATTCGGCCACCATGATGAACAAGGCGCTGGAGGTCATCGAGGCGCGCTACCTGTTCGGCCTGGCGCCGCGCCAGCTCGACGTGGTCATCCATCCGCAGAGCATCATCCATTCCATGGTGCAGTACCGCGACACCTCGGTGGTGGCGCAGCTGGGCACGCCCGATATGCGCGTGCCCATCGCCTACGGCCTGGCCTGGCCCGAGCGCGTGGAGTCCGGGGCTGCGGCGCTCGATTTTCACGCCCTGGGCGCCATGACCTTCGAGGCCATCGACGACCATGGCCACCCCGAGCGTTTTCCGGGCCTGCGCCTGGCCTGGGAGGCGCTGGAGGCGCCTGCGGGCACGACGGCCGTGCTCAACGCCGCCAACGAGGTGGCGGTGGCGGCGTTCCTGGAGCGGCGCATCCGCTTCGACCAGATCCACGCGTTGAATCTGGAAACTTTGTCGGCCGTCGCGCCCTCCAACCCCGATTCGCTCGGGGACCTGCTGGCGCTCGATGCGCGCGCACGCGATGCCGCGCAGTCCTGCGCGCAGCGCATGGCCCCGTGAGCGTTCCACGTTCACCGGAGATCCGATGCTGACGACCGCCATTGCCTTTGTCATTGCGCTGGGCGTGTTGATTGCCGTGCACGAATATGGCCACTACCGCGTGGCCGTGGCCTGCGGTGTCAAGGTGCTGCGCTTTTCGGTGGGCTTTGGCATGCCGCTGCTGCGCTGGCAGCGCAAGGGTTCGCCCACCGAATTCGTGCTGGGCGCGTTCCCGCTGGGCGGCTATGTGCGCATGCTCGACGAGCGTGAGGCGCCCGTGCCGCCCGAGGAGCGCCACCTGGCCTTCAACACCCAGCCGCTGCGTTCGCGCGCACTCATCGTCGCGGCGGGGCCGGTCGCCAACCTGGTGCTGGCCGTGCTGCTGTATGCCGCGGTCAACTGGATCGGGGTGCAGGAACCCATGGCCTATCTGGCCCGGCCGGTGCCCGGCTCGGTGGCCGATGCCGCGGGCCTGCACGGCGGTGAGCTGGTGCACAACGCCGCTCTGGGCGACGAGGAGCCGCGCCCGGTGCGCTCCTTCGAGGATTTGCGTTGGATGCTCACGCGCGGAGCCCTGGAATCCACGCCGGTGCGGCTGGAGATCGCGTCCGCCCCGGGCGCCGCGCTGCGCACCGTGGTGCTGGCGCTGGACGAGGTCGAGACCCGTGAGGCCGATGCCCGCATGGCGCAGCGCATCGGCATCCTCGGGCCGTGGACGCAGCCGGTGCTGGGCGAGGTCATGGCGGGCGGGGCGGCCGAGCGCGCGGGCCTGCGCGAGGGCGATCTGGTGCTGCGCATCGGTGCGGCCGAGGTGGTGGACGGACAGCAGCTGCGCGAACTGATCCGGGCCTCGGTGCGGGACGGAAAGGCTATGTCGCAGCCCTGGCGCATCGCGCGTGGCGGGCAGAACCTCACCCTGGAGGTGTTGCCCGATGTGCAGCAGGACCATGGCCAGACCGTGGGCCGCGTGGGTGCCTACGTGGGCGCACGGCCGCAATTCACCACGGTGCAATATGGCCCGTTCGATGGGCTGTGGAACGGCGCCACGCGCACCTGGCAGATGTCCGTGCTGACGCTGCGGATGATGGGGCGCATGCTCATCGGCGAGGCATCGCTGAAGAACATCAGCGGCCCGTTGACCATCGCTGAGTATGCCGGGCGCTCGGCCAGCCTGGGCCTGACGTATTACCTGGGCTTTCTGGCACTCATCAGCGTGAGCCTGGGTGTGCTCAACCTGCTGCCGCTGCCGGTCCTCGATGGGGGGCACCTGATGTATTATCTTTGGGAGGGCGTGACGGGCAGGAGCGTCTCGGATGCCTGGATGGAGCGTCTGCAGCGTGGCGGTATCGCCGTGCTGTTCCTGATGATGTCCATCGCCATGTTCAACGATATCTCCCGGCTATTTGGCTAACCTTATGACCGCCATGCGATGGCATGGGCGGCACCGGCTTCATTCATGAAAAAACATCTCAATCGCTTCGGTGTTCGCACCGCGACGGCCGTTGCAGCCATGGTTCTTGCCGCGCAGGCGGCCTGGGCACTGGAACCGTTCAAGGTGCAGGACATCCGCGTGGAGGGCCTGCAGCGCGTCGAACCCGGCACCGTGTTTGCCTCCATGCCGCTGCGCGTGGGCGATGACTACAGCGACGACAAGGGCGCCGCGGCCATCCGCGCGCTGTTCGGCCTGGGCCTGTTCAAGGACGTGCGCCTGGAGGCCGTGGGCGGCGTCCTGGTCGTGGTGGTGGAGGAGCGTCCGACCGTCGCCGATGTGGACTTCGTCGGTACGCGCGAGTTCGATAAGGAACTGCTCCAGAAGACCATGCGCGACATCGGCCTGACCGATGGCCGTCCCTACGACAAGGCGCTCACCGACCGCGCCGAGCAGGAACTCAAGCGCCAGTACATCAACAAGAGCTTCTACGGCGCCGAGGTGGTGACCACCGTCACGCCCGTGGAGCGCAACCGCGTCAACCTCACCTTCTCGGTGGTGGAGGGCGAGACCGCTCGCATCAAGGACATCCACATCGTCGGCAACAAGGCCTTCGGTGAATCCACCCTCAAGGGCCTGTTCGACCAGGACACTGGCGGCTGGTTGAGCTGGTACACCAAGTCCGACCGCTATTCGCGCACCAAGCTCAATGCCGACCTGGAAACCCTGCGTTCGTACTACCTGCAGCGCGGCTACATGGAGTTCCGGGTCGATTCGACGCAGGTTGCGATCTCCCCGGACAAGCAGGACATCTCGATCACCGTGAACGTCACCGAGGGCGAGCGCTTCGTGGTCTCCGGTGTCAAGCTCGAAGGCAACTTCCTGGACCGCGAGGACGAATTCAAGGCGCTTGTCGCCATCCGTCCCGGCGAACCCTACAACGCCGACCAGGTGACCGAGACCACCAAGGCCTTCGCCGACCATTTCGGCAATTTCGGCTTTGCCTTCGCCCGCACCGAGGCCGTGCCCGAAATCGACCGCGCGAACAACCGCGTCGCCCTGGTGCTGCAGGCCGACCCGGTGCGCCGCGCCTATGTGCGCCGCATCAGCGTGACGGGCAACAACCGCACGCGCGACGAGGTGGTGCGGCGCGAATTCCGCCAGTTCGAGGCCTCGTGGTACGACGGCGAGAAGATCCGCCTCTCGCGCGACCGCGTGGACCGCCTGGGCTACTTCACCGAGGTCAACATCGACACCCAGGAAGTGCCGGGCGCACCGGACCAGGTGGACCTCGTGATCAATGTGGCCGAGAAGCCCACCGGCTCCCTGCAGCTGGGCGCCGGTTTTTCCAGCGCGGAAAAGCTTTCCCTGTCCTTTGCGATCAAGCAGGAAAATGTTTTCGGCTCGGGCAATTACCTGGGCGTGGATGTCAATACCAGCAAGTTCAAGCGCACCCTGGTCTTCAGCACCACCAACCCGTATTTCACGCCCGACGGTATCTCGCGCACGCTCGACCTGTACTACCGCACCGACAAGCCCTACGAGGACCAGGGCGGCAACTACGAGCTCATCACCACGGGTGCGGGCATGCGCTTTGGCGTGCCGTTCACCGAGATCGACACGGTGTTTTTCGGTGGCGCGCTGGAGCAGACGCGCATCAAGTCCGGCACCAACATCCCGGCGGCCTACCTGGCCTATGCCGATCGCTATGGCCGCAACAGCTCGTCCGTGCCGCTGACGATCGGCTGGACGCGCGATGGCCGCGACAGCGCGCTGGCCCCCAATTCGGGCCGCTACCAGAAGCTGAATTCCGAATGGTCGGTGGCCGGCGACGCGCGCTATGTGCGGGCCAATTACCAGTACCAGCAGTATGTTCCGCTGAGCAAGAAGTTCACCATGGCCTTCAACGGTGAACTGGGCCTGGGCAAGGGCATGGGCGGCAGGCCCTTCCCCGTGTTCAAGAACTTCTATTCGGGTGGCCTGGGCTCGGTGCGTGGTTTCGATCAGGGCACGCTGGGTCCGCGCGATGTCACGGGCGCCTCGCTGGGCGGCCCGAAGAAAGTCACGCTCAACGCCGAGTTCATCGCTCCGTTCCCCGGGGCGGGCAATGACCGCACGTTGCGTGTCTTCACCTTCATGGACGTGGGCAATGTCTATGGCGATGGTGAGAAAATGCGCTTCAGCGACATGCGAGCCTCTGTCGGCGTGGGCCTGAGCTGGATTTCTCCGCTCGGCCCGCTGCGTCTGGCCTATGCCAACCCCGTGCGCAAGTTCGCGGGCGATAGAATCCAGAAACTGCAATTCCAGATCGGAACTTCCTTCTAATGAAAACCCTTTCCCGTCACATCGCCCTTGCTCTCGCCATCGGATCCTTCGGTGCCGTTCTTCCCGCGCAAGCGGAAGACTTCAAGGCGGGCTTCATCCATACCGACCGCGTTTTCCGCGAGGCCAACACGGCCAAGGCCGCGCAGGCCAAGCTGGAGCAGGAGTTCTCGCGCCGCGACAAGGAACTCAACGACCTGGGCAATACACTGAAGACGGCGACCGAGAAGTTCGAGCGCGACGCGCCCACGCTGTCGGAGAGCCAGCGCGCCACGCGCCAGCGCCAATTGGTGGACCAGGACCGTGACTTCCAGCGCAAGCGCCGCGAGTTCCAGGAAGACCTGAACGCGCGCAAGAACGAAGAGCTGGGCCAGATGGGCGACCGCATCAACAAGATCGTCAAGCAACTGGCCGAGCAAGAGAAGTACGACATCATCGTGGACCAGGCGGTCTACATCAACCCCAAGCACGACATCACCGACAAGGTGATCAAGGCGCTGAATGCAGCCAAGTAAGGCCTGGAAGCCAATGGCGGGGTGCCTGTGAGCTTGCGCCTGGCCCAGTTCATCGAAGCGCTGGGCGGCACGCTTGAAGGGGCCTCAGATCTCCTGATCGACCGGCTGGCTCCCCTGGAGGCCGCCGGCCCGCAGGACCTGAGCTTCCTCAGCAACCCGCGCTACCAGCAGCAACTGGCCGCCTCCCGGGCGGCCTGTGTCATTGTGGCGCCTGCCTTGCGCGAGGCCGCCCTGGCGCGTGGGGCCTGCATCGTCGCCGATGACCCCTACGTGTACTTCGCGCGCGCCACCCAGCTCTGGAAGCGCGTGCACGCGCCTGCGGTGCCGACGGGTGTGCATCCGAGTGCCGTGGTCGATCCCGGCGCCGTGGTGGACCCGACCGCCACCATCGGCCCGCTGTGCGTGGTCGAGCGTGGTGCGCGCATCGGCGCGGGCACCTGGCTCAAGTCGCGCGTGACGGTGGGTGAGGACTGCCAGATCGGCGCGCGCTGCATCGTGCATGCGGGCGCGGTGATCGGGGCCGACGGCTTCGGCTTCGCGCCGCAACAGGGGCAATGGGTCAAGATTGAGCAGCTCGGCGCGGTGCGCATCGGCGACGATGTGGAGATCGGCGCCAACACCTGCATCGACCGCGGCGCCCTGGACGACACCGTGATCGAGGACGGCGTCAAGCTCGACAACCTGGTCCAGATCGGCCACAACGTGCGCGTGGGTCGCCACTCGGCCATGGCCGGCTGCGTCGGCGTGGCCGGCAGTGCCACCATCGGCGCGCACTGCACGGTGGGCGGCGGCGGCATCGTGCTCGGCCACCTCTCGCTGGCCGACCATGTGCATGTGTCGGCGGCCACTACGGTTACCCGTTCGATCACCCGACCCGGTCAGTACACAGGGATGTTCCCTATCGACGACAATGCGCGCTGGGAAAAGAACGCCGCCACGCTGAAGCAGCTGCACAGCCTGCGCGAGCGTATCAAGGCCCTCGAAGGGCTTCTTCAGAACAACAAGATTGAACGCTGATGATGGATATCCACGCAATTCTCAAGCAACTACCCCACCGCTACCCCTTCCTGCTGGTGGACAAGGTGCTGGAACTCGAACGCAACCAGCGCATCAGGGCGATCAAGAACGTCACGTTCAACGAGCCCTATTTCATGGGCCACTTTCCCGGGCGCCCCGTGATGCCCGGCGTGCTGATCCTGGAGGCCCTGGCCCAGGCGGCCGGCCTGCTGGCATTCGATGCCATGGGCCAGGTGCCCGATGAAAACAACATCTACTACTTCGTCGGCATCGACGGCGCGCGCTTCAAGCGCCCCGTGGAGCCGGGCGACCAGCTGATCCTCGACATCACGATCGACCGCGTGCGCGGCGGCATCTGGAAGTTCAAGGGCGTGGGCCGCGTGGGCGACGAGGTGGCCTGCGAGGCCGAACTCATGTGCACCATGCGCGCCGTGGGCTGAAGGAAGGAGCGCGGTTCGCCGTGAGCAGCATCCACCCCACCGCCATTGTCGATGCGCAGGCGCGCATCGATCCTTCCGCCACCATCGGCCCCTACACCGTCATCGGCCCGCACGTCCGCATTGGCGCGGGCACCACGGTGGGGCCGCACTGCGTGATCGAGGGGCACACCACGATCGGGCGCGACAACCGCATCTTCCAGTTCGCCTCGCTGGGCGCCCAGCCGCAGGACAAGAAGTACGCAGGCGAACCCACCGAGCTGCGCATTGGCGACCGCAACACCATCCGCGAGTTCTGCACCTTCAACACCGGCACCGCGCAGGACCACGGCGTGACCAGCATCGGCGACGACAACTGGATCATGGCCTACGTGCACATCGCGCACGACTGCCGCGTTGGCAACCAGACCACCATGGCCAACAACGCCACGCTGGCGGGCCATGTGGAGGTGGGCGACTGGGCCACCGTTGGCGGCCTTACCGGCGTGCTGCAGCGCATGCGCATCGGCGCGCACACCATGGTGGGCTTCTCCAGCCATGTGGGCAAGGATATTCCGCCCTACATGGTGGTGGACGGCAACCCGCTGGCCGTGCGCGGCGTGAACCTCGTGGGCCTGCGCCGGCGCGATTTTTCCGACCCGCGCATCAGCGCCATCCGCGAGATGCACAAGCTGCTCTACCGCCAGGGCCTGACGCTGGAGCAGGCGCGCGCGGCCATTCAGCAGCTATCCACCGCATACCCCGAGGCAGCGCAGGACGTGGCGCTGATGGACGCCTTCCTCGCCAGTTCCGTCGCGGGCATTGCCCGCTGAAAGACATGGCATGACGGCATCTCCTCGCGTCGCGATGGTGGCGGGCGAAACCTCGGGCGACCTGCTCGCGGGCCTGCTGCTCGACGGGCTGCGCGATCTCTGGCCCGACCTCACCAGCCAGGGCATCGGCGGACCGCAGATGGCGCGGCGCGGCTTCGAGGCCTGGTGGCCCAGCGACAAGCTCGCCGTGCACGGCTACAGCTTCGAGCTGCTGCGCCGCCTGGCCGAGATCATCGGCATCCGCAAGCGGCTGCGCGCGCGCCTGCTGCACGACCGGCCCGGTGTCTTCATCGGCGTCGACGCGCCCGATTTCAACCTGGGCCTGGAGACCGACCTGCGCGCAGCCGGCATCAAGACCGTGCATTTCGTCTGCCCGTCCATCTGGGCCTGGCGCGCCGACCGCGTGGAGAAAATCCGCCGCGCCGCCGACCATGTGCTGTGCATCTTCCCGTTCGAGCCCGAGCTGCTGGCGCGCCACGGCATCGCTGCCACCTATGTGGGCCACCCGCTCGCGGGCGTGATTCCTTTGGCGCCCGACCGCGCGGCGGCCCGCGCGCAGCTGGGGCTGGAGGAGGGCGATGCGGTGCTGGCCATCCTGCCGGGCAGCCGCTCGGCCGAGGTGCAGTACATCACCCCCAAGTTCTTTGAGGCTGCAAGGCTGATCCATCAAGCGCATCCAGCTATCAAAATGGTAGTGCCTGCGGTGCCGGCGCTGCGTGAGCGCATCGAGCGCGTGGCGCGTGAATGCGGCCTGGGCGAGGTTCTGAGCATCGTCACGGGCCAGTCGCACCAGGTGCTGGCGGCCTGCGACGTGACGCTGATCGCCAGCGGCACGGCCACGCTGGAGGCGGCGCTGTTCAAGCGCCCCATGGTCATCGGCTACCACATGCACTCGCTGAGCTGGTGGCTGATGCGCCGCAAGCAGCTCCAGCCCTGGGTGGGCCTGCCCAACATCCTCTGCGGCGAATTCGCCGTGCCCGAACTCATCCAGGACGCTGCCACGCCCGAGGCGCTGGCCGCCGCCGTGCTGCAGTGGTTCGACGCGCCGCCCGCGCGCATCGCCGCGCTGCAGCAGCGCTTCACCACGCTGCACCAGAGCCTGCTGCGCGACACCCCCCGACTGGCCGCCGATGCGATCCGCAAAACCCTCGAAGCCTGAGCAAATCTGCCTGGACTGGCACCCGCCCCAGGGCCTCGTGGCCGGGGTGGACGAGGCCGGGCGCGGCCCGCTGGCCGGCCCGGTGGTGGCGGCCGCCGTGATCCTGGACGAGCTGCGCCCCATCGCCGGCCTGGCCGACTCCAAGAAGCTCACGGCCGCGCGGCGCGAGGCCCTGTTCGATGAGATCCGCGCCAAGGCGCTGTGCTGCAGCATTGCCGAGGCCAGTGTGGAGGAGATCGACCGGCTCAACATCCTGCAGGCCACGCTGCTGGCCATGCGCCGCGCGGTGCAGGGCCTGCGCCTCAAGCCCGCGCTGGTGCTGGTCGATGGCAACCGCCTGCCGGTGCTCGACGTGCCGGCCGAGGCCATCGTCAAGGGTGATGCCCTGGTGGCCGCGATCTCCGCCGCCTCCATCCTGGCCAAGGTGCACCGCGACCGCTGGTGCGCCCAGGTGCACGAGCAGTTCCCGCAGTACGGCTTCGCCGGGCACAAGGGCTATGGCACGGCGGCGCACCTGGCGGCGCTGCGCGCGCATGGCGCCTGCCCGCTGCACCGCCGCTCGTTCGCGCCCGTGGCGCAGCATCTGCGGCCCATGGAAGGAGTGCAGCCATGACGGCGCCTGCGGTGACCCACATCCAGTCGCGCGACAACGCTTTCGTCAAGGACCTGCGCCGCCTGGCGCAGGACAGCACGGCCTACCGCAAGCAGGGCCGGGTGTGGCTGGAGGGCGACCACCTGTGCCGCGCCGCGCTGGCACGGGGCGTGCGGCCGGCCATCGCCGTATTTTCAGAGTCTTTTTGGCCTATGGCGCCCGCAGAATGGGCGCAAGCAGCTCCTAAAATCATAGTTCTTGCCGACGCCTTGTTCGCCGACATCAGCGGCCTCGAATCGCCCGCGCGCATGGGCTACCTGCTGGACTTGCCCGCGCCCGCCGCCGTGCAACCCGGCGCCGCCAGCGTGGTGCTCGACCGGGTGCAGGACGCGGGCAACGTGGGCTCCATCCTGCGCAGCGCCTCGGCCTTCGGTTTCCGCCAGGTGCTGGCGCTCAAGGGCAGCGCCGCGCTGTGGTCGCCCAAGGTGCTGCGCGCCGGCATGGGGGCGCATTTCGGGCTTGATCTGGTCGAGGGGCTGGATGTGGACGACCTGGCGCCGCTGCAGGTGCCGCTGCTGGTGACCCATGTGCACGAGGGCGACTTCCTGCACCGTGCCGCGCTGCCCTGGCCCTGCGCCTGGGTGCTGGGCCACGAAGGGCAGGGCGTCTCGCCCGCGCTGGAGGCGCGGGCCAGCCGGCGCATCCGCATCGCGCAACCGGGCGGGGAGGAGTCGCTCAACGTGGCGGCCGCTGCCGCCATCTGCCTGCACGCCAGCGGCGCCGGGCGCTGACCGGCTCCCTGCGGGAGGCAAATACCCCTGGCTGGCGATGTTGCAGTGCACCAGACGTCAGCAAGGCGGCGGTGTCTGCGAGTACAATCAGGGGCTTTTCTCGCAACAGCGTCGCCCGACCGCACCCAAAGCAACAACCCATCAGAGAGCAGCCACTGCTACTTGCTTGCAAGTGGCCTGCAGGCGCCGGGCGACCGTAACCATCCGGAGAACCCAGTGCTTTTGTCTCTTCAGGGAACCTTCCCGCCCGCCATCCTGGCGCTCGCAGACGGCACGGTCTTTATCGGCAATTCGATCGGTGCCACCGGCACCACCGTCGGCGAAGTGGTGTTCAACACCTCGATGTCCGGCTACCAGGAAATCCTCACCGACCCCAGCTATTGCCAGCAGCTCGTGACGCTCACGTACCCGCACATCGGCAACTATGGCGTCAACACCGAGGACATCGAAGCCGACAAGATCCATGCCGCGGGCCTGATCATCAAGGATCTGCCGCTGCTGGCCAGCAACTTCCGCTGCACCGAAACTCTGTCGCAGTATCTCGTGCGCGAGCGCACGGTGGCGATCGCCAACATCGACACGCGCAAGCTCACGCGCCTGCTGCGCACCAAGGGCGCGCAGAACGGCGCCATCATCGGCCTGGCCGCCGGCCAGGCCGTGACGCAGGCGCTGATCGACGAAGCCATCGCCGCCGCCAAGGCCGCGCCGCCCATGGCCGGGCTCGACCTGGCCAAGGTGGTCACGACCCAGGCGTCCTATGAATGGACGCAGACCGAGTGGCAACTCGGCAAGGGCTACGGCACGCAGGAGGCCCCGCGCTTCCACGTGGTGGCCTACGACTTCGGCGTGAAGAAGAACATCCTGCGCATGCTGGCCGAACGCGGCTGCCGCGTGACCGTGGTGCCCGCGCAGACGAGCGCTGCCGACGTGCTGGCCCTGAACCCCGATGGCGTGTTCCTGTCCAACGGCCCTGGCGACCCGCAGCCCTGCGACTACGCCATCGCCGCCACGCGCACGCTCATCGACAGCGGCATCCCCACCTTCGGCATCTGCCTGGGCCACCAGATCATGGCCCTGGCCTCGGGTGCGCGCACCTTCAAGATGACGCACAGCCACCACGGTGCCAACCACCCCGTGAAGGACCTGGACACCGGCCGCGTGAGCATCACCAGCCAGAACCACGGTTTCGCGGTGGACCTGGACTCGCTGCCCGCCAGCTTGCGTGCCACGCACGTCAGCCTGTTCGACGGCACGCTGCAGGGCCTGGTGCGCACCGACAAGCCGGCGTTCTGCTTCCAGGGCCACCCTGAGGCCTCGCCCGGCCCGCACGACATCGGCTACCTGTTCGACCGCTTCACCGACGCCATGCGCGTGGCGCAGGCCAAGTAAACCCAGGGACCGGCGCCATGAAACTCTTCAGCTTTCCGGCCGCATCGCTCGAAAAGGCGATCCACAAGCGCGTGCTCACGCTGCCGTCTCCGCACAAGGAGTGGTTCACCGAGCGCTGGCAGCAAAAGCCCTACAAGAAGGCCTTCGTCGAGAACAAGGCCATGCCCCTGGTCACGCTGGTGGCCAAGGGCAAAACCTGGGACGACACCACCTTCGCCGAGGCGATGCAGGAGTGGGACGTCACGTTCTACGAGGCCGAGGCCGAAGTACTGCGCCCCCTCGTGCAGGGCGACGGCCTGCTGCAGCTCATGCAGAAGAACCTGCCCGCCGAGCGCGCCCAGGCCCTGCTGGACAAGCTGAACATCCGGCGCCCTGCCGCCGGCACGGCCGCCACCTCTTCCGCGGACGCCGGACCCGCGACCGACTGATAGACACACCATGCCAAAACGCACAGACATCAAAAGCATCCTCATCATCGGCGCCGGCCCGATCATCATCGGCCAGGCCTGCGAGTTCGACTACTCGGGCGTGCAGGCCTGCAAGGCGCTGCGCGAGGAGGGCTACAAGGTCATCCTGATCAACAGCAACCCCGCGACGATCATGACCGACCCGGCCACCGCCGACGTCACCTACATCGAGCCCATCACCTGGCAGACGGTCGAGAAGATCATCGCCAAGGAGCGCCCCGACGCCATCCTGCCCACCATGGGCGGCCAGACCGCGCTGAACTGCGCGCTGGACCTGTGGCGCAACGGGGTTTTGCACAAGTACAAGGTGGAGCTGATCGGCGCCACGCCCGAAGCCATCGACAAGGCCGAGGACCGCCTGAAGTTCAAGGACGCGATGACCCGCATCGGCCTGGGCTCGGCGCGCTCGGGCATCGCCCACAGCATGGACGAAGCCTGGGCCGTGCAGAAGAGCGTGGGCTTCCCCACCGTCATCCGTCCCAGCTTCACGCTGGGCGGCACGGGCGGCGGCATCGCCTACAACCCCGAAGAGTTCGAGACCATCTGCAAGCGCGGCCTGGAAGCCTCGCCCACCAACGAGCTGTTGATCGAAGAGTCGCTGCTCGGCTGGAAGGAGTACGAGATGGAAGTGGTCCGCGACAAGGCGGACAACTGCATCATCATCTGCTCCA